>Ga0247818_10000757_pt1 | contig 20335 bp, 25 predicted proteins | sample 13C_Glucose_Day1_FD_192424 | JGI IMG/M metagenome (GOLD analysis project Ga0247818, IMG submission 192424) | Soil microbial communities from agricultural site in Penn Yan, New York, United States - 13C_Glucose_Day1 | ecosystem: Environmental > Terrestrial > Soil > Agricultural land | place... | reverse complement strand
GGGCTGGGGCGCCGGAGGCGGCGAGGCACGGCGCGATGAGCTGGTGGTACAGGTACGCGGTGGCGAGGGGCTGCTCGGGCGGGCAGTTGACGATGACCGCGTTCCCGGCCGCGAGCGCCCATATCCCGCCAGCCGCGTCGAACGCGGCGCACGCCCCGGACGGCTGGATACCGACGACGCCCAGCGGAACCCGGCGCAGGGTGACCTGTCGGCCGAGCCGCGCCGTGGTGCTGCCGAGGGCTTCGAGGGCCTGCGCGAGCGTGGCCGGGTGGGTCTGCGAGAGGATCGCGGCGACCTGCCAGCGGGCGACCAGGGCCGGGTGCCCCTCGGCGATGAGCAGGTCGACCAGCTCGTCCCAGTGTTCGGTGACCGCCGAGTGGAACCGGGCCACGACGGCGAGGCGTTCGGCCACGCTGCGCGCCGCCCAGGCCGGTTGGGCGGCGTGGGCGGCGTGCATGGCGAGGGTGTTCTGGCCGCTGGTGGACGCGGCGACGGCACCGGCGAAGCCGGTCTGGCGGCCCCGGGTGGTGTTGGCGGTGAGCACGGCGTCGGTGGTGCGGAACGGGTCGGTGAGCATCGCCTTGGCGTAGGGGACGTGGTGCCAGGCGCCGGTGGGCGGGTCCTGGGCTGTGCCCGCGATCATGGTCGGGTAATGCCGCATGCCCGGGACCATAACGCGTTCGGCCCCCTAGCGGGTCGCTAGGGGGCCGAACGCGGTGGGGGCTACAGACCGGCGAGGAGCAGGCTCGCGGCGCGCTCCTTGACGTCCTCGACGTGCTTGTGGCCGTCCATGAGCGAGGACCAGCGGGCGTCGGGGCGTCCGGTGCCGAGGTGGTCGACGAAGTACGTGACCGCCTGGTACGCGGCGTAGCGGGTGCCCCGGCCGAACTCGTTGGTGTCGTCCTCGCGGGCGTTGACGACGATCTGCGTGCGGCGGTCGGCCCACAGGTTCTCGCCGCGCTCGGTCTTGATCGTGTTCGGGGTGGGCAGGAGCTTGTCGGCGAACGCGGCCATCTCCTGGTCGGACATGGGGGCTGCGAGCAGCTTGTCCATGGCCTCCTGCCAGGCGTCGACCCACTTGAACGTGATGTCGAGGGCCTCGCGGGCGGCGATGAGCTTGTCGGCCATGGTGCCGGTGTGGCGCACCTGGAACCGCTGCGCGAGCCTGCCGAACGTCATCGTGGTCTGGTTGGTGCAGGCCAGCCGGATCGGGGCGATGACGGCGGTGAGGCCGTTGCTGCCGTCGAACGAGTTGAGGATGGTCAGGTACACGTCGTGCGGGTCCTGGCCACCGATCTGGATCTCCTCGGGCAGCCGCAGCGCCATGTAGGTGCGCTGGCCGATCGGGTTGCCGTAGCCACCGGCCGCGACGATGTTCGCGCCGGACTTGTCGATCAGGGCCTGCCCGAACTGGGCGGCCTCGCCCTGCTGGCAGACCTGGTACTTGCCCCGGACCTTGCCCAGGGTGCGGGCGGTGCCGTCCGGCCAGACGCCGACGGTGGAACGCCATCCGGCGTCGTCGAGGGTGAGCGTGCGGGCCGGGGTGACGCCGTCGGCGGTGATGACGGGCTCCAGCTCGACGACGGTCTGGGAGGTGCCGAACACCACGTTGAAGTCGATGTGGGCGGCCTCCATGGCGCGCTCGATCGTCATGCCCTCGGTGTTCTCGGCGTAGAAGCCGCCGCCGTGCTTGGCGAGCCCGACGAACGCGGGCATGCGGTCGCCGGTGGCGTAGTTCCTGGCGCCGATCGCGCGGACGTCGTGCGTGGTGGTTCCGTCGGCGAACAGCGTGCCCTCGGACAGTGGGTTCTTGCGGGTGTAGCTCATGTGCGGGCCCCTTTCGGCAGAGCGTGTATATACAGGAACTATATTTGAACCGGTCCTTAAAGTCAAATACACGCGACAAAAATGCGTGCAGGCACAGCAAACGCCCCCCGTGGTCTGGTGCGTGACCTCGGGGGGCGCTGGTTAACTGCTGCTGGCATAACCGCCGGGAGGCCCCGGCGGGTGCGGTCACAGGGCCCAGTACGCGCCGGGCTCGTCGTAGTCCAGGCCGATCCCGGCCACCTGCACCCGCGCGCCCGCCAGCGCCGCCTTCGGCACGTCGAACACCACCGTGCCGCTGGTCTTCTGCCCGGCCGACAGCCCGGTGGAGTGCAGCGCGGGCGGGAACGTCGCGAACGCAGGCTCATACACCGTGCCGTCAGCGGCCACGAACTTGAAGCTGTACGGGTTCGCGTCGTAGGTGCCGGTGACGGCCGCGATGTCGGCGGTCACCACCAGGTACACGCCCTTTTCCGGCTTGCTCCCGAATGATCCGGGCTCCTTGACGGCCTGCTTCGGCCCCCGCAGCGTGATCGTGACCTTGGTGACGTCGCCGAGCAGTTCCGAGGTCAGCGTGATGGTCTGGCCCATCTTCGCCTTCGCGGGGCCCTGCGGGGCCTGCTGGCTGACGCCCGGGGCGGGGCTGCCGCTGGTGCTGGAGGTGGTCTTGCCGTCACCGGCGCCGCAGGCGAGGCCGGTGAGGGCCACCAGGGTCGCGGCGGAGACGGCGAGTGCGGGGTGGATACGCATGGTTCGGGTTGTCCTCTCACGGGGGGAAGCGGGATGCCGGGCGTGCCTTCGCGGGGTTGCCCGGCGCTGGAATTGTGGCCGGACATGCCAGGTGGCGGCAAGCCAGCCACAGGCCAACGTGCATCACGAAACGTCACCGATCACGTACTCTCCGCTACCCAGCCCACTACGCTGTGATCAGTCCGATATGCGCTGATTAGCAGGGTAGGGGTGGTTACGTTGGCATTCGCTGATGCGACCGCCGTCGTCTCCGCCGACTTCTCCCGCTTCCAGCGCGAATTCGGCCCACGCCTACGCGACGCCGTCAACCGGGCCCTCCCCGGCATCGTCCGCGCCTTCACGCAGGCCGGACGCGCCGCAGGCAAGGCCTTCGTCGACGGCTTCACCTCCCAGCTCGACAAGCTCATCCCCGCCGCCCGCAAGCAGGGCAGCCTCGCCGGGCGCGCGTTCGAGCTGGCCGCCGAAACCCACACCAAAGACATCGACGTCGCCTTCAACATCCCCGACGCGCGAGCAACTGTCCTAGGACGCCAGTTCCGGGCGGCTGTCGCCAAACAGACCCAACGCATCCCGGTCACCTTCGCGACCAAACCCAACGCCCGCACCGTCGGCCAGATCACCGGGCGCCGGTTCCGCCTCGGCGCCCAGGAGTTCACCCTCGACATCCCGGTCAGCTTCAAGGTCGACAAAATCGACAGCCTCGGCCGCCGAGCAGGGCAGCGGTTCCGCACCGCCGCCGAACGCGAGACCGAAAACATCCAGGCCCGCGTCAACGCCCCCCGCTCCACCGGCCTCGACAGCAGTGGCGGGTTCTTCTCCACCCTCACCCGCCTGTCCGGCAACGCGATCCGCTCCGTCACCCGCCTACGCGGCGCCCTCGCCCTGCTCGGCGCCGTCGGCATCGTCCCGGCCGCCACCCTCGTCGCGAACCTCGCACCCCTGGTCGGCCTCATCGCCGCCCTGCCAGCCGCACTGTTCACCGCGACCGCCGGGTTCATCGTGCTCGGCGTCTCCATGGAACGCATCAGCACCCTTGTCGCCGACAACCTCGTCCCCGCCTTCGAGGGCCTACGAGACCGCATCGCCCGCGCCGCCACCGCCGGGTTCGCCCAACAGCTCAAGATCCTCGGCGACAACCTGCGCGGCCCCGTCACCCAGGGCGCGCTCACCGCCGCGAACGCCCTCAACGAGCTGCTCCTCGGCATCATCCAGTTTGGTCAGACCCGCGCCACCGGCTCCGCGATCGTCGCCGTTTTCAACTCCACCGCCGCCAGCATCCGCAACATCGCTGCTGCCCTACCCAGCGTCCTGGCCGGGTTCCGCGACATCACCGTGGCCGTGCTGCCCGCCCTCAACGGCATGAGCGCCACCTTCGGCCAGCTCCTCGGCCAGTTCGGCCGGTTCCTGACCACCTCCGCCCAGTCCGGGCAAGCCCTCGCCTGGGTCGAAAACGCCCGCGTCGTCTTCGGCCAGCTCACCCAGATCCTGCAAAACATCGGCACCATTCTCACCGCCGTGTTCTCCGCCGCCGCGTCCGTCGGCGGGAACTTCCTCACCACCATCACAACCATCACCGGTGCCGCCGCCGACTTCGCCCAGAGCATCGGCGGATTCCAGGCCTTCCAGGCGATCTTCGCCACCCTCCGCGACATCGGGCAGGCCGTCGCCCCGATCCTCAAGGCGCTGCTCGGCGTCCTCGGCCAGGTCATCGGCGCCGCGCTACCTGCCCTCACCCCGCTGCTCAACGTGATCTCCACCCTGGCCGTCACCCTGATCAACGCCCTCGGCCCGGCGATCCTCGCCCTCAAACCGCTCCTCGACGGCCTGGTCACCGGCCTCGTCGGGCTGCTCCAGCCGTTGCAGCCGATCATCGTCCAGCTCGGCGGCATCCTCACCAAGGTCATCGGCCCGATCGCGGTCGCCCTCGGCGACCTGTTCGCCCAGCTCGGACCGGTCCTCGGTGAGCTGGTCGCCGGGATAGCGACCGCCCTCATGCCGATCCTGGAGGCCCTCGCCCCGATCATCACCAGCCTGCTCGGCCAGATACAGCCGCTGATCCCGGCGATCATCCAGCTGATCCCCCCGATCACGCAGCTGGTCCTATCACTGACCCCGCTGATCGAGGTATTCGCTCAGCTCCTGGTGTTCGCGATCCAGGTCCAGGCCCCGCTGGTCAAGCTCCTGACCACCTTCATCGCATTCCTCACCACGAAGGCGATCGTCCCGTTCCTCAACCTCCTCGTGGCCGCCCTCAACAAGATCCTCCCCCCGATACGGGCGGTCCTCGGACCGCTCCGCGAGTTCGGCGGCTTCCTCGACAACCTGACCTTCGAGCAGCTCGGCGAGATCTTCCAGACCGCCTTCGACCGGGCCGCCGAGATCGTCGCCGGGTTCATCGTCCGGATCAAAACCTTCTTCACGGCGCTGCCGGACCAGATCGTCGGCTTCCTCAAATCGCTGCCCGGCCTGCTCGCGAACGCGTTCAGCAACGCGGTCAGCTTCACGTTCCGGGCCATCGGCGCCGCCATCGGCAAGCTGATCTCGTTCTTCATCGCGATCCCCGGCCGGGCGGTCGCCGCCGTCCAGACCCTCGGCACGCTCCTCGGCAACTTCTTCACCGGCCTGTGGGCCCGCATCCAGCTCATCACCACGACCGCGATCAGCGCCCTGATCACCTTCGTGACGGGCCTACCGGCCCGCATCGTCGCGGCCGTCCAGGCACTACCGGGGCTGCTCGCCAGCTTCTTCACCAACCTGTGGAACCGCGTCGTCTCGATCACCCAGAGCGCCGTCACCCGCGTCGTCGACTTCGTCCGCAGCCTGCCCACCCGCATCGCCGAGTTCGGCGTCGGGCTGTTCAACGCCGGTAAGGCCCTTATCGGCAAGCTCCTCGACGGCCTGGTCAGCATCGGCGCCCGGGGCCTCGGGTTCGTCGAGCAGATCGGCCGCGCCCTCAAGCGGTTCATCAACGACAACGTCATCGGCGCCCTCGAACGCGGCCTCAACGACAACCTGCCCTTCGACATCAGCCTGCCCCGCCTGGCCAAGGGCGCCCTGGTCACAAGCCCGACGGTGGCCCTGCTCGCGGAGAAGGGCCCAGAGGTCGTCATCCCGCTCAGCGACCCGTCCCGGGCCCGCGAACTCGCCAACGAGTCCGGCCTGGACCGCATGGTCGGCACGCCGGTCACCCCGGTCGTGAACATCCGGGTGTTCCTTGGCACCCGCGAGATCGTCGACGTCTTGCGCACCGAGGTCGACGAGGTTCTCGACTCCCAGGCCAGCCAGATCAACTTCGGCACCCGAGGGGTGATCTAGCTGTGTCCAGCTTCCTCATCACGCCGATACCGGACCTGTCCCAGGTACGCCTCGACCTCGACTTCTCCGACCTGGTCGGTATCACCACCGCCTACGTCGTGCGGGTACACCCCGACGGCAGCCGCATCCCGGTACGCCCTAGCCCCGTCACCCTGTCCGGCGGCCTCGCCGTCATGTACGACACCGAAGCACCCCTCGACACGCCGTTCCACTACCTCGCCCACGTGAGCGTCCCCCAGGCGGGCTACAACGGCGTTGGCGGCATCCTCGCCACCACCGTGCGGCCCGTGTTCTCCGACACGTTCACCCGGGTTGTCGGCGCTGGCAGCTGGGGCAGCACCACCCCCAACACCTACCCGTGGACCATCGTCGCCGGGGTCGCCGCGAACTTCTCCGTCAACGGCACCCAGGGCCTCATCGCCGTCTCCACCACCAACTCCACCCGGCTGGCCGCCAACACCGCGAACTGGCAGGTCCAGAACAGCCAGGGCGGAGCCGACTTCATAGTCCCGGACGAGGCCACCGGCGCCCCCGTCGACCTGTACCTGCGCACACGGTTTGTCGGCACCCTGACGGGCGCTCAGACCCGCTTCGTGCTGCGGCTCCGTACCAACGCGATGGTCGACCTGGTCCTGGAGGTTCGCCTCGCCGACGGCACCACGATCGTCCTCACCGAGGCGTTCCTCGTCGAGCAGTACACCGACGGCACCACCCTGAAACTGAAATACGTCCAGATCGACAACGTCTGGCAGGCCAAGGTCTGGCGCAGCATCGACCCCGAACCCACCGCGTTCCAAGCCCTCAACGACAACAACCTCAACGCCGACATCATCGCCGGGCTCGGCCTCGCGATTCTCGTCGAATCCGGCAACAGCAACCCGCTGCCCTACAACCAGCTCTACGACAACCTGTCGGTCACCTCCCTCGACACGTTCGACACGGTCATCCTGCCGTCCACCATCAACGGCCTCTCCGGCGGCTGGCTCCGCGACCCGCTGCGCCCCTGCAACGACCTGCGGCTCATCTTCTGCCCGCCCGATGACTGCCCGGTCACCGAGGGCATCATCCTCGCCGCGTACGGCACCGAGACGTACGCCGCCGACGCGGGCCGGTTCCCGATCCAGGACCGGCGCCGCCCGGTCATCTGCTACGCCATCCGCAAAGACGCTGTCGGCACCCTCCAGCTCGTTTCGATCACCTGCGAGGACCGCGACCGGCTCCTCACCCTCCTGGAACCCGGCAGCCCGCTGCTGTTCCAGCTACCCCCCGAGTACTGCGTGCCTGACCGGTACCTCGACATCGGCAACGTCGACGTTTCGCCGCTGGCCCGGGACCTGCGCCGCCAGTGGCGCCTGTTCGACCTGCCCTGGGTCGCGGTCGACGCGCCCGGCGGCCCGGCGCAGTGCGTCTGCGGCGCCCGGTGGATGGACCTGTGCGAGAACTACGCCGACTGGGACCTCATCGACGCGGCGGCGTTCACCATCCAGGAAGTCCTCGACGGCGAGGCGACCGCCTGATGTGGCCTGACGGCACCGACCCCACGTACCGGGACGTGTACTCCCGGCCGCACCGGCTGGCCACCCGGATGGAGATCTGGGAACGCACCGGCGACACCTTCGCCAAGCTCATGGACCTCCCGTTCGCCGGTGGCGCCGTCCAGGCCACCCTCGGCTTGCGGGTCGTGCGGACCATGACCGTCGTCGTCGACTGCTCCTGGTTCCCATGGGACGAGGAAGACCCGCTGTCCCCGTACGGCAACCAGCTGCGTGCCTGGCGCGGAATCGAGTACGGCGACGGCTTCGTGGTCGAGTTCCCCGTATTCACCGGCCGCATCAACTCCGTCGACCTGCAAGCCGACCGCTCGGTCCGGGTCACGTGCGTCGATGTCGCCGCCGACGTGGTCGACAACGAGTTCGAGATGCCCACCCAGGCCGCGACCGTGTCGACGATCCCGTTGCAGATCAAGGAGCTGATCCTCAACGGCTACCCGCCCGCCACCTTCGGCACGTTCGACCCGATCTTCGACCCCGTCCCGATGCTCACCTGGGACACCGACCGGGGGCAGGCCCTCGACGACCTCGCGACCGCCGGAGGCGCGTTCTGGTACCCGCTGCCCGACGGCAACTTCGTCCTACGCGCCGTCCCGTGGGCCAGGGACCCCGCCACCGTCGTACCCGTGGTGACACTCACCGACGGACCCCTCGGCACCATCACCGGCGCAGCAGTCAGCACCTCCCGCGAAGGCGTCGCCAACTCAATCACCGCCCGCAGCGAACGCGCCGACGGCACCCCACCGCTGCACCGCACAGTGCGCGACCTCGACCCGACGTCGCCCACCTTCTACCCGGGGAAGTTCGGGCGCGTCAACCGGACCGTCAGCATGCAGGAGGCCACCACGAACGGGCAGCTCACCGCCGCCGCCCAGGTGCTGCTGCGCCGCGCCCGTGCCCGGGTACGGACCTGGGCGATCAACATCGTGCCGGACGCGGCCATCGAACTCGGCGACGCCGTCCAGATCAACGCCGTCGACCACACCGCGTTGCAGTGCGTCGCCGGATTCACCCTGCCGCTCAACACCGAAGGCGACATGCAGGTCCAGCTCCGATCGTTCGTCGCGGGAGGCGTGTGATGGCGCGCCGGACCACCTACACCGGCGGCGCCCTCGCCCCGACTGTGCAGAGCGCGATGCCCGAGGACAACGCGCTGCGGGTCGGCACCGTCATCGCGGTATCCGGGTCAGACGTCACCGTCGACGTCGCCGGGGGACCGCCCACCGTCGGCGTGCTCGGCTCGTATGACCCCGTCGTCGGCGACATCGTCGCGCTGGTGCGCGCCGGAGCCACGTGGCTCCTGCTCGGGCGCATCGGCGCCGGAGTGTCCGGCATCGAGGCCACCGGGCAGTCCCGCGTCGCGTTCGGGCGCATCGTCAACCCGACCCTCCAGAACCTCACCACCACACCCACCCTGATCACCGGGTTCACCGTCAACGTCACCGCACCGGTGGGCTCCTGCGACTGGACCGCGACCGCGTTCTTCGACATGGAGAAACTCACCGCCGACAACTCGACCGCCATCGGGTTCCTGCGACGCGACGGAGTCCTGGACACGACGCAGGCGCTGATAGAGATGCGCGCCGAAGCCACCGGCCGCGCCACCATCGGCCAGTGCTGGGGAGGCACCGGCCTCGCCGCAGGCGTCCACGTATTCGAGATCTACGGCAGCGTCACGGCCGTCAATGCCTCGTGGCGCATGGACAACCTCCACAGCAGCCTCAACGTGGAGCTGTGGCGATGATCCGGAAGGGACGGTAACCCAGCGTGGCCACCACACCCAACTTCGGCCTGCCGTGCCCCGACGGCGGCGACCCGCCATGCGAGGGCGCCCAACAGATCCAGGCGCTGGCCGAGGACTTCCAGTCCGCCCTCAACTCGGTGCTCGCCATCACCGACCACGCCACCAACATCATCGGCTGCCTCGTGTCGTACCAGGGCCCGCTGAAAGCGGTCGGCAACGGGCAGGTCCTCGCGTTCAACACCGTCGAGCTGGACACCGGCGGCTTCGCCGACCTCTCCGCGTTTCCCAACCGGATCTTCTTCCCCCGCCAGGGCCGCTACCTGTGCGGCGCCGGGATGACCTACAAGAACCGTCAGGCCAACGGCTACGTCGGGCTGACCTTCTTCAACGGGCCCTTCATCGGCGCGGGCAACTTCGAGGACCGCACCGCGATCCTGTTCACCGACCCCGAGGCCCGCGTCGCCGGGATGGCCAAATGCCCGGCTGGCACCTCGCAGCAGATCACCTGCGACACCTTCGACTTCAACAACAGCTTCGCGGTCACGTACTGGATGTGGGCGTTTTGGATCTCCGACTACTAGCCCCGGGAGGCCACCATGGGCTCTGAGACCTCCGACGGGTTCCCGTACCCGCTCCCCACCGACTGCGCCGACCTGGCCGGGCAGCTCGAAGCCCTCGCGCGCATCGACCAGGAGATCTTCTGCCTGGACCCGATCGCCGAGGGCGTCAACACGCTGTCCGACCTCGGCAGGCTGTGGTGCCCGCCCGGGTTCACCTACACCAACTCGGCGATCCTCACCGCAACCACCAACGCCGGGCTCAACATCAGCTGCCCCACCCGCGTGTACGACAACCTGCACCGCGATACCGAGGTCCAGGGGCCGTTCAACTGGAACCTGCCCACCGGGCCCGAGTCGGGCCGCACGCCGTCCTGGTTCATGATCGGCGCCCAGGTGACCGCGACCACGGCTGCTCTCACCGCCGGTTCGCTGCGCCAGATCGAGATCAACCTCGACACGTTCGACCCGTTCACGCTCTCGACGACCAGCCGCGTCCTGTCCGTGATCAACTACGGCATCCTCACCAACACCAGCCTGGTGATCAACGAGTTCGTGCTCGCGTACAGCGGAACTTTCTTCGTCCAGTTCACCAGCAGCAACGTCGCGAACATGTCGGTGGCGGTCGGCGCGGCCCGGGTCTGGGTCCAGAAGCTTTGGCCCGCCAGCGGCCCGCAGCGGCTGTCCTGAAAGGAGAACACAACCGATGGCCGGTACGACGCCCTGCGAGGGCTGGCCGTTCCCGACACTCGGGGACCTGTTCCAGCGTCACTGGATCTGCGACCTGGCCACCGCGATGGACACCAGCCTCCAGGAACGCAAGGTGATCGCCGATGAGCTGGTGGCAAAGCCAGCCGTGCAGGTGCACTCGGTCGCGCAGGCCATCGCCACCGGCGTAGCCACGCTGATCACCTTCACGGTCGCCGACGACGACGACTACGACATGTGGAACGGCACCATGAGCCCCGGCGTCACCGACCGGGTGTTCGTCCGGCCGCAGCAGTCGGGCATGTGGTTCTTCAAGGCCAGGTGCACGGCCGCGTTCATCGCCACCATGACCTACTACCTGATCGAGATCCTCACCGTCGACACGGCGGGCGCGATCACCGTCCGCGCGGCCCGCAACGAGTCCGGCAACATGCAGAACGCCAATACCTCCGGCGACACCATCACCGCAGTGCTGCCGTTGCAGCCCGGCGACGCGGTCGCGGTCCGGTTCACCTGGGCCGGTGGCGGCGGCCCCGCGAGCATCGGCTGCTACCTCGAAGGCGCCCTGCTGTCGATGTGCGACAAGGGCAACTTCTACTACAACGACTGGGAGGACGGCGGTCTCGGCGGCTGGACCGGCACCAACGCCGTCCTCACCAACTCCGCCGCCTACGCCTCGCACGGGACGCGTTCGCTGCTGGTGACGCCGGTCGGCGGGTTCGCTATCGCTACCGCGACGGGGCCGTTCGTGACGCTGCCGCCGCACTCTAACAACTTCTGGGACTACTACTCCGGGGTCATCCGCACCGGCGCCGCCGCGCCTCCAGGACCGATTCGGCTCGGCCAGGACTACTTCGACGGCGCGTTCGTCAACGTCGGCACGGCTTCGGTGACGATCGTTGCCCCACCCGCTAACACGACGTTCCGGCCGCCGCCGGGACCGTACAACATCCCGGCGACGGCCGTGTACACGCGACCGTATTTCGCGTTGGAGGGCACACCGGCCGTCGGGCAGGCGGTGCACTTTGACCAGACGACACTCGTGCGTGCCTGCGGCCTGACCACGACGACGTGACGGCTACGGCGCCGGGGCGGCTTCGGCCTCGGCGCCGCTGGCGTCGGTGCCGGTGATCCCGCCGGTGCGCACGTGCTCGTCCATCGCCGCCATTACCTTCGCCAGGTAGCGGACGGTTTCGGCGACGCCGGGCGGGATGGTCGCCAGCATCGGGCCGTTGGTGAGGACGGTGACGATGCCCAGTAGTGTGGCCGTGATGTGTTCCTTGTGGGTGCGGGTGAGTTTGCGGCGCACCCCGGCATCGTCGGCTCGGCGGATCGCGGCGACCGGGCCGTGCAGCGGGTAGTAGACGCGGCCGTGCAGGACCGCGAGGATCGACGCTGGCATGTTCAGCGGGTAGGTCAGGTGGCCGTCCTTGCATGCCAGGTACTCGATGTCGGCGACCTCGGCGGGCATGTTGGACGGCGGCTGCTCGGCCAGGCCGGTGCGGATGACACCGTGCACGGCGTCGAGGGCATGCTTGACGACGGTCATGGGCCGCTCGGGGTGGTCGAGGTAGCCGACCACCGGCATGGTGAGGACCATGCCGTCCAGCTCGACGTACACGTGGTGGCAGGACAGGAACCGTAGTTCCCGGGCCTCCTCCTCCGCGCGGGTGCGGGCCGGGGTTGCGGGGAGCGGCTCGGCGGCGAGCCGGTGGCGGGTGTTGGCCATCGGTGAATCCTCTCGGGGGAGCGGTCCGGGCACACCCGGTCACGCGCGGGTGTGCCCGGTGAGACGTTACGCGGCAGCGGTGAGGGCGGTCGCGGTCGCGGTGGCGAAGACGGCGGCCACGGCGCGTTCCCAGCCGCCGGTCAGACCCGTCCACGCGGGCGTCCTGACCACCGTCCGGACGTCGTCGTTGCTGTAACCGGCGTCGTACAGGTACGCGCGGTCGGTGCCGGTGAGCAGCATCCCGGCCAGCGCCGCCTGGAACGCCAGCCAGTGCCCGGTGCTGCCGGGCGCGGCGAACCGGGCATGCCCGCGCACGTGCTCCGGCAGGGCCCGCATGAGGTCACCGGCGACGTAGCCGGGGAGCCGGGCCAGCTCGACGAGTGCGACGACCTGGGCTCTGGTCAGGTGGGTGAGGAGGGCGGGCGCGTCGGCCCGGCCTCGTGCTTCGCCGATGGCCTCGCAGGCCGCTCGGGTGGGTTCGTAGAGGGCTTCGAGGATGGCGTTGGGGCTGCGGTCTGTCATGATGTACGGGCTCCCTTCGGTTCGGTCGGGGGGTGTGAGGGGCACGGCTGGCTGGGATCGATGTCACGTCTCGTGGGTCAGCCGCCGTGCCCCGGCGGCATCTACAGGGGCGTGTCGCCGAGGCCGGGGCCCCGGAACTCGATCGTCGCGTAGCTGTCGAGGATCGCGTCGACGGCGGCCTGTGTGGCGTAGGCCTCACGTTCGGCGCCCGTCATGCCACGCCAGAGCTTGGCCGGTACGGCGACGTAGCGTTCGTAGCGTCCGGCGCTGCGGCGTATCTGTACGGTGACCGTGATCGGGACCATCTCGGTGTCCCGCACGGCGGCCACGCTGGTGTAGCCGCCGGTGAGGGTGTAGTGGCCGATCACGGTGGCGACCCGCTCCGGGTTGATCCAGATGACGGGGCTGCCGGGGCCGCTCTTGGTGAGCACGATGACCTGGCGGCCGTCGAACACGTCGGCGTTCTGGAGGGCGTCGAGGTCCTGGCCGGTGGCGGGCTGCATGCTGGACGCGTTGACGCCGATACCGGCACCCTGCGCGTACAGGGCTGCGGTCTGCTTGCTGGTAGCGGCGACGAACACGCGCTGCTGGCGGTGGTGGCGGGGTTCGCCCAGCATTTCGACTATCTCCGGTGGCACGAACCCGTCGACGCCGGGGGTGTAGATCCTGGTGTGGGCCATGGCGGTGGACCCCTCTCGGTTAGCTGGTGGGGCTGGTGACAGTCCAGCCGGGGAAGTAGTAGACCAGGTCGCCGCCGCTGCGGTCGGTACGCGCGGCCGAGACGAGTTCCCACGCCTGGGCCTCACCGAGGGCGGTGGCCAGGGCGACGCCGAGGGCCAGTACGCCGGTCGGCGGGACGACTATGGCGAGCATGGTGGCGGGGAGGGTGCTGGCGGTCACGCCGCCGTCGGCGAGGGCGTCGATGACCGCTTCGACGTCGAAGGTCGTGATGGTGTCGGGCATGGCGATTTCCTTCCGGTAGCGGACCGCTGGGCGGGGCTCCCAACCCCCACCTACAGCGGGTAAGACAACTATATAAGACGCTCAATGGTGTCTGGGACGGATCGGCCGACCGGCAGGATCTCGGTCACGCCACCGGCCATGAGCCGGGTACCGAGGCTCTGCTGCGCGCTGGCCGGGAACGGGTCCAGGCCGCCGCCGTCGATGAACACCTGGAGCGCGATCTGGTTGGCACCGTTCGGTAGGGGCGCGGCGATCGAGTCGTCGATGGCGGTCAGCACCGACCAGACGCCGCTCATGACATCCCTGGCCGACGGCGGGGCCTCGTTGACGTCGAGTTCCATCGCGACACCGGTCGCGTACTCGTAGATGACGAACGCCTCGTCGTCGTCGAGGAGGCTGGCGCCGAAGGCGAGCAGCCAGCCTGCCAGCTTGGCGCCCATGGTCTGCGCGGCTGACCAGTCCCCGGTCACGGACGCGGCGACGACCGCGACGCCGCAGAACGCCTCGTCGAGGCAGGTGTGGAGCATGACCTGCCCGCGCGGGGTCGAGAACACGGACGAGATGCGCTGCATGGCGATGGTCATGTCGCCTGACTCGCGGAACACGTCGGCGCTGATCGGCAGCGAGCCGAGCCTGAGGCGCCCCCGTTCGGCGCGGAGCAGGTGCAGCATGCGGTAGGACGAGTCCGGGGCTTCCTCGGTGGCGATGCGGATGCATTCGCGGCGTAGCGCGTTGACGAGCTGGACGTGGTTCGGGTTGTCGGTCACGGTGAGGCTCCTTTGGCTGGTGCTGTTAGGGTTGCTGATTGTCCGGGTTGCGTGGCCGGGGCGCGGCGACATGCGCCCCGGCCACTGCATGTCAGTCGTCTTCTGCCGGGGCGTAGATCAGGACGGTGTCGCCGTCGGGGGCCCACGTCGCCTCGGTCAGGCGCATCGACCGGCCGGTGCAGTAGGCGTTCCAGCAGATGATCAGCACCATGAGCTGCTCTGCGACGTTGGTGCGCTTCTTGGCGCCGGGCGCCGGGCGCGATGCCTTGTACAGGTAGTCGTGCAGTGCTGCCCGGGGGTCGCCCTTGACCAGGCCGTAGCCTTTCAGGCCGCCTTCGATGAAGTCGTCCAGGGTTTCGCGGCACTCAGGCCATTCACGCATCGCGAGGTACGCGAAGGCGTGGGCGGGCGCCGGGGAGAAGCAGGGGCGCCCCTTGTTGGCGGTCTGGGTCATCCTCTGGCCCACGGTGAGGGCGGCTTCCAGGCCGGGGTAGTCCTCGGCGATCTGGTCCAGCTCGGCGGCGCTGAGCCGGTCCTCTGCCCACGCGCTGACCGGGACGTTGTCGTAGCCGTGCAGGATGCGCAGGGCGGCGTTGCGGCGGGCCCGTTTGGTCTCCGCGCGTCGTTCCGCCAGCCCGGGGTCTTCCTCGGGCGTCGGCTCGTCGTCGGGTTCGTCGTCTTCGGCCTCGGTGCTGTCGGCGGTGGCTTCCTGCGGGACGGGCAGCGCGGCCAGCGGCGCGGCGGCTTCGCCGACCAGGCAGGTCAATGGCAGGTTCAACAGCCCGTACGTGTCCGGGTCGACGTCGTGGGTGACGTCGGCGTCGATGGCCGTGTTCGCCTCGATGACTGCCAGGAGTAGCTCGTGGCCGACGAGGAGGCGCCCGTTCCAGTCGAGGATGACGGGGCTCGCGCTGTCGGTGAGCTGACCTGCGGTGATCGCGTCGGTGTATGCCTTCACGAGCGGGTCGCAGGCGGGCAGCGGGTCACGGCCGGAGGGCCCCAGGTTGTCGGTGACGTAGGGCAGTGCCCAGTCCGGGGTGACGCGCATCGTGACTGTGTAGCGGCGGGGCCGCACCCATCGAGCCTTGCGGGCTGCCGTGGCTGTCAGCAGTTCGGCCGCCCGATTGTCTTGCTTGGCTCGTAAGGCCTCCTGCATGCGGGCCTCGGCTGCCCGGGTTACGGCGGCTTGCGCCTCGGCCTGCTGCTTGAGGAGGCCTTTGTAGTGCTTGGTGGCGTCGGGCCACGGGAAGCCGATCTGCTGTGCACGCAGCTTGAAAGACTTCGGGTGGCCTGAGTTGATGGTGATAGGGATGGGGAATCGCTGCATCTCGCCGGTCGGGTTGTTGATGATCCAGAAGCTCTGGCGGTGTCCGTCCTGGCGGGTGACCGACCAGCCATCCCAGGCGTTGACGACCTCAATGAGCTGGAGGAACTTCTTTTCGTCCTCAGTGGCCATGGTTGCTCCCTAGCAGTTGGCGGGTCGGGCGGGTGGCGGTGATGGCGGCCAGGTCCTGCTGGCCGCCGGTGTGGTGGGCGTTGGCGGCCCGCAGGCCGACCACGAACATGTCGACCTGGCTGAGGGTGAGCGCGAGGGGCCCGCAGCCGAAGTCGACGACGAACGGCGCGCGGTCACCGCGCCGGTATATGACGAACGTGAACCAGGGCAGTTCTTCGGCCAGTTCCTGGAGCAGCTGGGTACGGCGTACCACCGAAGCGGGGCCGCGATCGCTGGCTTGTTCCACGATGGCCGCTACCAGGACTTCGTCCATGGCGGGTTGTCTCCTGTCTGTTATTTGTGGGCACGGTTGCCGTATATGATACGCGACGCCTATGGATAGCGAAACCCGCCGCTACCCCGGGTCAGCCCGCGCGGCGGCTACCTGCGCTGGTTGCGTTTGCGGCGCACCCGGGAGATGGCAGTCATGGGCCGGTCCACTCCGACGGCCTCGGTCAGGATCTCCTGAATCCCGGGGTCCGCAGCGAACTCAATCAGCTCCCCAGCCGTAGGTTTACGCAGCTCCAACCTGCCGTTGCGTTCCATGAACACGGACACCCCCCGGCAGCCCCAGCAGAGCGACAGGTTGCCGGGCTCCGGCGGCGAGCCCGGATCGTCGGGGCAGCCGTGCCGGGTGTTGTTCCGGCCGCAGTACGGGCATGTCACAGGTATCTGGCGGGTCACCTGCCGGATTGTAGGGGCGCGCAGGGCGCCCGCCAGGCAAGTTGCTCCCGCCGGGTACGCCGGTTGTAAGGTTGGCGCACGCAACTCCCTCCCCCGCCAAGGAGAACCCGCCTCATGTCTGTCACCTGGACTGCGCCTTCGTACGTCAACGGCCAGGCCGTGCTCATCGCCTACCGCGCCGCCTACGACGACAGCGCCTGGACCGTCGTCGCCTCCACCCAGCTCGACGCCGCCCCCGAAGACGCCGCGTTCGACGTCCTCAACGTCTGCCGCCACCCGGCCATGGTCCCTGCGGGCAGGCGCATGCACGTCAACGCCAGCCCGCTGACGCTCGCCGAAGCCATGTCGCTCGCCCAGATGCAGGCGGACTCGCTACGTGAGCGGCCTCCCGGCTCGCCGGGCCCGCTCAGCGCATAGGATCGCTGCTATGGCCGATGCAGCGACCCTCGTGTACCCGGTACAGCTCACCCAGCCCGGCCTGTGGATGGCCAGCTGGGCTCCCGCCGCCCCGCAGCGTCCCATCACCGGCGCGGGCACCACCCGCGAAGATGCGCTCACCGCGCTCGGTGAGCGCATCTGCACCACCTTCGGGGTCCCGGCCGGGCGCATCTGCCTCGACGTGGTGGAGGAGTAACCGTGCGGATCACGCCGGGCAGCCCCGAATGGCTGCGCCGCGACGCCATGTACCGCAACGCCGTCAGGGAGCAGATCATCCGCAACGGCTGGGTCGTGCAGGGTGTCTTCCCCACGGCTGAGGACCCGGGGCCGCAGTTCACCTACACGATCGGCCTCGTCGAGGCCGGGCTGCCCGAGCTGCTCATCATGGGTCTGCCCACCGATGTCGGCGCCGTCATTCTCAACGCCGCAGCCAAGCGGCACCTCGAACACGAGTTCACGGCAGGTGACACGTGGGAGTTCCCCGAGGTCGTTCCGCCGCTGCCGTTCCGGGTCGTGGACATCCCGGCCCGCCACAGCTGCCTCGGCACCGCCTACCGCATCTACGAACGCAACACGGTACGCGGGCTGCAACTCGTGTGGGCGGACGTCGCCGGGCGGTTCCCCGGCGAGGACGGCTACGACGACGTGCCGCAGGACCTGCCCCCGTCAGCGTCGTAGCAGCACCGGCGCCGCGTCGAGCGGCGGCACGCATTCCTCGCAGGGCAGCCCGGCCAGCTCGGCTTTACGGCCGACCGCGTACGCGCGGGGGTTGCGTTGGGGGAGCTTCGCCTGGTGGGCCGCGCGGTGTCCGCAGGTGTGCGTGACATTGAAGATGTATAACGCCATGGCCCATCGTGGCCCAGGGCTCCACCGGTGTCCAGAGGGCGGACCCGGAATGAATGACGGCGGGGCACCCACCTCGAATGGTGGGTGCCCCGCCGTCGGGCTGCCGGGTCAGACGTGCGTCGGCCACGTGCCGTTGTCGATGACAACGAGGAGGTCGTACGCGGTGGCGCGGAGCTGGTACGGGTGCGCCGGGCTGTTGGCGACGGCGAACAGTTCGGCCTGGACGGTGTCGGCGCGCTTGGCGAGGCCCTGCGAGATGGCTTCGGCGGTCTCGGTGTGGCCGGTGCCGCGCAGGTCGGTGAGCAGGTCGACGAAGCGCCGGTTGAGCTGGGAAATGGCGGCCATGGGGTGTTCCTTCCGGTGTGGCGGTAGGCTCCCAGCCCACCGCGCTTAAAGAACACTATACATGGGCCTTGGGGGTTGGCGCAACGCGGCGTTTGCCCACCCGAGCGCCCCGCGCCTAAGCTCGGCGACATGTCGCACACGGGACAGCCCGACCCCATGGACGCCGTCACCGCCGCCTTCGCCGAGGTGCTCGACATCATCGAGGCCGTTGTAGGCCAGCTCAGCGACGCCGAGGTGGCGACGCGGCTGGCCGAGTGCAAGCAGCTGGCCGCGCAGCGCAACATGCGCCACATGCGCTGCGGCATGCTCGACCGGTTCGCGCCGCCGTCCTGTTAGGCTGCGAGCAAGGGGAAACGATGTTGAGGGCCCCCCGGCTTAGCCGGGGGGCCCTCAACCTGTTCGCCGGGGTTAGATCTTGGCGATGGTCTTCGGCTTGTGGCGGCGCCACGAGCGGGCACTGCCGGTGTGGTCGCACTCGGTGCACTTCTGGTACAACCGGCGTCCGCCGACCGGGCGGCCGTTGCACAGGTCCGTGCGCTTCTCGGCGGCCGGGTTCTTGACGACCGGCGCGTCCGGGTAGCAGGTGCTGCACACCTTGTCGGCGAAGGCGTCGGCGGCGTACAGCTCGCTAGCGGGCTTGTCCGCGAACTCGATCAGCCAGCGGTAGCGGGTGGTGGGGCGGCAGGTCGAGCAGCCCCGGCCGTCGTGGATGTGGCCGTTGCGGTCGTCGACGAGGAAGTAGCGGGTCCAGCGTCCCCGGCGCTCGTACTCGGCTTCGAACGGGGTTGCCTCGCAGAGGATCTGCGCCGCCCGGTCTTCGATCTTGGCGATACGGGGGAGCAGGTCCTCCAGGTGACCGAACCGGTCGCCGTTGTTCTTGAGCCGCCGGGCGATCGTGCGCAGGTCGTCGGCCTGGTTGTCGACCGCGTAGTAGCGGGTCCAGATGTCGGAGAGCACGGCGTCGATCTCGGCGGGGGTCATGTCCTGGGGGTTCATCTCGGGTCCTTTCGGCTCTTGCGCTTAAGAACACTATACATGAGCCGCCCCGGTTACCGCAACACCCGGAGTGGAATTTTTCCGGGCAAACCGGGGCAATTCCGAGAGACACATCCGCACGTAGCGGGTGATGTAAACGTCATGTATGCTTTACTTAACCCCCCGAAAGGAGGCATCCATGGAAACGACCATCTACATCAACCGGCGCGGCATCATCGACGCCTGCGGATTCGAGACGGTGGAAACCGGCGACGTCGCTCTGCACAACCTGGCCAAGCAAGGCAGGCTGCTGGAACCCGACGTGTACGTGGGCCGCCGCTACGGCTGGCTACCCGAACGGGTCAGCCTGTACGCCGCGTACCGCGCAGCCGGACACCTCGAAGACACCGGCCCGCGCCCCGAATGGTGGCACAACGGCCACCCGCTGTACCGGCTCAGCCTCGCCGAGGTCGCCGTCAAGCTCGGCCTCACCAAGATCGCCGTCATGAAGCGCGTCGAACGTAGCCGGTTCGCGACAGCGGCCTGCGCCATCACCCGCAACGGCCGCGCCGAGCCGCGCAGCGTGTTCGGCTGGGAAGAGGAAGCGCTGGAGACCTACGGCAAGCACTTCGGCTACGTCGACCAAACCGGCGAGGTCGCTGACATCCGCCGAGGCGGAGCCCGCCGTAAGGTATTCACCGAAGGCCCGGTCCAGGCAGCGGCCTGACAGGGTTGTGGCCCCGCACCGATCCGTAGACCAATGCCCGGGGGAGGTCCCGCCAGGTCCCCCACCCAGGCCCCGGAAATCGGTACGAGGCCACCCAGTGTTCCCACGAGAGGACGCCCACCAACCGTGCCGCCATGCCACGGCCGCCGCTCACTAACGAGGAGTCACGTGATCGATTATACGCACGCCGGGCGCCCCCCGGGAAGCCCGCGCATGAAGGGACACCGCCGCTGATGGGTACCCACGGACCCGAATGCACCTGCCCGCCGCCGGGCGAAGTCACCGTAGCCACCTGGGTCGCCCTCCACGGCGAAACCACCGGCGGCGCCGACGACGCCCTCACCTACTCGGCCGCGACGGTGTCCCTCTACCTGGACCAGCGGCTGCCGCAGATGA
>Ga0247818_10000755_pt1 | contig 20344 bp, 8 predicted proteins | sample 13C_Glucose_Day1_FD_192424 | JGI IMG/M metagenome (GOLD analysis project Ga0247818, IMG submission 192424) | Soil microbial communities from agricultural site in Penn Yan, New York, United States - 13C_Glucose_Day1 | ecosystem: Environmental > Terrestrial > Soil > Agricultural land | place: USA... | reverse complement strand
TAGCAAGCCGAATTCAGGCAGGAAACCTCATGACCGACGCGTTCGAACTCCCCAGCACTCTGGTCCAAGCCCTCCAGCGCCGTGCGGCACAGACGCCGGATCGCCTGGCCCTGCGCTTTCTCGCCGAAACCGAGGAGCAGGGCGTGGTGCTCAGTTACCGCGAACTGGATCAACGCGCGCGCGCCATTGCTGGCGCATTGCAGGCCCAGGCTGAGTTCGGTGATCGCGCGGTGCTGCTGTTTCCCAGCGGCGCGGATTACGTCGCGGCGTTTTTCGGTTGCCTGTATGCCGGGGTGATCGCGGTACCGGCCTATCCGCCGGAGTCCGCCCGTCGGCATCATCAGGAACGCCTGCTGTCGATCATTGCCGACGCCGAACCGCGTCTGTTGCTGACCAGTGCCGACCTGCGCGATGCCCTGCAGCAAATCGACGGCGCGCCGCCGTTGCTGTGCGTCGATACCCTCGACAACACCCTGGCCGAGCGCTGGGTCGAACCGAATTTGCCCGCAGACCATATCGCCTTCCTGCAATACACCTCCGGCTCCACTGCTCTGCCCAAAGGCGTGCAGGTCAGCCACGGCAATCTGGTGGCCAACGAGCTGCTGATTCGCCACGGTTTCGGCATCGACGTGAACCCCGACGACGTGATCGTCAGCTGGCTGCCGCTGTACCACGACATGGGTCTGATCGGTGGATTGCTGCAGCCGATTTTCAGCGGTGTGCCGTGCATCCTGATGTCGCCCGCATACTTCCTTGGTCGCCCGTTGCGCTGGCTCGAAGCTATCAGCCAATACGGCGGCACCATCAGTGGCGGGCCGGATTTCGCCTACCGTCTGTGCAGCGAGCGAGTCAGCGAATCAGCACTGGAGCGCCTCGACCTGAGCCGCTGGCGCGTGGCCTATTCCGGCTCAGAACCGATCCGTCTCGACACCCTTGAGCGCTTCGCCGAGAAGTTCACCCCGTGCGGCTTCAGCGAAGACAGCTTCATGGCGTCCTATGGTCTGGCCGAGGCGACCCTGTTCGTCGCCGGCACGCCGCGTGGCACCGGCATTCCCGCACTGCGCGTCGACGATCAGGCGCTGGCGCAAAACCGCGCCGAACCGGGCGCCGGCAGCCCGATCATGAGTTGCGGCATCAGCCAGCCGGAACATGCGGTGCTGATCGTCGATCCGGTCACGCTGAACGAACTGGCTGACAACCTCGTCGGTGAAGTCTGGGCCGCTGGCCCGAGCATCGCTCACGGCTACTGGCGCAACCCCGAGGCCAGCGCCAAGACCTTCGTCCAGCACGCCGGTCGCACCTGGCTGCGCACGGGTGACCTGGGCTTTATCCGCGACGGTGAACTGTTCATCACCGGACGCCTGAAAGACATGCTCATCGTGCGTGGCCACAACCTGTATCCGCAGGACATCGAGAAGACCGTCGAGAACGAAGTGGAGGTGGTGCGCAAAGGTCGCGTTGCGGCATTCGCGGTCACTCAGGACGGTGAAGAAGGCATTGGCATCGCGGCGGAAATCAGCCGCAGCGTGCAAAAAATCCTGCCGCCCGAAGCACTGATCAAAGCCATTCGCCAGGCAGTGGCCGAGTCCTATCAGGAAGCACCGAGCGTGGTGGTGCTGCTCAACCCGGGCGCATTGCCGAAGACGTCCAGCGGCAAGCTGCAACGCTCGGCGTGCCGCAATCGTCTGGCCGATGGCGGCCTCGACAGCTACGCGGTGTTCCCGTCCGCCGAGCTGCACAATACCGAATCGACCCTGGCGGCTTCCGAGCTGGAAGCGCTGATCGGCAAGATCTGGGCCGAGCAACTCAATGTCAGACAGGTCAACGCCGACGACCACTTCTTCCTGCTCGGCGGCAACTCGATTGCCGCCACGCAAGTGATCGCCCGGGTGCGTGAAGAGCTGGCGCTGGAGTTGAATCTGCGTCTGTTGTTCGAAGCGCCGACCCTGTCCGCGTTCGCCGCTGCGGTCGCGCAGCAGCAACAGGATGGCGGCAACGCCCAAGGCGCAATCAACTCCTTGTCGCGCAGCGAAGCGCTGCCGCAATCGCTGGCGCAGAACCGACTGTGGATCACCTGGCAACTCGATCCGCACAGCAGCGCCTACAACATCCCCGGCGCCCTGCGTCTGCGTGGCGAGCTGGACGAAGAGGCGTTGCGCGCCAGCTTCCAGCAACTGATCGAACGCCACGAATCGCTGCGCACACGCTTCTTCGAACGCGACGGCGTAGGGCTGCAACAAGTCGACGCCGCGCCGGAATTCAACCTGCAACTGATTGACATCAGCGACCTGCCCGCGCACGAGCGTGAAGCCCGCGCGCAACAGATCCGCGAAGACGAGGCGCGTACTCAATTCGATCTGGAAAAAGGCCCGCTGCTGTGGGTGACGCTGGTACGCCTCGACGACGAAGATCACCAGTTGCTGGTGACGCTGCACCACATCATCGCTGATGGCTGGTCGCTGAATGTGCTGATCGACGAGTTCTCGCGCCTGTACGCTGCGGCATCCCAAGGCCAGCGCGCCGAACTCGCGCCACTGCCCACCCAATACGCCGACTACGGCAGTTGGCAGCGCCAATGGCTGGCGCAAGGCGAGGGCGAGCGGCAAATGGCGTACTGGAAGGCCCGGTTGGGCGACGAGCACCCGGTGCTGGAGCTGGCCACCGATCATCCGCGTTCGGCCAGACAATTGCACAGCGCCGCGCGCCACAGCGTGCGCCTCGGCGTCAGCCTCAGCGACGCGGTCAAGCAGACTGCGCAGGCGTATCAATCGACGCCATTCATGCTGTTGCTCTCGGCGTTCCAGAGCCTGCTGCACCGCTACAGCGGTCAGCGCGATATCCGCATCGGCATCCCCAACGCCAACCGTCCGCGCCTGGAAACCCAGGGCCTGATCGGCTTCTTCATCAACACCCAGGTGCTGCGTGCCGAGGTTGATTCGCGGCTGTCGTTTGTCGAGTTGCTGGCGCAGACCCGCGACGCTGCACTGGGTGCGCAGGCCAATCAGGATCTGCCATTCGAACAACTGCTCGAAGCGTTCCCGCAGGCCCGTGAACAGGGTCTGTTCCAGGTCATGTTCAACCACCAGCAGCGCGACTTGAGTGCGCTCAAGCGCTTGCCGGGGTTGCTCGCTGAAGAACTGCCGTGGCACAGCCGCGAGGCCAAGTTCGACCTGCAACTGCACAGTGAAGAAGATCGCAACGGGCGCCTGACCCTGTCCTTCGACTACGCCGATGAACTGTTCGATGCGGCGACCATCGAGCGTCTGGCCGAACACTTCAGCAATCTGCTGCGCGCCGTCTGCGAGCAACCGCAGCAGGCGATCAGCGACCTGCCCTTGCTCACTCCGTGCGAGCAGGAACAGCAACAAGCGTGGAGCGTCGCCCCGTGTACCCCGGCGCAACACTGGCTGCCGGAACTGCTCAACGAACAGGCGCGGCAGACCCCGGAGCGCACCGCGCTGGTGTGGGACGGCGGCAGTCTCGATTTCGCCGAATTGCACGCCCAGGCCAACCGCCTCGCGCACTATCTGCGCGATAAAGGCGTCGGCCCGGACGTGTGTGTGGCGATTGCCGCCGAGCGTTCGCCGCAACTGCTGATCGGCCTGCTGGCGATCATCAAGGCCGGTGGCGCTTATGTGCCGCTCGATCCGGATTATCCGGCCGACCGCTTGGCTTACATGCTCAGCGACAGCGGCGTCGAACTGCTGCTGACCCAGACAGCATTGCTCGACCGCTTGCCGGCCAGCGATGGCGTCAGCGTGATCGCCATGGATGCGTTGCACCTGGAAAACTGGCCGAGCCAGGCACCAGGCCTGCACCTGCACGGCGACAACCTCGCCTATGTGATTTACACCTCCGGCTCCACCGGGCAACCGAAAGGCGTCGGTAACACCCACGCCGCATTGGCCGAGCGGCTGCAGTGGATGCAGAACAGCTATCGCCTGAACGACAGCGACGTGCTGATGCAAAAGGCGCCGATCAGTTTCGACGTGTCGGTGTGGGAGTGCTTCTGGCCGCTGATCACTGGCGCGCGTCTGTTGATGGCCGCCCCCGGTGAACACCGCGACCCGCATCGCATCGCGCAACTGGTGCAGGAATACGGTGTGACCACGCTGCACTTTGTGCCGCCGCTGCTCGCGCTGTTCATCGACGAGCCGCTGAGTGCCGAATGCACCAGCCTGCGCCGGGTGTTCTCCGGCGGCGAAGCGCTGCCGGCGGAACTGCGCAACCGCGTGTTGACGCAACTGCCGGCGGTGCAACTGCACAACCGTTACGGTCCGACCGAAACCGCGATCAACGTCACCCACTGGCATTGCACCACGGCCGACGGCGAGCGTTCGCCAATTGGCCGGCCGTTGGGCAATGTGATTTGCCGCGTGCTCGACGCCGATCTCAATCCCGTGCCGGCCGGTGTTCCGGGTGAACTGTGCATCAGCGGCATCGGTCTGGCTCGGGGTTACCTCGGTCGCCCGGCGCTGACGGCCGAGCGCTTTGTGGTCGACCCGTTGGGCGAGCAGGGCGCACGTTTGTACCGCACCGGTGACCGTGCACGCTGGACCTCGGACGGCGTGATCGAATACCTCGGGCGCCTTGATCAGCAGGTCAAACTGCGTGGTTTCCGCGTTGAGCCGGAAGAAATCGAAGCGCGGCTGCTGGCTCAGAACGGCGTCGCCCAAGCCGTGGTTCTGGTACGGGAAACCGCAGCCGGCGCGCAACTGATCGGCTACTTCAGCGCTTTCGATGCCAGCGAAGATCAGGACGTGCAGATCGCCCGCCTGAAAACCGCGCTGGCCGGCGAACTGCCGGAATACATGGTCCCGGCGCAACTGATGCGCCTGGACGCAATGCCCCTGAGCCCGAGCGGCAAGCTCGACCGTCGCGCCTTGCCGGAGCCGCAGTGGCAAGTGCGCGAACACGTCGAACCCGCCACCGAGCTGGAGCAACAGATCGCCGCGATCTGGCGCGAAGTGCTGGGTCTGCCACGGATCGGTCTGCGTGACGACTTCTTTGCCCTCGGCGGACACTCGTTGCTGGCCACGCAAATCATCTCGCGCAGTCGTCAGGCCTGTGACGTCGAGTTGCCGTTGCGCGCCTTGTTCGAGCACAGCGAACTCGGCGATTTCGCTGAGCAGATCCGGCTGATCCAGGCCAGCGGCCAGACCAACAAACAGCCGCCGATTGCCAAAGTCGACCGCCGCCAAGCGGTGCCGCTGTCCTATTCGCAACAGCGCATGTGGTTCCTCTGGCAGATGGAGCCGGACAGCCCGGCGTACAACGTCGGCGGCATGGCGCGCCTGCGCGGCGTGTTACACGTCGAGCATTTCGAGGCGGCCTTGCAGGCGTTGATCCTGCGCCACGAAACCCTGCGCACCACGTTCCCGAGCGTCGATGGCGTGGCCCGTCAACAGGTGCATGCCGAGACCGGCGTGCGCATGGGCTGGAAGGATTTCTCGAAACTGCCGGCTGACCAGCGTGAACAGAAAGTCCAGCATTTGGCCGATGAAGAAGCGCATCTGCCGTTCGACCTGGAAAGCGGCCCGCTGCTGCGCGCCTGTCTGGTGAAGACCGCCGAGCACGAGCATTACTTCGTCCTGACCCTGCACCACATCGTCACCGAAGGCTGGGCGATGGATATTTTTGCCCGTGAGCTCAGTGCGCTGTACGAAGCCTTCGTCGATGAGCGCGACTCGCCGCTCGAAGCGTTGCCGGTGCAGTACCTCGATTACAGCGTCTGGCAGCGGCAATGGCTGGAGTCCGGTGAGCGTCAGCGCCAGCTCGACTACTGGACTGCACAACTCGGTCGCGAACATCCGTTGCTGGAACTGCCTGGCGACCGTCCGCGTCCGCCGGTGCAAAGCCATCAAGGTGAACTGTTCCGTTTCGACTTGAGCGACGATCTCGCTGCCCGCGTCCGGGCGTTCAATGCGCAAAACGGTCTGACCCTGTTCATGACCATGACCGCTGCGCTCGCCACCTTGCTCTACCGCTACAGCGGCCAGACCGACCTGCGCATCGGCGCGCCGGTGGCCAACCGGATTCGCCCGGAAAGCGAAGGGTTGATCGGTGCATTCCTCAACACCCAGGTGCTGCGTTGCCAGCTCGACGGGCAGATGTCGGTGGGTGAGTTGTTCGAGCAAGTGCGTCACACGGTGATTGAAGGCCAGTCGCATCAGGATCTGCCGTTCGATCATCTGGTCGAAGCGCTGCAACCGCCACGCAGTGCGGCGTACAACCCGCTGTTCCAGGTGATGTGCAACGTGCAGCGCTGGGAATTCCAGCAGAGCCGCATGCTCGCCGGGATGACCGTCGAGTACCTGGCCAACGATGCGCGGGCGACCAAGTTCGACCTCAACCTGGAAGTCACCGACCTCGACCATCGCCTCGGTTGCTGCCTGACATACAGCACCGATCTGTTCGATGAACCGACCATTGCACGCATGGCCAAACATTGGCGCAACCTGCTGGAAGCGTTGATCGCCGATCCGCAACAGCGTCTGAGCCAATTGCCGCTGCTCGACCCGGCTGAACAACAGCAGTTGCTCAATAGCCTCGGCGTTGAACCGGGCGAACGTCGTCTCGACCAGTGCATCCATCACCTGTTCGCCGAGCAGGCGCTGGCGCGCAAAGACGCTCCGGCCCTGACTTTCGCCGGGCAGACCCTGAGCTACGCCGAACTCGACGCCCGCGCCAATCGCCTGGCCTGGGCCCTGCGCGAGCGTGGGGTCGGCCCGCAGGTGCGGGTCGGTCTGGCGCTGGAGCGCTCGCTGGAAATGGTCGTCGGCCTGCTGGCGATTCTCAAGGCCGGCGGCGCTTACGTGCCGCTGGATCCTGAATACCCGCTCGACCGTCTGCATTACATGATCGAAGACAGCCGCATCGGTCTGCTGCTCAGTGACCGCGCGATGTTCACCGCCCTCGGTGATTTGCCGTCGAGCGTGGCGCGCTGGTGCCTGGAAGATGACAGTGCGGCGCTGGTTGATTACCCGGTCAGTGAGCTGCCATTCATCAGCCTGCCGCAGCATCAGGCCTATCTGATCTACACCTCGGGTTCCACCGGCAAGCCGAAAGGTGTGGTGGTGTCCCACGGTGAAATCGCCATGCATTGCCAGGCCGTGATCGAACGTTTCGGCATGCGCCCGGACGACTGCGAACTGCACTTCTATTCGATCAACTTCGACGCCGCCACCGAGCGTCTGCTGGTGCCGCTGCTCAGCGGCGCGCAAGTGGTGTTGCGGGCGCAAGGGCAGTGGGACGCGGAAGAGATCTGCAACTTGATCCGCACCCACCGGATCAATGTGCTCGGCTTCACCCCGAGCTATGGCAGCCAGTTGGCGCAATTCCTCGCCACGCAAAGCGACACTCTACCGGTGCGGATGATCATCACCGGCGGCGAAGCGTTGACCGGCGAGCACCTGCAACGGATTCGCGCCGCGTTCAAACCGAGCCTGTTCTTCAACGCCTACGGCCCGACTGAAACCGTGGTCATGCCGCTCGCCAGTCTGGCACCGCAGGTGCTGGAAGAGGGTGCCGGCAGCGTGCCGATCGGCAGCGTGATCGGTGACCGCGTGGCGTACATTCTCGATGCCGATCTGGCGTTGGTGCCACAAGGCGCGACCGGTGAGTTGTTCGTCGGTGGTGCCGGTCTGGCGCAGGGGTATCACGACCGTCCGGGCATCAGCGCCGAGCGCTTCGTGGCTGACCCGTTTGCCGCCGATGGCGGGCGCATGTACCGCACCGGCGATCTGGTGCGCCAGCGTGCCGATGGGCTGGTGGAGTATCTGGGGCGGATCGACCATCAGGTGAAAATCCGTGGTTTCCGTATCGAGCTGGGTGAGATCGAAACCCGTCTGCTCGATCACGCTTCGATCCGCGAAGCGGTGGTGCTGGCGCTGGATGCGCCGAGCGGCAAGCAACTGGTGGGCTACCTGGTCAGCGACGTCGCCGGGCAGGGCGAAGCGCAACAGGCCGAACTGCGCGAAGCACTGAAGTCGCACCTCAAGGCGCAACTGCCGGACTACATGGTGCCGACGCACCTGATCCTGCTGGCGAGCATGCCGCTGACCGCCAACGGTAAACTCGACCGCCGCGCCTTGCCGGCGCCGGATCCCGAGTTGAACCGTCAGGACTATGTCGCCCCGAGCAACGAACTCGAACAGACCCTGGCGCAGGTCTGGTGCGAAGTGCTTAACGTTGAGCTGGTCGGTCTCAACGACAACTTCTTCGAACTCGGTGGCGACTCGATTCTGTCGATTCAAGTGGTCAGCCGGGCGCGGCAGCAAGGCATTCATTTCAGTCCACGGGATCTGTTCCAGCATCAGACCGTGCAGACCCTGGCCGCTGTCGCCAGCCACAGTGAGCAAGTCACTGCCGAGCAGGGACTGGTGGTCGGCGAGTCGGCCATGACGCCGATCCAGCACTGGTTCTTCGACACGGAAATCCCTGAGCGTCAGCACTGGAACCAGGCGCTGCTGCTGGAGCCGAGCGTGGCGCTGGAACCGCATCGTCTGGAGCAGGCGCTGCTGGCCGTGATCGAGCAGCACGATGCCCTGCGTCTGCGCTTCACCCAGGTCAACGATCAATGGCAGGCCACGCATCAACCGGTGTCCGACGCCGAGGTGTTGTGGCAGGTGCGGGTGGCGGCGATGGACAAGTGCGCAGCGCTGTTCCTCGATGCCCAGCGCAGCCTCGACCTGCAAAACGGCCCGCTGCTGCGCGCCTTGCTGGTCGATGGTCCCGAAGGGCAGCAACGCTTGTTCATTGCGATCCATCACTTGGTGGTCGACGGTGTGTCGTGGCGCGTGCTGCTCGACGATCTGCAAACCGTGTATCGCCAACTCGATACCGGGCAGGCGGTAAAACTGCCGGCGAAAACCAGTGCGTTCAAGGACTGGGCGGCACGTTTGCAAGCCTATGCCGGCAGCGAATCGTTGCGTGAAGAGTTGAACTGGTGGCAAACCCAACTGGCCGGACCGAACGCCGATCTGCCGTGCGAAAACCCGCAGGGCGGACAACAGAATCGTCACGCGCAAACCGTCAGCGTGCGTCTGGATGCCGAGCGTACCCAACAACTGCTGCAACAGGCACCGCGCGCCTACCGCACACAGGTCAACGATCTGCTGCTGACCGCGCTGGCCCGCGTCTTGTGCCGCTGGAGCGGGCAGCCATCGGCACTGATTCAACTGGAAGGCCACGGCCGCGAAACCCTGTTCGACGAGATCGACCTGACTCGCACCGTCGGCTGGTTCACCAGCGCCTATCCATTACGCCTGACCCCGCACAACATCGAAGAAGCTGCCGGACAGGGCGCTTCGATCAAGGCGATCAAGGAGCAACTGCGCGCGGTACCGCACAAAGGCCTCGGTTATGGCGTGTTGCGTTATCTGGCCGATGACCTCAGCCAGCGCAGCATGGCGGCGCTGCCGAATGCCCCGGTGACCTTCAACTACCTCGGCCAGTTCGACCAGAGTTTCGCCAGTGATGCGCTGTTCCGTCCGTTGGACGAGCCGGTCGGTGCAGCCCACGATCCGCAGGCGCCGTTGCCCAACGAGTTGAGCATCGACAGTCAGGTGTACGGCGGCGAATTGCTGCTGCGCTGGACTTTCAGTGCCGAGCGCTACGAGGCGCAAACCATCAACGATCTGGCCGACGCCTACCTCGGCGAGCTGCAAAGCCTGATCGAACATTGCCTGCAAGACACCGCCGTTGGCCTGACGCCGTCGGACTTCCCGCTGGCGAAACTGACCCAGGCGCAACTCGATGCATTGCCGGTGCCGGCGGCGCAGATCGAAGACGTCTATCCGCTGACGCCGATGCAGGAAGGCATGTTGCTGCACACCTTGCTCGAACCGGGCACCGGTCTGTATTACATGCAGGATCGCTATCGCATCAACAGCGAGCTCGACGCCGAGCGTTTCGCCCAGGCCTGGCAAGCGGTGGTCGCCCGTCACGAAGCGCTGCGTGCGTCGTTCTGCTGGAACGTCGGCGAGGACATGCTGCAAGTGATCCACAGCCCGGGTCGCACGCCGATCGAGTACCTGGACTGGAGCGCCATCAGCGATGCCGAGCAAGAACCGAAGCTGCAGGCGCTGCTGAAGAGCGAGCGCGAGGCCGGGTTCGATCTGCTCAATCAGGCACCGTTCCATTTGCGTTTGATCAAGGTCGGCGCGGCGCGTTACTGGTTCATGATGAGCAACCACCACATCCTGATCGATGCCTGGTGCCGCTCGCTGCTGATGAACGATTTCTTCGAGATCTACACCGCCCTCGGTGAGGGGCGCGAAGCACAGTTGTCGGTGCCGCCGCGTTACCGCGACTACATCGGCTGGCTGCAACGCCAGAGCCTGGCCGAGGCGCGCCAGTGGTGGCAGCAGAACCTGCAAGGGTTCGAACGCACCACACCGATCCCGAGTGACCGACCGTTCCTGCGCGAACATGCAGGTGAAAGCGGCGGCATGATTGTCGGTGACCGCTACACCCGTCTCGACGTTGAAGATGGCGCCCGTCTGCGTGAGTTGGCCCAGGCCCATCAACTGACCATCAACACCTTTGCTCAAGCCGCGTGGGCCTTGGTGCTGCGCCGCCTGAGCGGTGATCGTGACGTGTTGTTCGGCGTCACCGTGGCCGGGCGCCCGGTTGACATGCCGGAGATGCAACGCACCGTCGGCCTGTTCATCAACAGCATTGCGCTGCGGGTGCAGATCCCGGCGGACGATCAGCGTGCCAGTGTGCGCCAGTGGTTGAGCGCTCTGCTCGACAGCAACATGCAACTGCGCGAGTACGAATACCTGCCGCTGGTGAACATTCAGGAGCAGAGCGAACTGCCGAAAGGCCAGCCGCTGTTTGACAGCCTGTTCGTGTTCGAGAACGCGCCGGTGGAAGTCTCGGTGCTGGACCGTGCGCAGAGTCTCAACGCGACTTCGGACTCCGGCCGTACCCACACCAACTTCCCGCTGACGGCGGTGTGCTACCCGGGCGATGACCTCGGTCTGCACCTGTCGTATGACCAGCGTTACTTCGACGAGTCGACGATCGAGCGCATGCTCGGCGAGTTCAAGCGCCTGCTGCTGGCGCTGGTCGATGGTTTCCACGGTGACATGGCCGACCTGCCGCTGCTGGGGGCCGAGGAGCAGGACTTCCTGCTGCACGGCTGCAACCAGAGCGCCCACGATTATCCGCTGGAGCAGAGCTACGTGGCGTTGTTCGAAGCGCAGGTCGCGGCGCATCCGCAGCGCATCGCCGCCACTTGCCTCGATCAGCAACTGAGCTATGCCGCGCTCAACCACAACGCCAACCGCCTCGGTCATGCGCTGGTTGCGGCCGGGGTGCAGATGGATCAACCGGTGGCGCTGCTGGCCGAGCGTAATCTCGATCTGCTGGGGATGATCATCGGCAGCTTCAAGGCCGGTGCCGGTTACCTGCCGCTGGACCCGGGCCTGCCGAGCCAGCGTCTGCAGCGGATCATCGAGCTGAGCCGCACGCCGGTGCTGGTGTGCAGCGAAGCCTGCCGCGAACAGGCGCAGACTTTGCTCGATGAGTTCAGCTGCGCCAACCGTCCACGGCTGTTGGTCTGGGAAGAAGTGCAGGCGCTGGCGACATCGCTGCAGAACCCGGGAATCTACAGTGCCCCGGACAACCTGGCCTACGTGATCTACACCTCGGGTTCGACCGGTCTGCCGAAAGGCGTGATGGTCGAGCAACGCGGTATGCTCAATAACCAGTTGAGCAAGGTGCCGTACCTGAAACTGACGGACGCCGATGTGATTGCGCAGACCGCTTCGCAAAGCTTCGATATTTCGGTCTGGCAGTTCCTCGCCGCGCCGTTGTTCGGTGCGCGGGTGGACATTGTGCCGAACACCATTGCCCACGATCCGCAAGGCTTGCTGATGCATGTACAGAAGCAGGGCATCACCGTGCTGGAGAGCGTGCCGTCGCTGATTCAGGGTATGCTCGCCTCCGAGCGCCTGAGCCTCGACGGCCTGCGCTGGATGCTGCCGACCGGTGAAGCGATGCCGCCGGAACTGGCGCACCAGTGGCTGCTGCGTTATCCGCAGATCGGGCTGGTCAACGCTTATGGCCCGGCGGAATGCTCCGATGACGTGGCGTTCTTCCGCGTCGATCTGGCCTCGACTCGCGGCAGCTATTTGCCGATCGGTACGCCGACCGACAACAACTTGCTGTACCTGGTCGATGGCGCGCTGGAACTGGTGCCGTTGGGTGCGGTGGGCGAGTTGTGCGTGGCCGGGACCGGTGTCGGGCGCGGTTACGTCAGCGATCCGCTGCGCACCGTGCCGGTGTTTGTGCCGAACCCGTTCGGCGCGCCGGGCGAGCGCTTGTATCGCACCGGTGACCTCGCACGGCGGCGCAGCGATGGTGTGCTGGAGTACGTTGGCCGGGTTGACCATCAGGTGAAGATTCGCGGTTACCGGATCGAACTGGGTGAAATCGAGGCGCGTCTGCACGAACAGCCGGAAGTCCGCGATGCGGCGGTTGGCGTGCAGGAAGGCGTGAATGGCAAGCACTTGGTCGGCTATCTGGTCGCGGCGGATTCGGCGCTCAACCCGAGCGAACGTCTGGAGCGGATCAAGCAACGCCTGCGCAGCGAACTGCCGGAATACATGGTGCCGCTGCACTGGTTGTGGCTCGACCAGCTGCCGCACAACGCCAATGGCAAACTCGACCGCAAGGCCCTGCCGGCGCTGGAGATCGGCCAGATGCAGAGCGATGATTACCTGGCCCCGCGCAACGAACTGGAGCAGACCCTGGCCGACATCTGGGCCGAGGTGCTCAAAGTCGACAAGGTCGGCGTGCGCGACAACTTCTTCGAGTTGGGCGGGCATTCGTTGCTGGCCACGCAGATCGCCTCGCGGGTGCAGAAAACCCTGCAACGCGATGTGCCGTTGCGGGCGATGTTCGAGTGCAGCACGGTGCAGGAACTGGCCAAGTACATCGAAGGCCTGGCGGCCAGTGAGATGACCGAGGACAAGGTGGATCGCTTGAATGATCTGATGGCGGAGCTTGAAGGCTTGTAATCTTCGGTGTCTGTACCGGCCCCTTCGCGAGCAGGCTCGCTCCCATATGGGTTCTGTGTCGATCACAGATCCCCTGTAGGAGTGAGCCTGCTCGCGATTGGGAGCGGCACATTTTCAGACATTTACACGGTTGACGATCAACAACCGGCAGCTCAGTCTGCCGGTTCTCTTTTTTGTCTCGGGGGTGGTCGATGCCTTTCTTCACGATTGACGGACAAGCGCTGCACTACATTGATCAAGGCACCGGCCCGGCCGTGTTGCTGGCGGGCAGTTATCTGTGGGACACGGCCATGTGGGCGCCGCAGATCGCTGCGCTGTCGCCGCACTACCGGGTGATTGCGCTGGACCTGTGGGGCCACGGCGAATCCGGGCGTTTGCCTCAAGGCACCACCTCGCTGGATGACATTGCGCGGCAGGCCGAGGCCTTGCTCGATCATCTGCAGATCGAACGGATCACGCTGGCGGGGCTGTCGGTCGGCGGCATGTGGGGCGTGCGTCTGGCGTTGTCGGCACCGCAGCGGATCAACGGTCTGGTGTTGCTCGACACCTACGTCGGCGTGGAGCCTGAGCCAACCCGTCAGTATTACTTCTCGCTGTTCAAGCAGATCGAGGAAAGCGGCGAGATCTCCGAACAATTGCTCGATATCGTTGTACCGATTTTCTTTCGCCCGGGCATTGATCCGCAGTCGGCGCTGTATCAGGACTTCCGCGCAAAACTCGCGGCGTACACCGCGGATCGCCTGCGCGAAAGCATCGTGCCCATGGGGCGTATCACCTTCAGTCGGGATGACCTGTTGCCGCGTCTGGGCGAATTGAATGCCGCAACCACCCTGGTGCTCTGCGGCGATCAGGACAAACCGCGACCGCCGTCAGAGGCAAAGGAAATGGCCGAACTGATTGGATGCCCGTGGGTGTTGGTGCCGGAGGCGGGGCATATCTCCAGTCTGGAGAACCCGCAGTTTGTCACTGAGGTGTTGTTCGCCTTCCTGGCTGAGCACCATTGAAAAAGATCGCAGCCTGCGGCAGCGCCCACAGAAAACGCGTTCCCCTGTAGGAGCTGCCGCAGGCTGCGATCTTTTGCTCCGGCTTATTTCGGCCCGAGAATCTTCGCCAACTTGTCCGGCGAAGGCGCGCCTTGCTGCTGTTGCAGCTCACCCTTGTCATCCATGTAGAAAATCGCCGGCGTCGCCTGCAGTTCCAGGTCTTCCATCAACTGCATGTTGGCGGCCAGTTTGGTCTGCACCGCTTTTGGAATGTCTTTCAATGGCTTGAGGGTGCTGGCCTTGCCGGCCTTCTCGTGATCTTCCAGGGCCTTGGCCGGATCTTTCGCCGCCAGCAGTGCGGCGGATTTCGCCGGGCTGTCTTCGCGGATGATCCCGACCATGATATGCCGCAACTGCACTTTGCCGGCCTTGACCCATGGTCGCGCCTGTTCCCAGAACATGTTGCAGTACGGGCAGTTCGGATCGCTGAACAGGTACACGGTGCGCGGTGCGTCCTTGTTGCCGTCCTGAATCCAGTTGCTGGCTTCGAACTTGCCCCAGATTTCCTTGGCCATCGGCGCATAGACCAGTTTCTGCAACGGCTCGCTGCTCAGATCCTTGCCGTCGGCGTCGTACAGATTGCCGAGCAACACGTGTTTCCCGTCCGGCGTCAGGTACAACGCCATGCCACGGTTCTGGTACTGCGCCGCATAACCGCGCAAGCCGTCCGGGGCGTCGAACTGGCCGACGATTTTTGCGCCCTTGGCTTCGATCTGCTTGATCGCGGCGGGCAATTCTTCGGCGGCCTGCACCGACGGCAGGTGCAGCAGGGCGGTGCCCAGAGTCAGCGTCAGCAGGTGGCGGAGGCGGGGCATGGCAGTTTCCTTGCAGAGGTCGCCGGTGCGGCGGTTGGATTCGGGATGTCGAAGTTTTCCAGGGCGCGGGCCAGACTGGCGTTCGACAGTTCGCCCAGATGGCTGCTCAACAAGCGACCGTCAGGGCTATAGAACAGCGTAGTCGGCAGCGCCATGGAACCCACTGCCTGACCCAATCGACCGCTGCGGTCGAACAGCACGTTGTTCAGGCTCAGGCCCTGGGTTTCTAGAAATGTGGCAACGCTTTGCATGCTTTCGGCCTGATTGACGAACAGAAAGGTCAGGTCCGGGCGTTGTTGTTGAGCGTTTTCCAGCACCGGCATCTCGCGCCGGCACGGCGGGCACCAGGTTGCCCAGAGGTTGATCACCAGTGGACCGCCCTGATAATCGCTGAGCTGGATGGTCTCGCCTGCGGCGTTGCGCAGGGTGATTTCCGGCAGGCGCGTGCCTTGTTCGTAGATGTTCAGTGACAGGGTCGCCAACAACCAGAACAGCACGCCGCTGGCCACACCAAAACCCAGTGGCCGACGCAGGCCGGGGCGGCGCCAGCCGCGATAGAGAGCGGCGAGCAGCAGCACGATCACCCCCGGCCAGGCGAGGAATCCGCCATCGCGCAGGTCGATGACCTGCCACGGATCGTTACGATAGTGGCCCCAATACAGGGCGACAAACGCCACGCGCGCCGCAAGCATGCCCAGCAAAAACAGGCTGAACAGCGCCGACTCGGGGTTATCGCCGCCGCGCTTGGCCACCCGCCAGCCGACAAAGGTTGCCAGCGCCAGGGCACTGATCAGCAGCAGATGGTTAAGCGCGATGGCAAAGGTGCCGAGGGTGAACGTCAGCATTTAATTGGCGTCTCGGGTAGTGGCCCAGCGTTGCAGGAACGTCTCGGCATCCACCTCACCGGTGATGCGCTGGCTACGTCGTTCTTCGCCGTCGGTGCCGATCCAGACAAAACTCGGTGGCCCCGGGACTTTGTAGCGGCCGAGCAGCTCGCGGCTGGCGGCATTGTCGGCAGTGACGTCGAGGCGCAGCAGGCGTACATCGCTCAGCGCCTGCATGACCTTGTCCTTGCCGAACACCTGTTTTTCCATGACTTTGCACGACACACACCAGTCGGCGTAGTAATCGAGCAACACCCACTGGCCCTGGGCTTTGGCGCTATCCAGTTCGCGCTGCAGGGCTGCCGGATCCTTGATCGTGGTGAACGCGTCATGCCCGCTCGGCGTGGTGCTGGCGACCCGGCCGGCGCTGTACACCTGCAACGGTTGATACGGGTCGTCACTGCCACCGGCAGCACCGATCAGCAACAGGCTGCCCCACAGACCGAGCAACAGCGAACTGGCGCCGAACACCTGGGCAACCCGGCCGAAACCTTCCGATTGCTTCCAGGCACAGAACGCGGCGATCAGCAGCAACGCGCCACACAGGCCCAGCCACAGCGACGAGTCCAGCACCGGGCGCAGCATCAGCAGCGCGGTCGCGAGGAACAGGAAACCGAAGATGCCCTTGAGCAGGTTCATCCATGCGCCAGGCTTTGGCAGAAAGCGATTACCGACGGTCACCAGCAGCAACAGCGGCATCCCGATACCGATGCCCAACGCAAACAGAATCAAGCCACCGTGCAGCGCATTGCCGCTCTGCGCGATATACAACAAGGCGCCGGCCAGCGGTGCGGTCATGCACGGGCCGACGAGCAGACCGGACAACGCGCCGAGCACCCCGGCACCGATCAGGCTGCCGCCATTGCGGCTACGCGAAGCGTGTTCAAGGCGATCACGCAAGGCCACCGGCAGTTGCAATTCGAAGAAGCCAAACATCGGCAACGCCAGCACCACGAACACGGCGGCAAAGGCACCCAGCAGCCACGGATTTTGCAGCCATGCCTGCAGGTTGGCGCCGAGCAGCGCAGCGATCACCCCCATCGCCGCATACACCAGCGCCATGCAGATCACATAGCTGCTGGCCAGGGCGAAACCACGACGCGGGGTGGCGCCGCTGCCGACAATCATGCCTGCCAGAATCGGCAGCATCGGCAACGAACACGGGGTGAACGCCAGCAACAGGCCGAGGCCGAAGAACACCAGCAGGCTCCAGCCCAGCGCCCGTTGTTGCAGGCTGCTGGCCAAGGCTTGATCCGGCGCTTCAGCACTGGCCGTTGGCGTTGCTTGACCGCCCAGATCGATGACTCGGGTTTGCGGCGGGTAACACAGGCCGGCATCGGCGCAGCCCTGGTAACTGACCTTGATCTGACCGCTCGCCGAGGCCGGAACTTTCACCTCCAGCCCTTGGCGATACACCGGTTGTTCACCGAAAAACTCGTCACTGTGCGACTCGCCCTCGGGCAACGCCGGCTGTTGCTCGGCCGGCAAACCGTCGAATTTCAGGCGTTTCTGGTACAGGTAATAGCCGTCGGTGATTTGCCAGAACAGCTGGGTTTCCCCGGATTCAAGGCGTTCGGAGGTGAGCACGAAGGCTTTGTCGACCGGCAGGAACTCCGGTTTGGTCTCGAATGGATTGTTCCCGGCCTGGGCCAGGCCGGAGATCAGCAGTGCAAACAAAAGAAAAAAATGACGCATGGAGGAGCCTTGTCCCTGTGCAAGTGTGGGCACAATGGTGGATGGCGATTAACCGATGATTAACCGTCACGCCCTTGTCGCTGTGGCGTTGGGCGCCATAATGTCAGCTTAATCGGCCAACGGCCTAATCGGCTTTTTTCTACGGGACTGATCATGCACGTACTGGTTTGCGAAGACGATGAACTGATCGCCAGCGGTATCGTTGCCGGTCTCACGGCGCAGGGCCTGACGGTCGAGCACGTCAACACCGCCTCGAAAGCGCGGGCGATGCTCAAGGTTGCCGAATTCGACGTGATGGTGCTCGATCTCGGCCTGCCCGACGAAGATGGCCTCAAGTTGCTGCAACAATTGCGTCAGCAGGGCCTGGAAATTCCGGTGCTGATCCTGACCGCACGCGACTCGGTGACCGACCGGGTCGATGGCCTGCAGGCCGGGGCTGACGATTACCTGCTCAAACCCTTCGATCTGCGTGAGTTGTTCGCGCGTCTGCAAACCCTGCTACGCCGGGTCGCCGGGCGCAGCGTCAACCTGATCGAACACGGCGCGCTGACCTACGATCCAAGCAGCCGCGAAACCACGTTGGCCGGGCAACCCGTGGACTTGTCGCGTCGCGAGCAATCACTGTTGCAGGCGCTGCTGCACAACCGTGGTCGAGTGCTCTCCACTGAGCAGTTGAAGGACAGCGTCTACGGCTTCAACGACGAGTTGGAGAGCAACGCCCTCAACGTGCACATCCATCACCTGCGCAGCAAACTCGGCAAGGGCATCGTCGAAACCGTGCGCGGTCTGGGTTATCGCCTCGGGCCGGCCGATGGTGGAGAACAACAGAAGTGATGAGTCTGCGTCTGCGCCTGAGTCTGACCCTCGGCGCCGCGTTCGCCCTGATCTGGGCGCTGGCCGCGGCCTGGATGCTCAGCGACTTGCGCAATCAGATGATGTTTTCCCTCGACCAACGGCTGGTGGCCTCGGCGCGCATGGTCGCCGGGCTGCTGGAGCAATTGCCGGCTTTGCCGAGCAAGGGCGAGGGCACCCATTTCAGCGCTGAACAATTGAACATTCCCGGTGGCATGGCCTGTCAGGTCAGTTCGCTGCGCGGGGAGATATTGGCCCGAAGTCACAGCAGTCCCGAGCAAACCCTGGAAGCGGAAAAGATGGGCTTCCACGACCAGATGATCGACGGTGCGCCGTGGCGCAGTTTCACCCTGGCCCGGGGCGATGTGCGGATCACCACTGCCGATCGGCAGATCGAGCGCGAAGCGCTGAACATGTCGATCCTGCTGGCGGCCTCGGTGCCGGTCGGCGTGGCGTTGCTTGGTTGTCTGTGCCTGTTGTGGCTGGGCATCGGTCAGGGCCTGGCGCCGCTCAATCGACTGCGTGAGGCGCTGATGCGACGTAATGCCGACTCGCTTGAGCCGCTGCAATTGCAGTCGTTTCCCAGCGAATTGAAACCGTTGCTCGATACGCAGAACCAGCTGTTCCAGCGCATCGGCAAGACCATCGAACGTGAACGCCGCCTGACCGGTGACGCCGCTCACGAACTGCGCAGCCCGCTGACAGCGATCAAGACCCACCTGCAAGTGGCACGCATGACCGAAGGCAGTGCCCGCGATCAGTCGCTGGCACGGGCCGAAGAGGGCGCCGACCGCATGCACCGCACCCTTGAGCAACTGTTGTTGCTGGCGCGCGTCGAGGGCAGTCTGTCGTTCGATGACGGCGTGCAGTGCAGCGCCGAGCAGGTGGCGAAACTGGCGATGCAGGATGCGGCCGGCGGCGAGCGCCAGCGCATCAAGCTGCAACTGCCCAAGCAGCTCTCCAGTGCGCCGGTGCAAATGCCGGCGGTGCTGTCGATTGCCGCGTTGCGCAATCTGCTCGACAACGCTCTGCGACATACCCCGGCGGACGCTGAGGTGGAGCTGAGTCTGGAAACTGTCGGTCAGCGCGCCCGCTTTGTGGTGCGCGACCACGGCCCGGGGATTGCGGCTGAAGATCTGCAGCACCTGACCCAACGCTTCTGGCGCAACGGTCAGAGCACCGGTTGCGGCCTCGGCCTGGCCATCGTCCAGGCCATCGTCCAGCGCTGCGCCTGCACCCTGCATTTCGACAGCCGCGCGGATGGGCTGCGCGTCGAGCTGACCATGCCGCTGCAATCCCTCTGACCCCCCACTATCCCTGTAGGTCCACATCAAATGTAACGTCTGTGCGTTGGTGATTTGGCAATGGCGGCGTTAAGGTCGGGGCTGCTCTGACTCAATGGATTGAGGGAACGCGCCATGGAAGCATCGATCTGCATTCGTCCAGCCAGACCGGCGGACGCCGGCCTCATCAGTCGCATCATCGAGCGTTCGATTCGCGTCGGTTGTGTGCTCGATCATCGCAACGATCCGCAGCAGGTCAGCCACTGGATCGGCCGGCAATCTGCCGACGTCATCAGTGCGCACCTTGCCGACGCGCATTGCTACCTGAATATCGCCTTGTTGCAGGACAAACCGGTGGGTGTCGGCATGGTCACGACCAGCGGCGACATCGGCTTTTGCCATGTGCAGCCGGAATGGTTTCGCCGTGGTGCAGGGCGCGCCCTGATGACCGACCTTGAAGGCTGGCTGCGGATTCGTGGTGTGGCGCAGGCGTGCATCGCCAGCACCCGTAGCGGCGCGGCTTTTTATCGGCATCTGGGTTACCGCGAGGCGGCGCCAGCCTTCAGCGATCAAGGCCTGCACCGCGTTGCACTGCACAAGGCATTGGTGGTGCCCGACTGACATCTCGATCAAGGGTCTAAATCCTCGCCCCGCTTAAGCGTTTCCAGAACAGGAAAACCTGCATGTGCGCCCCGCGACCGGAACGCGCACCTGTGCGGTGTGCTGTTTTGGTCACTATCCATA
>Ga0247818_10000754_pt1 | contig 20347 bp, 20 predicted proteins | sample 13C_Glucose_Day1_FD_192424 | JGI IMG/M metagenome (GOLD analysis project Ga0247818, IMG submission 192424) | Soil microbial communities from agricultural site in Penn Yan, New York, United States - 13C_Glucose_Day1 | ecosystem: Environmental > Terrestrial > Soil > Agricultural land | place... | reverse complement strand
GCACCTCCCAGAGCTCGACCCGCGCAGCCGGGTCGAGCTCTGGGAGGTGCTGCGCGGGTTGGTCAAGGAGGGCACCACGCTGCTCCTGACGACGCAGTACCTCGAGGAGGCCGACCACCTCGCCGACCGCATCATCGTCATCGACCACGGCACGATCATCGCCGAGGGCACCGCGCTGGAGCTCAAGGACCAGAGCGGCCAGGCGGCCATCGTGCTGACCGTGTCCAGGGCCGCAGACCTGCCGCTCGCCGAGCAGATGCTGCGCCAGCACGTCCCCACGGTGCACGTCGACGAGGCGGCGCGGCAGCTCACCGCCCCTGCCGACGGGCTGCGCGACATGACCCGGATCGCCGCCGTGGTCGAGCACAGCGAGATCGAGCTCGACGACCTCGGGCTCAAGCGGCCCAGCCTCGACGACGTGTTCCTGCACCTGACCGGCCACCGCGCCGAGGACGTCACCGAGCCGACCATGGAGGACCAGGCGTCATGACCACCGACACCACCACCACCGGGACCACGCAGGAGCTCGGCCGCCCTGAGCTGCGCCAGACCGGGCTGCTGCACCAGTCGTGGACGATCGTGCGGCGCAACCTGCGCCACATCCGGCGCCAGCCCGAGGCGCTCACCGACGTCACGATCCAGCCGATCATGTTCGTCGTCCTCTTCGCGTTCGTGTTCGGCGGCTCGATCCAGACCGAGGGCAGCGAGTACCGCGAGTGGCTGCTGCCCGGGATCATGGCGCAGACGATGGCTTTCGCGTCCTTCGTCGTCGCCATCGGGCTCAACACCGACATCGACAAGGGCATCGTCGACCGGTTCCGGTCGCTGCCCATCTCCCGGTCGTCCGTGCTGATCGGGCGCAGCATCTCCAGCCTCATCCACTCCAGCATCGGCATCGTCGTGATGTCGCTGACGGGTCTGGCGATCGGGTGGCGCATCCACAACGGTGTGCTGGCCGGACTGCTCGCCTACGGCCTGCTGCTGCTCTTCGGCTTCGCGATGATCTGGATCGGCATCCTCGTCGGCTCCGCCATGCGGTCCATCGAGGCGGTCAACGGCCTGATGTTCACGACGATCTTCCCGATCACCTTCCTGGCCAACACCTTCGCGCCCTCGGAGAACATGACGCCGTGGCTGCGCACGATCGCGGAGTGGAACCCGGTCTCCTCGCTGGTGCAGGCCATGCGTGAGCTGTGGGGCAACACACCGCCCGCCCCGCCGGACGCCGCCCTGCCGCTGCGCCACCCCGAGCTCTTCGCGGCGGGCTGGTCGATCCTCATCGCCGTGCTGATCGCCCCGCTCGCGGTGCGCGCCTTCAACCGGCGCACGAGCGAGTAGCCGGGGGTGCAGGGTGGCGGTCTGAGGCCGCTACCCTGCCGCCCATGGCATCACCGTCGCTGTCCGTCACCTTGGACGACGTCCGCGCTGCGCAAGACCTGCTCAGTGGCGTCGTCCGCCCCACCCCGCTGGAGTACAGCCGGGCCCTCGCCGACCGCGTGGGCACCGAGGTCTACCTCAAGTGCGAGAACCTCCAGCGAGCGGGCTCCTTCAAGATCCGGGGCGCCTACACGCGCATGGCCCGCCTGTCCGACGAGGAGAAGGCCAGGGGCGTGGTCGCGGCCAGCGCGGGCAACCATGCCCAGGGGGTGGCCCTCGCCGCCCAGCTGCTCGGCATCAAGGCCAAGGTCTACATGCCCCACGGGGCGCCGATGCCCAAGCTGGTGGCGACCCGCGCCTACGGCGCCGAGATCGAGCAGGTCGGGACCACCATCGACGAGTGCCTGGTCAAGGCCCGGGAGTGGGAGGCCGAGACCGGGGCGGTGCTCATCCACCCCTTTGACCACCGCGACATCGTGGCCGGCCAGGGGACCTGTGGCCTCGAGATCCTCCAGGAGTGCCCCGACGTCAGGACCATCGTCGTCAGCGCCGGGGGTGGCGGCCTGCTGGCGGGCATCGCCACGGCGGTCAAGGCGCTCAAGCCCGACGTGCGGGTCATCGGCGTGCAGGCCGAGCAGGCCGCGGCCTACCCGCTGTCGCTCGCCGCGGGGAAGCCGGTGGCCTTCGAGAACATGCAGACCATGGCCGACGGCATCGCGGTCGGCATGCCCGGCGACGTGCCCTACGCGCTCGTCCGCGACCTGGTCGACAGCATGGAGACGGTCAGCGAGGAGGCACTCTCGCGCGCCCTGCTCTTCCTGCTCGAGCGCGCCAAGCTCGTGGTCGAGCCGGCGGGTGCCGCGGCGGTCGCCCACCTCCTCGGCTCGCAGGGAAGGCACTTCGACGGGCCGGTTGTCGCCGTGCTCTCCGGCGGCAACATCGACCCGCTGCTGCTGCTGCGCATCATCCGCCACGGCATGGCTGCCGCCGGGCGCTACCTGCAGTTCCGCGTACGGGTGCCCGACCGGCCGGGCTCGCTGGCGGGGCTGCTCGCCGACTGTGCCGCGGCCGACGCCAACGTGCTCGAGGTCGAGCACGTCCGCACCGGCACGACCATCCGCGTCGACGAGGTCGAGATCGGCCTCCAGCTCGAGACCAAGGGCCACGAGCACTGCGAGGACGTGCTGCGCATCCTGCGGGCCAAGGGCTACCAGCTCAAGTTCGGCTGACGCATGCGGGCATCGCGCCTGGTGAGCCCCGACGACGTCCCGGTGCTGGCCGAGCTGGTGCGGGCCAACCGGGAGTTCATGGCGCCCTTCGAGCCGGCCCGGTCCGAGGAGTACTTCACCGACGCGGGCCAGGGCGCCCTGGTCGCGAACCTGCTCCGGCAGCACCAGCAGGGCCGGACCCTGCCCCACGTGATCCTCGACGAGCACGGTGGCGTGGTCGGGCGCATCACGCTCAACGAGATCGTCCGCGGCCCGTTCCAGTCGTGCAGCCTCGGCTACTGGGTGTCCGCCGATGACGGCGGGCGGGGCCTGGCCACCGCGGCCGTCCGCGACATCGTGCGGGTGGCGTTCGACGACCTCGGGCTGCACCGCGTGCAGGCGGGCACGCTGCGCGACAACATCCGGTCGCAGCGGGTCCTCGAGCGGGCCGGCTTCGTGCGTTTCGGCGTCGCGGAGGCCTACCTGCGGATCGCAGGGCGCTGGCAGGACCATGTGCTGTTCCAGCTGATCAACCCCGCCGCGGACTGACCAGCGGACTGGACGGGCGGACTGCCCCGGCAGGGCACACCGGCAGGGCACACGGGCAGGGCACACCGGCAGGGCGCACCGGCAGGGCGCACCGGCCGGCATACCGATAGCGCAGAAGCGGGCCGCTCCCCCTGAAAGGGTGCGGCCCGCTTCGTGCGTCTGGCGGACTCAGCCGGCGTGCGGCTTGGCGTCCTTGATGGTGACCTCGATGGTCTTGCCGTTGGGGGTCTGGTAGGAGACGGTGTCGCCGACCTTCTTGCCGTTGATGGCCAGGCCCAGCGCGGACTTCTCGCTGTAGACCTCCATGTCGGCGTCCGCGATCTCGCGCGAGCCCATGAGAAAGGTCAGGTCGTCGCCGAACATGTCGACGGTCACGACCATCCCGGGCTCGACGACGCCGTCGTCGGCGGGCTTCTCGCCGACCTTGGCGTGCTCGAGGAGCTGGGTCAGCTGGCGGATGCGGGCCTCCATCTTGCCCTGCTCCTCCTTGGCCGCGTGGTAGCCGCCGTTCTCCTTGAGGTCACCCTCCTCGCGGGCCGCCTCGATCTTCTTGGCGATCTCGGTCCGGCCCTCACCGGAGAGCTGGTCCAGCTCAGCCTTCAGTCGGTCGAAGGCCTCCTGGGTGAGGTAGCTCTGTGCGGGGGTGGCGATGTCGCTCACGTGCAAACTCCTTGGTCGATCCTCGGCCGGTTCTCGACGCGACCGGGGTGCGTCACGCAAGACGGTCCGGACCCTGACCCTGTGAGGTCTTCAGGTCCAGACCGCTCCGTGTAAAGGACAAGAGTATCAACGCGGCCCCGAAAGGGTCCATTCCGGCAGCCGCGGTGACATGGGAGAAGGGTCGCGGGGCGCCTTCGCCGGACAGCACAGCTAACCGGCGGTGCAGGACTGCACGGCTCCCGTGACCGCCCGGGTCGTCGTGCGCACCCTCACCTGGCGGTGCACCGAGCGCTCGTCCGAGGCGGGGATCACCACCTCGACGCTGCCGACGGTGCCGAACCCCTGGTCGAGGGCGCGCACCACGCACGTGACGGCCTCGCCGGCCGGTCGGTGCACGTCGAAGTCGACCTCGACGGTCCGGTCGTCGAGCACCTGGTAGCCCGTCTCGGTCCACGTGACGCGACCCACGGAGTAGGTCAGGCCCAGCCAGATCGCCACCGCGACAGCGAGGGTGATGCCGATGGTCCCGATGGCCCACCACTTGCCGGTGCCGGGGGCGGGGCGGGGGAGCGGCATGCTGGTGGTGGCCTTTCGCCGGTGGTCCCGGGAGCTGGCCCGGTGCGCAATGAGAGGATGGCGGTCGCCCTATTGTCGGCGATGGACCAGAGAGGTTGTGCAGGTGGCTGACCGGTTGCGTCTGATGGCGGTGCACGCGCACCCAGACGACGAGTCGAGCAAGGGTGCCGCGACGATGGCCAAGTACGTCGACGAGGGGCACCAGGTCCTCGTCGTGTCGTGCACGGGCGGGGAGCGCGGCGACATCCTCAACCCCAAGCTCAAGGACGACATCCACATCCTGCGCGACCTGCCCCGGGTGCGCCGCGAGGAGATGGCCCGGGCCCGGGAGATCCTGGGGGTCGACCACACGTGGCTGGGTTTCGTCGACAGCGGCCTGCCCGAGGGCGACCCGCTGCCGCCGCTGCCCGACGGCTGTTTCGCCCTCGAGCCCGTCGAGGTCACCACCGAGGCGCTCGTCCGCGAGATCCGGCGTTTCCGGCCGCACGTCATGACGACCTACGACGAGAACGGCGGCTACCCCCACCCCGACCACATCATGTGCCACACCGTGTCGATGTCCGCGTTCGCGGCGGCCGGTGACCCCACGGCATACCCACATGCAGGCGAGCCGTGGCAGCCGCTGAAGATCTACTACAACCAGACCTTCAGCCGCGAGCGCATCGTCGCCTTCCACGAGGCCCTCACCGCGCTGGAGGAGGAGAGCCCGTATGCCGAGTGGCTGGAGAACTGGCAGGACCGCAAGCCGCGCGCGGTGACGACGAAGGTCCACTGCGCCGACTACTACGACCGGCGCGACCAGGCGCTGCTCGCGCACGCGACCCAGATCGACCCCGACGGGACGTTCTTCCGGGTGCCCCGGGAGGTCCAGCAGCAGGTCTGGCCGACCGAGGAGTACGAGGCAGCCTTGTCGTACGTGCCGGTCGAGCCCATCGAGGATGACCTCTTCGCCGGCCTCCCCGACGTGGCGACCGCCGACGCGCTGGCCACCCAGGGCGGGATCCAGCTCGCCTACGACGGACGGAAGGACCCCTCGTGAACACCCCCAGCACGGCCGTCTCCCCGGGCATCGGCGCCTTCCTCGCCTTCTTCGCGCTCGCGATCGCGCTGTGGCTGCTCATGCGCAACATGAACGCCCGCATGCGGCGGATGTCCTACCGGGCAGAGGAGGCCCAGCAGCGCGCCGAGGCCGAGGCGCAGGGCGCTCACGAGGCGCCCCACGGGGAGGCCGACGGCCCCCAGAAGCAGGCCGGGGCGAACGACGCGGAGGGCGATGCGGCCAGCGACGGGGGCCAGCAGGACGGTGGTCCCCGGAAGGGCGACGAGTCCCCGGGTGGCCCAACAGGCTGACGGTGGCCGGCTCCGTTCGTACGATGGCTCGTGCGAGGGGAACCGCACTCACCTGGAGGTCGCCATGGCCGGTCGCATCGTCCACTTCGAGGTCCCCTACGACGACGCCGAGCGGGCGCGAGACTTCTACAGCAGCCTCTTCGGGTGGCAGCTGCAGTGGCTCCCCGAGATGGACTACACGATGGTCTCCACCGGGCCGATGTCCGAGCAGGGGATGCCGACCGAGCCGGGGTTCATCAACGGCGGCATGGCCAAGCGCGAGGGCCCCGTGGAGCACCCGGTGGTCGTCATCGACGTCGAGGACATCGACACCACCCTCAAGGCGGTGGGGGAGAAGGGCGGCTCGACGCTCATGGAGCGGCAGCCGGTGGGCGACATGGGCTTCACGGCCTACTTCCGCGACTGCGAGGGCAACGTGATGGGCCTGTGGCAGAGCGCCGCGCCCCAGGGCGGCGGTCGGCCGGAGGCGCAGGCTGCCGGCAGCGAGCCGGACTACACCGTCTAGCGAACGGCTAGGCGCCCAGGCTGTAGACCGTCATCGACGCGGCGACGTAGTGCGCCGCGAACGCCGCGACGGTCAGGCTGTGGAAGATCTCGTGGAAGCCGAACCACCGCGGTGAGGGGTTCGGCCGCTTGATGCCGTAGACGACGGCGCCCAGGGTGTAGAGCAGCCCGCCGACGGCGATGAGCGCCACGATGACCGGACCGCCGTGCTGCAGGAGCGGGCCGATGTAGAAGACGGCGACCCACCCCATGGCGACGTAGACAGGGGTGTAGAGCCAGCGCGGGGCGTGGACCCACAGCACCCTGAAGAGCACTCCCGCGATGGCGCCGACCCAGACGATGGTGAGCATGGTGCGGGCCTGGTCGCCGGGCAGCAGCAGGGCGAACGGCGTGTAGCTGCCGGCGATGATCAGGAAGATGTTGGAGTGGTCGAGACGCTTGAGCACACCGGCGACCCGGGGCGACCAGTTGCCGCGGTGGTAGACGGCGGAGGTGCCGAAGAGGAGCCAGGCTGTGACGGAGAAGACCGCCGCGGCGATCCGGGCGGTCGTGGTCGGCGCGAGGGCGATGAGGACGATGCCGGCGGCGACCGTCAGCGGGACCATGCCGGCGTGCAGCCAACCGCGCAGGCGGGGCTTGACGACGTCGACAACGGTCTCGAGGTGGCCGCGCTCGTCGCGGTCGGGTGTCGTGGCCATGGGAGGCAGCATACCTACGGACCCGTAGGTTACTGGACCGTAGGTTCCGGGCAGGTCGCAGAACGGCTGTGCGGCGGAGCGGTCTGAGCCGGGCCGGAGGGGTAGCGTGTGCAGAGGCGGTCCACGCTGGGGACCGCCTGCCACGCCGTGAACCCGAGGAGTCGATGTGGGTCTTCGTGACCTGCTGTATGCCGCGTACGAGCAGCGGTTGCGCCGCAGCCTCAGGGGGGCCACGCTCCCGCGCCACGTCGGCGTCATGCTGGACGGCAACCGCCGCTGGGCCCGGGCCCGGGGGGCCGGTACCAAAGAGGGGCACCAGGCCGGCGCCGACAACATCGCCAACTTCCTCGGCTGGTGCGAGGAGGCGGGCGTCGAGGTCGTGACCCTCTGGCTGCTGTCGACCGACAACCTCAACAGGCCTGCTGCCGAGCTCGCGCCCCTGCTGACCATCATCGAGAACGCCGTGGCCGACCTCGCCGAGACCCGGCGATGGCGCATCAACCCCGTCGGGTCGCCCGACCTGCTCCCTGCCGAGACCGCGCGGCGGCTCAAGGAGAGCGCCCATGCCACCGAGGACGTCCAGGGCATGGTGGTCAACGTCGCCGTCGGCTACGGCGGTCGCCAGGAGATCACTGACGCCGTGCGCTCCATGCTCGTCTCCCACGCCGCCAACGGCACCAGCATCGAGGAGCTCGCGGAGAGCCTCGAGGTCGAGCACATCGCCGAGCACCTCTACACCAAGGGCCAGCCCGACCCCGACCTCGTCATCCGCACCTCGGGCGAGCAGCGGCTCTCGGGCTTCCTGCTCTGGCAGAGCGCCCACAGCGAGTTCTACTTCTGCGAGGCCTACTGGCCCGACTTCCGGCACGTCGACTTCCTGCGCGCCCTGCGCGCCTACTCCGAGCGCAACCGCCGCTTCGGTTCGTGAGGTCTCAGCCGAAAGGCTGAAGTCCGCCGCGTTGAGGGCGACACGCGGGGTGCTTGCCCCCAAAGACGGCGAGTCTGGACGTACCGTCGGCAGTGACGCGGAACACCCGTTCTGCGTTCGGGAGGCCCATCACATGGAGCGAGAGCAGCTCCGAGCGGAGGGCCGGAACCGGCTCCACCGCACTGCGACGGCCCGGTCCCGGCACCTCGTTCGCGAGTAGGCGCACCGCGCTACCGCGCGCTGTGCCAAGGAGTGAGATGGCCTCGACATCGAGCAGCACCAGCCGTCCCAGCAGTTCCTCCGCTTCGGCCAGCGCCACCGCGCGCACCAGAACCGCCCCTCCCCGCAGGGGCGCCCCGCCGGCATACCGGACCTTCGTGCTCGACACGTCGGTCCTGCTCTCCGACCCGCGCGCCATGCTGCGGTTCGCCGAGCACGAGGTCGTGCTGCCGGTGGTGGTCGTGACCGAGCTGGAGGCCAAGCGGCACCACCCGGAGCTCGGCTACTTCGCCCGCACGGCCCTGCGGATGCTGGACGACCTGCGCATCAAGGAGGGCAGGCTCGACGCACCGGTCGCCGTGGGGGAGGACGGCGGCACGCTGCGGGTCGAGCTCAACCACACCGACCCGAGCTCGCTGCCGGCGGGCTTCCGGCTGGGCGACAACGACACCCGGATCCTTTCGGTGGCCAAGAACCTCGCCAACGAGGGCCACGACGTCACGATCGTCAGCAAGGACCTGCCGATGCGGGTCAAGGCCTCGGCCGTCGGCCTGGCCGCGGAGGAGTACCGCGCCGAGCTGGCCGTCGACAGCGGCTGGACCGGCATGACCGAGCTCGACGTCACCACCGAGGAGATGGACACGCTCTACGAGCACGGCCGGGTGGAGCACGACGGCGCGGCCGAGATGCCCTGCCACACGGGCCTCGTCCTGCTCTCGCCGCGGGGAAGCGGTCTGGGGCGGGTCGGGGCCGACAAGCAGGTGCGCCTCGTCCGCGGTGACCGCGACGCGTTCGGCCTGCACGGCCGCAGCGCCGAGCAGCGCATCGCGCTCGACCTCCTGCTCGACCCCGACGTCGGCATCGTCAGCCTCGGCGGCCGGGCCGGCACGGGCAAGAGCGCCCTGGCCCTCTGTGCCGGCCTCGAGGCCGTCATGGAGCGCCGCCAGCAGCGTCGGGTCGTCGTCTTCCGGCCGCTGTATGCCGTGGGAGGCCAGGAGCTCGGCTACCTGCCGGGCAGCGAGGCCGAGAAGATGGGGCCCTGGGCCCAGGCGGTGTTCGACACGCTCGGGGCGCTGGTCTCGCGCGAGGTCGTCGAGGAGGTCATGGACCGCGGCATGCTCGAGGTGCTGCCCCTGACCCACATCCGCGGCCGGTCCCTGCACGACGCCTTCGTCATCGTCGACGAGGCCCAGTCGCTCGAGCGCAACGTCCTGCTCACGGTGCTCTCGCGCATCGGCCAGAACTCCAAGGTCGTGCTCACCCACGACGTCGCCCAGCGCGACAACCTCAGGGTGGGACGCCACGACGGTGTGGCCGCGGTCATCGAGGCGCTCAAGGGCCACCCGCTCTTCGCCCACGTCACCCTGACCCGCAGCGAGCGCAGCCCCATCGCCGCGCTCGTGACCGACCTGCTGGAGGGCCTGGAGATCTAGTCGTCCGACCCGCCGGAGACGGCGCTGCAGGAGGGCCGCGGGGCCCGGGCGAGACCCGGCTGCCGCGGCCCTTCTCGCTGTGATGCCCCCCACGCGGCCGTGCTTGGCGGGCCGGTGTGTCCCATCTGTACCTATTCGATGCGCTAAGGTCTCGGTTTCGTAACGCGCCGCCCGCTCAAAGCCGGGCGGCCACTCGCACGGCAATCGCACGGCAATGGGGGCCACCTTCCACAGGTGGCCTTCGCGTTGGAGGAACCTGGATGAGCAAGACCTACGCGGGTCGGCACCGTGGTGCCCAGACCCATGGGCCCGACGGCAGCACCCCCCCGAGCCGCCGCCCCCGCAGCGTCGTCCTCGCCAGGGCCCTCGGCCGTCCCGCGCTGACGGCCGGTCTGGCCGTCGCGGTGGTGGCGACCACAGCCGGCTACCACGTCCAGGGCGGTGACACCGGTCAGGCCGGGTTCACCGTCTCGGCCGAGGCGGTCGAGCAGGCCAACGAGCTCGCCGACACCCAGATCGAGAACGACGCCCGGCTCGCCAGCGCCCGCAACGAGGCGAACGTCAGCCGGGCCGCTGCCCAGGAGAAGGGCCGCCGCGACCAGCTGGCGGCCGAGGCGGCCGTCGCGAAGGCCCGCAAGGAGGCAGCCGACCGTGCCGCCCGCGCCAAGGAGCGCGCGGCGCTGGAGAAGAAGCGGCAGGCGATCCTCGACCGGGCCCAGGCCGACCCCCGCGCCGTGGCCCGCCTGCTCCTGCCGGAGTACGGCTGGGACACGAGCCAGTTCTCGTGCCTCGACAGCCTCTGGGTCGGCGAGAGCAACTGGAACCACAAGGCGACGAACTCGTCGTCGGGTGCCTACGGCATCGCCCAGTCCCTGCCCGCCTCGAAGATGGCCTCGGCCGGGCCCGACTGGCGCGACAACCCCGCCACCCAGATCAAGTGGGGCCTCGGCTACATCAAGGACACCTACGGGAGCCCGTGCAACGCGTGGGCCCAGTGGCAGGCCCGCTCCCCGCACTGGTACTGAGCCACTGCCGAGCCTGCTGAGCCTGCCCAGCCGCTAGACCTCCGGGCGCGTCATCCCCAGCACGTCGAGGGCGGCGTCGAGCTGCTCCTCGGTGAGCTCACCCGACGAGACGTGTCCGCGCTCGAGGACCACCTCGCGGATCGAGCGCCGCTCCTTGATCGACTGCTTGGCCACCGCGGCAGCCGCCTCGTAGCCGATGTAGCGGTTCAGCGGTGTGACGATGGACGGCGACCCCTCGGCCAGCTCGCGGCAGCGCTCCTCGTCTGCCTCGATGCCGTCGATGCACCGGTCGGCCAGCAACCGGCTCGTCGCGCTCAGCAGCTGGGCCGACTCGAGCACGTTGCGGGCCATCACGGGAAGCATCACGTTGAGCTCGAAGGTTCCGGAGGCCCCCGCGGTCGTGATGGTCACGTCGTTGCCGATCACCTGGGCGCAGGCCATGAGCGTCGCCTCGCACACGACGGGGTTCACCTTGCCGGGCATGATGCTCGAGCCGGGCTGCAGGTCGGGCAGGCGGATCTCGCCCAGGCCGGCACGGGGGCCCGACGACATCCACCGCAGGTCGTTGCAGATCTTCGTCAGGCTCACGGCGACCACCTTGAGGGCCCCACTCAGCTCGACCACAGCGTCCTGGGCCGACTGCGCCTCGAAGTGGTTCTCGGCCTCGCGGAACTCGACCCCCGTGCGCTCGCTCACGAGGGCGATCACCCGGGCGGCGAAGCCGGGGGCCGCGTTGATGCCGGTGCCCGCGGCGGTGCCCCCGAGCGGCAGCTCGGCGGTGGCCTGCGCCGCCACCATGACCCGCTGCAGCCCGAGCTCGACCTGCCGCCGGTAGCCGCCGAACTCCTGACCGAGGGTGACCGGGACGGCGTCCATGAGGTGCGTGCGCCCGGACTTCACCACCTCGGCGAACTCGCGCTCCTTGGCGGCGAGTGACTCGCCGAGCCGGACCAGGGCCGGGGCGACCTGCTGGCGGACCGCCAGGGTCGCGGCGATCCGCAGCGCGCTCGGGAACGTGTCGTTGCTCGACTGCCCGTAGTTCACGTGGTCGTTGGGGTGGACGGCCAGGCCGCTCGCCAGGTGGGCGATGCGGCCGATGACCTCGTTGGCGTTCATGTTGGTCGAGGTGCCGGAGCCGGTCTGGAACACGTCCACGGGGAACTGGTCGTCGTGCCGGCCCGCGGCCACCTCCTGCGCCGCCGCCGCGATCGCGTCGGCGCGCTCCCGGTTGAGCACCCCGAGCTCGGCGTTGACCTCGGCGGCCGCGCCCTTGAGGAGGGCCAGCGCGTGCACGACGCCCGGCGGCACCGGCTGGTGGGAGATCGGGAAGTTCTCCACGGCGCGGGCCGTCTGCGCGCCCCAAAGCGCGTCAGCCGGCACCTGCACCTCGCCCATGGAGTCGCGCTCGGTCCGGGTCGTCGGCGTCGTCGGGGTCTGCGGCGTCGTCGGGGTCGTCGGCGTCGTCGGGGTCTGCGGCGTCTGCTCGCTCATGCCCCCATGATGCGCCGGGCCCCGCTCCGGCGCCCGGTATGCCGCGGGGCGGGCCACGCGGCATACCGCGCCCGGACGGGGCGGGGCCGGGGGCTAGAGCTTGCGCAGGCGGACCCGGCGCACGCTGTGGTCCTCGCCCTTGCCGAGGACCAGGGTGGCGCGGGCGCGGGTCGGCAGCACGTTCTCGCGCAGGTTGGGCTCGTTGATCCGCTCCCAGATGCCGGAGGCCGTGGCCCGCGCCTCCTCGTCGGAGAGGTCGGCATAGCGGTGGAAGTAGGAGTGCGGGTCGGCAAAGGCCGTCTCGCGCAGGCGCAGGAAGCGCTCGACGTACCAGGTCTTGATGTGGGAGGTGCGGGCGTCGACGTAGACCGAGAAGTCGAAGAAGTCGCTCACCGCCAGACCGACGCGGCCGTCGGGCTGCACCCGCGGCGCCTGCAGGACGTTGAGGCCCTCGACGATGAGCACGTCGGGCTGGCGCACGATGTCGCGCTCGCCGGGGACGATGTCGTAGCTGAGGTGGGAGTAGACGGGGGCCGACACCTCGGCCTTGCCGGCCTTCACCTCGGCCACGAACCGCAGCAGCGCCCGGCGGTTGTAGGACTCCGGGAAGCCCTTGCGCTGGAGGATGCCTCGCCGCTCGAGCTCGCTGTTGGGGTAGAGGAAGCCGTCGGTGGTGATGAGCTCGACACGGGGGGTGCCCGGCCACCGGGCCAGGAGCTCGCGCAGGATGCGGGCCGTCGTCGACTTGCCGACCGCGACCGACCCGGCCACCCCGATGACGAACGGCGTCTTCTCCGGCCGCTCGCCGAGGAAGTCGGTCGTGATGCGGTGCAGGCCGGCCGTGGCACCCACGTAGAAGTTGAGCAGGCGCGAGAGCGGCAGGTAGACCTCCTCCACCTCAGCGAGGTCGAGCCGGTCCCCGAGACCCCGCAGGCGGGTGACGTCGTCAGCCGACAGGCTCAGCGGGTGGTTCTCGCGCAGCCGCGCCCAGGCGCCGCGGTCGAGCTCGACGTACGGCGAGGGGATGGTCGCGGTGCCAGCGGGGTGGGTCACGCGCGCCATTCTTGCCCACCGCCTGTCGGGACGCAGGCCCGGTCGGCGGTGCCACTAGGCTGGCCGCCATGTGTGGAATTGTTGGCTACGTCGGCCCGAGCGTCGATGGCAAGGCCCTGGATGTCGTCATGGAGGGCCTGGCCCGGCTCGAGTACCGCGGTTATGACTCGGCCGGTGTCGCGCTCGTCACCGCTGACGGGGTGGTCTCCGAGAAGCGGGCCGGCAAGCTCGCCAACCTGCGCGAGGCGCTCGAGGCCGAGAGCCTACCGCCGGCGACCACGGGCATCGGCCACACCCGCTGGGCCACCCACGGCGGACCCACCGACGCCAACGCCCACCCGCACCGGGGTGGCGACGACGACCGCCTGGCGCTGATCCACAACGGGATCATCGAGAACTTCCACGCCCTCAAGAAGGAGCTCCTCGCCGAGGGCGTGGAGTTCCGCTCCGAGACCGACACCGAGGTCGTCGCGCACCTCGTCGCAGGTGCCTACAAGGAGACCGGCGACCTGACCGAGGCGATGCGCAAGGTCGTCAACCGGCTCGAGGGCGCCTTCACGCTGCTCGCCGTCCACGAGGACGCTCCCGGTGTGGTCGTCGGCGCCCGCCGCAACAGCCCGCTGGTCGTGGGCCTGGGCGAGGGGGAGAACTTCCTCGGCTCCGATGTCGCGGCCTTCATCGGCCACACCCGCAAGGCGCTCGAGCTGGGCCAGGACCAGATCGTCACCATCACCCCCGAGGGCGCCTCGGTCATCAACTTCGACGGCACCCCCGCCGAGGGCAAGCTCTACGAGGTCACCTGGGACGCCGCGGCCGCCGAGAAGGGCGGCTACAGCACCTTCATGGAGAAGGAGATCAACGAGCAGCCGCACGCGGTCGGCGACACCCTCCTCGGCCGCACCGACGAGCAGGGCCGCCTGGTGCTCGACCAGACCGAGCTCTCCGAGGACGACCTGCGGGCGATCGACAAGATCGTCATCATCGCCTGTGGCACCGCGGCCTACGCCGGCATGGTCGCCAAGTACGCGATCGAGCACTGGACGCGCATCCCGGTCGAGGTCGAGCTCGCCCACGAGTTCCGCTACCGCGACCCGGTGATCGACGAGCAGACCCTGGTCGTCTCGATCAGCCAGTCCGGCGAGACCATGGACACCCTCATGGCCGTCCGCCACGCGGGCGACCTCGGTGCCAAGACCCTGTCGATCTGCAACACCCACGGCTCGACCATCCCTCGCGAGTCCGACGCGGTGCTCTACACGCACGCCGGGCCCGAGATCGCGGTCGCCTCGACCAAGGCCTTCCTCGCCCAGATCACCGCCAGCTACGTGCTCGGCCTCTACCTCGCGCAGCTGCGCGGCGGCACCTACGCCGACGAGGCCCAGGCGGTCATGAAGGAGCTGCAGGGCATCCCGGCCAAGATCGAGGACCTGCTCGGCCGCATGGGCCGGGTCAAGGAGATCGCCCGGTTCATGGCCGACACCCGCTCGGTGCTCTTCCTCGGACGCCACGTCGGCTACCCCGTGGCCATGGAGGGCGCGCTCAAGCTCAAGGAGCTCGCCTACATCCACGCCGAGGGCTTCGCGGCCGGTGAGCTCAAGCACGGCCCGATCGCCCTCATCGAGGCGGGCCAGCCGGTGTTCATCATCGTGCCGAGCCCGGAGACCGCGCACGGGCTCCACGGCAAGGTCGTCTCCAACATCCAGGAGATCCGCGCCCGCGGCGCCCGCACCCTCGTGATCGCCGAGGACGGCGACGAGGACGTGGTGCCGTTCGCCGACGAGGTCATCCGCATCCCGCAGTCGTCGCCCCTGCTCGCACCGCTGCTGAGCGTGGTGCCCCTGCAGGTCTTCGCGCTGCACCTCTCGACGGCCAAGGGCCTCGACGTCGACCAGCCCCGCAACCTCGCCAAGAGCGTCACGGTCGAGTAGGCGGTCAGGGCCGTGATCATCGGGGTGGGGATCGACGTCGTCGACGTCGAGCGCTTCGGGCAGACCCTGGAGCGCACCCCCACCCTGCGGGACCGCCTGTTCACCGAGTCCGAGCGCGGGCTCGTGCTCAACTCCCTCGCCGCCCGGTTCGCCGCGAAGGAGGCTCTGGCCAAGGCGCTCGGGGCGCCGGTCGGCCTGCACTGGCACGACTGCACCGTGCACCGGGGCGACGACGGGCGTCCCCACCTGCAGATCACCGGCACCGTCCAGGCGCGCGCGGAGGCCCTCGGCGTCCACGCGCTGCACGTCTCGCTGTCGCACGACGCCGGGGTCGCCTCGGCCGTCGTGGTCGCGGAGGGCTGAGGGGGATGGTCGGACCGTGATCGAGGCCTGGGGAACCGATGATGTGCGGGCCGCCGAGGCGGCCCTGATGGCGGAGCTGCCGGAGGGCGAGCTCATGGCGCGGGCCTCGTCCGGCCTGGCCGAGGTCGCCCAGGCGCGCCTCGCCGAGACCGGGGGCAGCCGTGTCGTCGCCCTGGTGGGGCCGGGCAACAACGGCGGCGATGCGCTGTATGCCGCGGCTCACCTTGCCGAGGGCGGGTTCGCCGTGGCGGCCGTGCGGGCGCAATGGCCGGTCCACGAGGGTGGCCTGGCCGCCGCGGGCGAAGCCGGCGTGCTGGTCACCGGTCCGGGTGGCGACTGGCAGGCGCTGCTGGCGGAGGCCGACCTGGTGCTCGACGGCCTGCTCGGCATCGGCGGGCGGCCCGGCCTGCCCGAGCAGGCCCAGCCGTGGGTCGACGCCATCCCCGACGACGCCTACGTGCTGGCGGTCGACCTGCCCTCGGGGCAGGACCCCTCCGGCGCCGTGGCCGTGCCCGACGCCGTCTACGCCGATGAGACCGTCACCTTCGGGGTGGCGAAGCCGGTCCACCTCCTGCCGGCCACCGAGCCTGCCGTGGGCCGGCTGACGGTGGTCGACATCGGCCTGGCCGTCGACTCCGCCCCGGCCGTGCAGCGGGTCACCCGCGACGACGTCCCCCGCCTGTGGCCGGTGCCGTCACCGGGCGATGACAAGTACTCCCGCGGCGTCCTCGGCGTGGTTGCCGGCGGGGAGCAGTACACCGGCGCGGCGATCCTCTGCTGCACGGCCGCGGTCTGCAGCGGCGTGGGCATGGTCCGCTACGTCGGCCCCCCGACCCCGACCGGTCTGGTGCGCGCCACGGTCCCCGAGGCCGTCATGGGGGAGGGGCAGGTGCAGGCGTGGGTGGTTGGTCCCGGCCTCGACACCACGGCCTCCGGCGAGGTGGCCGAGCGGCAGCTGGAGGTCGCGGGGAGGGCGCTGGCCTCCGACCTGCCCGTCCTCGTCGACGCCGGTGGGCTCGACCTGCTCTGGGGCCGGCGGGTCGCGCCGACGCTGCTGACCCCCCACGCGGGCGAGCTGGCCCGACTGCTGAGCCGGCTCACCGACCGCGAGGTCTCGCGCAGCGACGTCGAGCGGGCTCCCGTCGAGCATGCCCGCGAGGCTGCCGACGCCACCGGTGCGACCATCCTCCTCAAGGGGTCCACCACCCTGGTGGTGTCCCCGACGAGCACCGGTTTCCCGGTGCGGTCCCAGAACGACGCCCCCGCCTGGCTGGCCACGGCGGGGGCCGGCGACGTGCTGGCGGGTCTGGCCGGCACCCTTCTCGCCGCCGGCCTCCACCCGGTCGATGCCGGCAGCCTCGCCGCGCTCGTCCACGGCGTGGCCGCCGACGACGCCAACCCCGGCGGCCCGGTGCGCGCGCTCGCGGTGGCCCACGGCATACCCGACACCGTCGCCGCCCTCCTGGCGCGCTGAGGCGCCGCCCGGCGCAGCGCTTCTCACCCCGTCTGACAGACTGGTACTGATGAGTTCAGACGCACTGACCAGCACCTTTGCCCCGGCTCCGCCGGGGCTCCCCGCCTGCGCCCAGGTCGACCTCGACGCGATCCGCGACAACGTCACGGCCCTGAAGGACATGGCCGGCCGGGCCGAGGTGATGGCGGTCGTCAAGGCCGACGCCTACGGCCACGGCCTGCTGCCGGCCGCGCGCGCTGCGCTGCGCGGAGGGGCGACCTGGCTGGGCGTGGCCCAGCTGCCCGAGGCGGTGGAGCTGCGCGAGGCGGGCATCGACGCCCCCGTGCTCAGCTGGCTCCACGTGCCCGGCCAGGACTTCAGCCAGGCCATCCGTCTCGGCGTCGACCTGTCCGTCTCGGCCCAGTGGTCGCTCGACGCCATCGCCACCACCGCCCGGCGCGAGGGCGTCACCGCGCGCATCCACCTCAAGGTCGACACCGGGCTCGGGCGCAACGGGGCCTGGGGCGACGAGCTCGACGCACTGGTCGGCTCGATCGGCAGCCTGGAAGCGGAGGGCGCGGTCAGCCTCGTGGGGGTGTTCTCGCACTTCGCCTACGCCGACGCGCCCCAGCACCCCACGGTGCGGGCCCAGCAGGTGCGCTTCGAGGAGATCGTCGGGAAGCTCGAGCAGGCCGGTCTGCACCCCCAGCTGCGCCACCTCGCGAACTCGGCTGCGACCCTGACCAACCCGTCGGCGCACTACGACCTCGTGCGCCCGGGCCTGGCGGTCTACGGCCTCTCGCCGGTGCCCGACCTGGGGGCTCCCGAGCACTACGGCCTGCGCGAGGCCATGCGCCTGACCGCGCACCTGTCGTCGGTCAAGCCGTGCTCTGCCGGCCAGGGCATCTCCTACGGCCACACCTACACGACGCCGCGGGACACGCTCCTGGGCCTGGTCCCGATGGGTTACGCCGACGGCATACCGCGCCATGCGAGCAGCGTGGGGCCGGCCCTCGTGGGCGGCCGCCGCGTGACCATCGCCGGGCGCGTGTGCATGGACCAGTTCGTCCTCGACCTCGGCGCGGACTACGACGGCGCGGCCGGGGACGAGGTGGTCCTCTTCGGGCGTGGCGCCGCCGGTGAGCCGACGGCGCAGGACTGGGCCACGGCCATCGGCACCATCAACTACGAGATCGTCACCCGGCTCGGCTGCCGCGTGCCGCGCTCCTACACGGGGGAGGGGACCGCGTGAGCCCGCGACCGGGCAACACGGCCCTCGGCTGGGGGATCGGGCTGGCCGCGGCCGGCGCCGCCACCGCCGCCGGGGTCGCCGCCGAGCGGCTCACGAAGAGCCGCAGGAACGCCCTGTCCACCCTGACGCCGCGGGGTGCCTACGAGCACACCCCGGACAAGGAGCTCGTGGTCGTCGCCAGCGACGGTGTGCCCCTCCACGTCGAGGTCGACGAGCCCGACCCGGGCGCCTGGCACCCCGACCACCCGACGGTCGTGTTCAGCCACGGCTACACCCTGAGCCTGAAGGCATGGGTGCTGCAGCGCCGCGCCCTCACGCAGGCGGGCTACCGCGTGGTCCTGTGGGACCAGCGCAGCCACGGGCAGTCGGAGCGCGGGTCGCGCGAGTCCAGCACCATCGACCAGCTCGGACGCGACCTTCACAGCGTCATCACCGAGACCGCCCCCGAGGGCCGTCTCGTGCTCGTGGGCCACTCCATGGGCGGGATGACCGTGATGGCCCTCGCCGAGCAGTTCCCCGAGCTGATCCGCGAGCGGGTCATCGCCGCGGCCTTCGTGGCGACGAGCGCCGGGGGCCGCAACATGGTCTCGCTCGGCTTCGGCCAGTTCCTGGGCCGCATGCTGGGCAGGGTCGGACCGCGCGTCCTCGACAGCCTGGGCGCCCGCCAGGAGTGGCTCAGCAACGTGCGCCACGTCGGCCGCGACCTCGAGGACTTCATCGTCGACAAGTACAGCTTCGCCTCGCCGGTCGCCCCGGCAGCGGTGCGCTACACCGGCGACATGATCTTCAGCACGCCCTTCTCCGTGATGTCGGACTTCCTGCCCTCGATCGACCTCCACGACAAGCGGGAGGCGCTGGCGCAGTTCCACGGCATCGAGACGCTCGTGGTCAACGGCACGCGGGACCTGCTCACCCCACCGGACCACAGCGAGGAGATCGTCAGGCTCGTCCCCGGGGCCGAGCACGTGGTGATCAACGAGGCCGGGCACATCATCATGCTCGAGCACCCCGAGGTGATCACCGGGCTGCTCCTCTCCCTCATCGAGCGGGGCCTTCGCGCAGCCGAGGAGGGCATCGACGTCGAGCGCAAGCCACGGGTGCGCCGGACCCTCACCGATGTCGCCAAGCGCCGCAAGGTGGCCCGGGCCCGCGGCAAGGGTCGTCATGAGGCCTCATGAGGTCGCGCTCCCCACGGCCGAGCAGACGCGGGAGTGGGGAGCGCGGCTGGGACGGGTCCTGCGGGCCGGCGACCTGGTCGTCCTCACCGGCGACCTCGGGGCGGGGAAGACCACGCTGACCCAGGGCATCGCCGAGGGCCTGGGAGTACGCGGCCCCATCACCTCGCCCACCTTCGTCATCGCCCGCGTGCACCCCTCGCTCGTCGGCGGGCCCGCCCTGGTGCACGTCGACGCCTACCGGCTCGGCGGGCTGGCCGAGCTCGACGACCTCGACCTCGACACCTCGCTCGAGGACTCGGTGACCATCGTCGAGTGGGGCCACGGGCTCGCCGAGGGCCTGAGCGAGGACCGGCTCGAGATCACCCTGCGCGGTGAGGACGAGCGCTGCGCCAGCCTCGCCGCCACCGGTGCCCGCTGGGAGGACGAGGAGGCCCAGGCCATGCTGGGTGCGCTCGTCGAAGTAGCCTGAGCGCCGTGCTGCTGCTCGCGATCGACACCTCCACCTCGGCCATCGCCGTGGCGCTCCATGACGGCCGGCGCGTGCTGGCCGAGCGCTCCACGATCGATGCCCGCCACCACACCGAGCACGTCGCCCCCAGCATCAGCGCCGTCCTCGACGAGGCCGGCCGCACCGCCGCTGACGTCAGCGCGGTGGCCGTCGGGGTGGGCCCCGGCCCCTTCACCGGCCTGCGGGTCGGGATGGTGACGGCGACGGTGTTCGCCCACGCCCGCGGTATACCGGTGCACGGCGTGTGCAGCCTCGACGCGCTGGCCCACGAGGCCGCCAGCAGCGGCGCGGTGCAGGCCGAGTTCGTGGTGGCCACCGATGCGCGGCGCAAGGAGGTCTACTGGGCCCGGTATGCCGTGGTGCCGGCGGACGGGGGCCACCGCGCCCGCCGCCTCACCGGCCCGGCCGTGGACTACCCGGCGACCGTCGCCGACGCGCTGGCCGGCGCCCCCGTGGTGGGCCGCGGAACCGTGCTCTACCCGGACCTGCTGGCCCCGGCTGCCGGCCCGCTCGACGTCAGCGCGGGCGCCCTGGCCGAGGTCGCCCTGGCCTCGATCGAGGCGGGGAAGGCCCTTCCCATCGAGCCCCTCTACC
>Ga0247818_10000752_pt1 | contig 20383 bp, 18 predicted proteins | sample 13C_Glucose_Day1_FD_192424 | JGI IMG/M metagenome (GOLD analysis project Ga0247818, IMG submission 192424) | Soil microbial communities from agricultural site in Penn Yan, New York, United States - 13C_Glucose_Day1 | ecosystem: Environmental > Terrestrial > Soil > Agricultural land | place... | reverse complement strand
GATCAGGGCTCCAGCTCGCGCGCCACCGCCATCAACGCCCGCCGGCGCGGTTCAGCTCACCCAGATGCCGTCGGGTGAGAGGCGGCGCGCGAGCTGGAGCCCTGATCGGCTGATCGGCGTGGACCAGGACACCTCGGTGACGGGGGAGCCGAAGTCGTCGGCGAGGGCCTGGACGAGCGTGGCGCCCACTCCTTGGCGCCGGTAGGTGTCCGCCACCCAGATCAGGTCGACTCGCGGCCGCAGGGTGTCGTCTGCGTTGCCGAGCGGTGATTCGTCGACGAGGTCCCAGGGCCGGTGGTGATCGGTGTCGTGGGCCGTGAGGTAGCCGACGACGTGCCCGTTCGACTGCAGCAGGTAGGCGCGGACGTTGTCTTCTGTCGCCTCGGGTTCGCCGAGGTGGGACCAGGAGCGGAAGTCGTAGTGGTTCTCTCTCTGCGGCATCTCCGCCACCTTGTAGACGAGCCTGCGCCACGCGGTGGGGGACTGGGTCGTCACCACGGCCAGGTCACCCGGCCAGAAGAGGTTCTTCGGCACCCGCACACCGAGCGCCCACGTCGCGTGGTGCCCGGCGTGCTCACGGCCGTTATCGTCGCCCTGCTCCCGGAAGCCGCACCGGCACTCATGATCGAGTGAAAGCTGCGGCACCCGGAACTGGACCGGGACGGCATGCTGACTGAGGTCCTGGTCGCGGGCTCCCACCCAGGGCCGGTAGGGCGTGTCGTCCGAGTCGATATGACCGCTCCACCGGTCCACCCAACCCGGATACCGCTCAGGGAACGTCTCCCGCAGCTGCTTTTCGGCGGCCGGCAGTGTGGGGCGCACCCACACACTCCCAGCCGTAGCCCGACCGTTGAGACGCAGCCCGCCACGCCTGGCCTTGCCCCGCAGGAACCGCAGGAACACGGCAGGCGGCGAGTGGAAGTCCACCCCGCGCACCAACTCCCGCTCACCCGGAGCCAGCCAGTCCTCCACTGGCAGCGTCAGTCGGCCGGCCAGTGCCGCAACCCCGCGGTAGTCGTGATCAAGCTCCGCCCCACGCAGCGCTTCGACCGCAGCCTCAACCTCCGTGTACGGAACGGGCAACGTGACCCGGCGACTCCAGTTGCTCCAGGAGAAGTCGCCCTGGTAGCCGTCATGCCAAAACCGGTCGGCGGCCGCGGCCTGAACCTTCTCAACAGCATCGGTGTACGCCACGGGCAACTCTGTGGTGCCGCCTCGTGAGGATACGGCGTCCACGTACCCGTCACGATCGAGCTCGACCCGGGCGTACCAACGATGAGCCCAGACACGGATCTTCCGACAGCGCCAGTCACGCGAATCGGCATCGAGATGGATGGTCCGCTCGCTCATCAGCTGCTCCTCGTCCTGCTGGCTCCACACACCCTCCGCAGTATCGCCCGCAGCACACAGGCTGCGAGACAGGGTTACGCGAAAGGTCCGGCTCGCTCAGGATGGGGTTTCGGGCGAACGAGCCAGGACCTCGGATCCCAGCTCCGAGGCCGTGTGACCCCCTCATGGGTGTACTCCTTGACCTGGGGCAAGTAAAGACGATCTTGACGAAGGGGGACTGGACATGGCTTGCGACGATCCACGGATCGAGAAGCGACGCTACGAGTACGCCGGCGGTCGGTACGTCGGCTGCAGAAACTGCGGCGGAGACCTGTGCACCGACTGCAGGTCCAACCACCTGCCGCCGAGCAGCCTGCACTTCGAGTTCAACGACGACAACATCTGCTCGGACTGCAGCTCGCCTCGATGACTATGAGCCCAGGTCCCTCCATGAACTTCGCCGTCACCGCGGACGAGGTGCGCACTGCATTCGGACTTACAAGCGTCGTCTACTTTCCGCGCTACACCACCCCCCACCTGCGCCTCGACACCCCCACCGCACACCTGCTGAGCACGGTCGGCCTGCCCGATACCGAATGGTTCATGTCGAAGGCGAGCCTGCGCGCGGACGACTTCATCGACATCCCCCGGTGGTACAGCAAGTGGGGGACCGCACCCGGCGAGTGCCGCAACTGGCTCGTGATCGGCATGTTCGCCGACACCACCCTCGGACTCGACCCGGACTCCGGAACCGTCTACGCCCTCGGCGACGGACCGACCCACATGACCTACCGCCCCCTCCATCGCGATGTCGAATCCCTCGTCTACGCTCTCACCGCCTTCGAGAATCTTCGCCAGGCCCTGGAAGAAGACGACGAGGACCGAGAAGAGCGCGTTGACGCCCTGTGCGCCCGGATCACCGCATTCGACTCACTCCCGTTCGCCGACGAGGAGTCACAGTGGCACCTCGCCTTCGAGGAAGTCATCGACGGAATCTGGTAGTCAGCCCCTTCGACCGGCAGCACACCCCGAACAGGCTGACGTGCCGACGGCTCGGCCGGCATCACGCTGCCTGAGCGCCGTGGCTACCTTTGCTTCCAGTTGGATATCTGCCGCCAGCTCGTCATCTCAGTCGCGCTGCGCAATACCTGCTGCCGTCATGGCGCTGACGGAGGAAAGACTGAGTTCTTTCAGAGTGAGCTCTTTCAGCGTGGCCACTGATCGAGTGACGCAGGCCGAGTCAGGATGGGGACCGCAACGCACAGGGCTCCCGTGCCGTTGAGGGAGGTGTTCGAAGTCTCAACCCACCGGCACAGGAGCCCTGTTGGTTCCCCATCCTGCCGCACTCGACCTGCCTCATGCTCTGGTCGAGTGGGTATCCATGCTCATCGTCACCCGTGAGGGTGACCGCCGCTGCAAGCTGCCGCCCCACCAGCGGGCCCTCGTGGGCCTGGTCTACCTTCGCCGGCACGACACGCTCGCGCAGATCGCCGCCGGCTTCGGCATATCCGTCGGCACCGCCCACGCTTACGTCCAGGCCGTTGTCCAGCACCTGTCCGGCCGGGCACCGGGCCTCCTGCGGGTCCTGCGCGAGGCCGATCCGGACTACGTCCTGCTCGACGGGACGCTCGCCGAGTGCGACCGGGTCGGCGACAGTCGGGCGGACTTCTCCCAGAAGCACCGCCGCCACGGTGTGAACGTGCAGGTCGTGGCCGATCCCGCGGGAAATCTGCTGTGGATCTCACCCGCGCTGCCCGGCCGCACGCACGACCTGACCGCGGCCCGCGTCCACCGCATCATCCGGATCTGCGAACGTCAGGGCGTCCCCGTCCTCGCCGACCGTGCCTACATCGGGGCCGGGCCCTGGGTGACCACACCGATCAGACGGCTCCCGAACCGGGACCTCACCACGACCCAGCAGACGATCAACCGGGCCTTGTCAGCGGCGCGAGCACCGGTCGAACGGAGCGTCGCGCGACTCAAGTCCTGGCGCATCTTCCGCAAAGCCCGCTGCAGCCCCAATCGCATGACCGTCATCGCCGCAGCCGTCCTCACCCTGGAGCGTCAACGCTGAAAACGCTCAGTGACCGCTGACCGGGTGACGGGCTGGCGGACCGCAATGCACCAGGCTCCGGAGCCGACGAGAGAGGTGTTCGACGTCTCAACTCATGAGCGCACGAGCCTCGTTGGTTCCCTATCCTGTCGCACTCGACCTGCCTCACGCCCTGGTCGAGTGGGTATCCATGCTCATCGTCACCCGCGAGGGTGACTGCCGTTGCAAGCTCCCGCCCCACCAGCGGGCCCTCGTGGGCCTGGTCCACCTTCGCTGGCACGACACGCTCACGCAGATCGCCGCCGGCTTCGGCATATCCGTCGGCACCGCCCACGCCGACGTCACGGCCGTCGTCGAGCATCTGTTCCGGAAGGCGCCTGGCCTGCTGCGGGTCCTGCACGAGAGGGACCCTGGCTACGTCCTGCTCGACGGGACGCTCGCCGAGTGCGACCGGGTCGGCGACAGCCGGGCGGACTTCTCCCAGAAGCACCGCCGTCACGGCGTGAACATGCAGGTCGTCGCCGATCCCGCAGGCAACCTGCTGTGGATCTCGCCCGCGCTGCCCGGCCGCACCCACGACCTGACCGCGGCCCGCACCCACCGCATCATCCGGATCTGCGAACGCCAGGGCGTCCCCGTCCTCGCCGACTGCGCCTACATCGGCGCCGGCCCATGGGTGACCACACCGATCAGACGGCTCCCCGGCCGGGACCTCACCACGACCCAGCGAACCATCAACCGGGCCCTGTCGGCGGCGCGAGCACCGGTCGAACGAAGCATCGCAAGGCTGAAGTCCTGGCGCATCTTCCGCAAGGCCCGCTGCAGCCTCAACCGCATGACCGCCATCGCCGCAGCCATCCTCACCCTGGAGCGTCAACGCTGAAAATGCTCAATGTCCTTGGGCCTGCCCTGTAAACCCAGGCACCTCAGGCGCCAGCACAGGATCGGTCCGTTACCTGAATCTGATCACTCGGCGGAGAAAGTAACGCGTTCGAGGCGTTGGGCGATGCGATGAATCCGACCCGGGGCAGGGCATGGGTGCGCCAGGGCAGCGAAGGCAAGATTTGTAGCAGCTGGGCGCAGGATCGTAACGAGCTGCATGGTCACGCCGCGACGACGATGCTGACGTGAGGGGTTGGTCCGGTCGCCATCAAGGCGTCCGCTCCCGGCGAGCGGGAGGCGGAGGCAGACCAGGCTGACGAGCGCCCGCTGGTCAGATGGGAGCTGCCAGGGCGGCCACCCTCCAAAGGCCACTCGGACACGCTCACTCATTCGCGAGGACCCCGTAAAATACTTCCAACCTCTTCATCTAGGAGAACCATGCCCACCCCCAACGATGGCATCAGCTGGCTTCCCGGGTTTTTCCCTCAAGGCTTTTCGGTAACGTTCGCCCGCGAGGTGGAACCTTCAGATCTTCTGATTCAAATGGGCTGTACCGAGGACAGTCTCGAGCCTCTTTCGCGTGAGGACGCTGAGGAAATTGACATGGACGAGGATGTCCGTGTCATCCGTGCAGGGTTCTGTGATGGTTGGGGGTACGCCCTGCAGAGTTGGGATGCGCACATCCTCACAGAGGAGGGAGAACTGATGCAGCGGGTTTCTGAGGGGACTGAAGTCGTTGCGCTCATCAGTACTTCGACCATCCCTTGGTTCGCGTACTGCGCAAACGGTAATTTGGTTTGCAGTTTTGATCCAGGGACGCCCCGGGGCCGCTACGGAGATGACCCCGACCGGTTCCTGCAGGCCATGAGGGAATCCGGCATAGCTGTCGACGGACCATCGGATCGAGACCCCGTAGCGGCCATGCTCGAGATGGCCGAGACTCTATTCCATCTTCGTATTCCGGTTGAAGAGGCAGTCCGAGGTGAACTACTCTCCGGACGCATCGACTAAAACTGGGCCATTTGGTTTGGCTGCACCTCTTCCATCTTGTGCTGGAGGGTGAAAGGGTCTGGTCAGCGGGTGTAGTGACGAGAAAGAGCCCCTCGATCGCCGGTGTGGTGATTTACTCACCACACCGGCGATCGAAGGGCCCTGTTAGTTCCGTATTGAGCCATGCTCGACGTCCAGCATGAGCTCGTCGAGCATGTTGCCTGGCTGCTATACGAGTACCATCAGGCCCGCAACATTTGCTGGCGCAAGATCGGCTGCTTCAAGTGGGCGATGCTCACTCTCGTCCATCTACGCAAGAACGAGACGTTCTCGTAGCCCGGAGCAAGTTTTGGGGTATCCTATTTTACCGCCTGGCGAGTCGACGAGTCCGCCCTGGATGTCCTGGACGCCGGCCTGCATGAAGCCCTCACCGGGCCTCGGCGAGGTCGACCACGTCATCGCCGACTGCACCCTGATCCCCATCGACCGGATCCGCGTGAACGAGCCGTACCACTCGATGAAACACCGCCCGCACGGGATGAACGTGCAGTTCGTCGTACGCCCGGACGGCACACCACTGTGGTTCTCCTGCGCGATGGGGGCGAATCCGCGGCATCGTCCAGTCTTGTCTGACCCGGCAGATCCTCGTTCTCGCGGACCGCACCTATTAGGGTGCCGGCGCCACGTTCCGTACCCCTTACTATCACCACCGCGAGCAGCCCGCCCACTAGCAGCAGTTCAGCCGGGGCGATACCAGGCTGAGGGCCCGGGTGAACGCGCCTTCGCACAGCTGAAGTCCTGGCGACTGCTCCGACGAGCCAGATGCTCCACCCGCCGCATCACCACAATCGTCCAGGCCGTCCACACACTCTTTACTTGCGGCCGTTCATGACGAAAAAGGTTAACTGGTGGGGGCGCGAGCGCCCCCACCAGTTAAAAACACCTACGGAAGCTGGCAGATGGTCTGATTACAGTTTTCGAATCCAGGCGTGCTGACGAAGTATTCATCCGCGTCATGCAGTCGCATTGCCGTCGTGAAGCGTCCCAATTGCCCACCTGCGCCAGTGTTCTGAGACAGAGGGATGGCGGCACGCCCGCAGACTTCCTTCCAGGAAGGAAGAGGGCTGTTCTCGTTGTACTTCAGCTTCCAGCGCCCGTTTTCCTTCACGGAATAGAACTGCGCACACTGGTCGCCTGTGACGCTCTGTCCGCCACTCTGCCGAGATTTCGCGAACGGGTACTCGTCGCAAGATGGCTTGTCTGCAGTGCCGTTGGGCTCACCGACCCACGAGTCCGGACACATCTTGGCGCGGTTGGCCTTTGCGGTTGCCTCGTCAGCCTGCCGTGACAGCGGGTGACCAGGGGACTGTCCGGGATGAGTCTCAAGCTTTTCCATCATGAGCCAGTAGAAAGCGGCAGCTGCAGGATACTTCTTGGTATCGATGGGCAGCGTTGGCTTATAGCTTGAGAACACACACCCTGGCTTCGTTTCCGGCACCTCTTCTTTACCCATGATTACATCGCAGCGAATATCAAGGCTGCTGTCCGACCATGTGGTGGTCGCTCCACCCTCGGGGGATATTCCAGTGAGGATGGAGGTGAGCGATATAGTCCCGACGCCGCTTGTGCCAGTCCACCAGTGGCCTCGACCTGCTGTCACCGAGTGAGTGTCTCCCGGAGCCCAAGTAGGGGTGCCCAACCAGGTTACGGCACCACTGTTACACGGGCCGGTGCAGTCCGTTCGCCATTCCAGACGTATGGTCTTGAGAGCTGGATCGACCTTTACGGGGGTAATGGTGATCCGCTCGTCGATGCTCGATTCATTCTTATAGAGCTGGATCTGCTGATCGACGTTGAACTTAGCCTCCATTCGCACGCCATCCTTGAGGATGACGAACGTGAGAGGCGTGGAGCTTTTCAGGCAGGCCGTGTAACGATCGTAGGTCGTGGCACCCACGGGGCATGAGTCCCATGCAGCGTCGCGGGCTGCCTGAAGTGGAGAGAGCATCCGAGATGCCGGCTGGCTCGACAGCACACCGGTCGGCCACGCGAAGTTCATGGGCGGGGTCGGAACGCTCACCATCGGCTGATCTTCAAGGTCCACGTCAGGCGCCGTGAGATCGGGGTCCGAGAAAGAGATATCGGGCGTGCCTGAGTAATCGCCAGGGACGAAGGCCACTGCATCGAACGCAACGTCGGCGTCGCCTGTGCCACTAGCAGAGAGAGTGTCCAGCCGCACCTCAGGGGTCGCACCCTTGAACTGGTATGCACCGATCGAGACCCACCGGTTCTTTCCCTTCTCTCCTTGATGGAGCTGGTTGACCGGAGGCGTCTTCACCCATCCATGCGCCGTCTTGACCTCGTAGTAGGCGTCTTGGGCCTGCGCCCCATGATCAGGCAGGTGTACGAATACTTCTGCTGCGCTACTCAGCGCCTGATTCAGCTTCCAGTTGGCCGTGATCTTCAGACGCTGCCCCTTGGCATCATCCTTGCGGGTGTGCCCGAAGTAGAAGTGTCCTCCGAAACCAGCGCCGAGCTGGTGCAGGTCAACCTTGGCCGGCCATCTCTGGTAGCAAACCTCACACCCCGTTTCGCCGTCTCCGAAGTCGAGGGTGAAGGTTCCGTTATTGCTCCACGAACTGTTGTCACAGCCCGCCCGCACAACCGGGGTGCCCTGAGGTACATCGTCGACAATCAGTGCGCCGGCGGGAAGCCCTGAGGCGCTGCAGTTGGGCGGATAAGCGGTTCCATCCGGCTCCTCTGCCCAGGTGACGGGGAACCGGGTGAAGTCATTGCCACAGGAATAGTCGCAGTCGGCCTTCCACTGGACAGGCTGGCTCCACCAGCACTTGAAGTCCGTGCGAGTGCAGGGCCCGGTCATACCGGCGTTACTGGCGCTGTTGCTGATCTTGGTGGGATCGCAACTGTTTGCCGTCGTGCAGAACAGAGCCTCGGGCGGCTTGACCTTGGCCCGGTTCTGCATGGCCGAGCCTGAGACGGTGGCATCACCTGCGGTTCCGTTCCACCAGGCAGCTCGAAATGCCGGAACCATCGTGCCGGGGGATTCCAGGAAAGCCGGCGGGTGGGCTGCGAAGCCGAGAACCTTTTCCTGGTAAGGCCAGTCTTGGGGATGGGCGGCGTCAGCCGCGTCTTCGTTACCGAAGCCGTCCTCCATGAAGGGTGCACGACCGGCATACCACTCAGGATTAGCCGGGTTGTTGGCCCATCCTACGCCCCATGGCTCCCCAGATCCCGTGTTCTCGTAGAAGCCAGAGTTGTAGGCCCAGAGCGCGAACGTCCAATTTTCCAGCTTAGCGGGGTTGCCGTTGTTCACCTTCAAGCCGGCGCGGCGGGTGGTGTTCCACTTGTCAGCGAGGATCTGAATACCCGCCGCCACGTTAGCGGTGTAGTCCAAGGCGACTGCGCGCTGCTTCTGGTAATCCCAGGCGCTACCGCCCTTTCCTCCCTCCCGGCCAGCCATACGCATGTGGTCGGTGACCTGGGTGATTCCGTAACCGCAGTCCGCCTCGGCCCAGTTGATGTCCCAGTCGTTGGCAGAGTCGCCGTCGTAGAGGTCGATCCCGTAGTAGTTACCGATCAGAGGGTTAGCGGTGACGCCGGGAACAGCCACACGAGATGCCTGCCACATGTTCGACTCCTGCGCGGTGATGCCGAGCATCACCTGGGCTGGAATCGCGCCGCCCCCCTCCAACTGAGGCACCGGGAAGAGGGTTTGCGGCTGGTAGGCCGGCATCCCAAGGTTCTTCCAGTTGGCAGGTCGGTTGATGTGGTTGTTAAGCACGCCGCGGATCGCTTGGTTCACTGCCCACTCGACCTGGCGAGGCTTGGGCTGCATTGCCTGATTGCGCGGATCATTGCGCGGCACAGAACAGGTGCGCTCCGACTCCACAATCTCGTTGCGGTTGCCGATAGAGGATGCCTCGGATCCCACCGCAGCGAGGCTGCTGCGGGCAGAGATCTCCCCCTTCGTCGCAGTGCTGCCCTTAAGCGCCGGCGTCCGCTCGGCACCCTCTGCGATGTGCGGGCTGGTACGGGCGTCGGGATCGATGGTGAAGGCAGCCTTCTGGCCGCTACCCAGCACGCTCATCGTGACGTCAACGGGGCGGCCCTGGTCGCCGCCGTCGTATCGGATCAGGGCACCCTGCCCATCAGACCAGGCGGTTTCAGTCAGGACAGCACGGGCACCCGTGGTGACCCTTGCCTGCTGAGGAGCCTGGGCAAGGCGACGCACGGTCCGTGGCAACTGTCCGTCGGCAACGAGCCGAGAGTCACCGGTCAGGTAGACCGTCCCTGCATTGCTCGTGAGACCACTTTCAGTCAGTGGTCCTTCGGCGAGAATCGTGGGTCGAGCCGCGGCGCCCTTCGGGTGCGCTATCTGACCAGCCGTGATGCGCTTTGCCCGAGTCTTGCGGGGCTGAGCCGACAGGTCTGACCGGGGCGAATCGATCGGCCGATCAAGAAACACCACCCCGCCATCGGCGTCAGGCGTCAGGCTGTAAGGCGATGAGTCAGTGCTGGTCAGAACTGTCTTGACACCCTGATCGTTGATCTTGACGATCTGGGCACCGGAGGCTCCAACGACGGAACCATCCGTGGTGGGTATCGAAGAAGTTACCTGGCCCTGAACCTGAATGCCTGCCGAAAGCTGACCGGTCGGGGTGTCGAGCTTGAACAGCCTGGTAGCTGCTTTATCCTCGCCGCCGGACTGGGTGAGAACAGCTTCTTCTCCTACGCCACAGCCCGGATTGTAATAGGAAAGAGAGACCTGAACGGGAAGCTTGTTTACCTTTCCGCTCTCAAGCTCTACGACCGCAGCAAACGCGCCACGAGCCATCAGCTTCGGCTCATTAGTAAATGTTCGAGGAGCGTACACGACCACAGCATGTTTACCGGAGCCGGTTACGCATGCATTGCCGATCCAAGCGTCAGTATCGAATCCTGGTTCGGACAAGGAAGCGGTTGTGGCCCATGCGTAGCCGCTGCTCTCGCGTGCGGTGAGAAGATGGAATCCCTGGGCATCCCCACTGGTTGTCCAGGCTACATCCTTCGATCCCTTCCAGCTCTTCCCCAGTACACGGGATCGATCGCCAGCAGGAATATCATGGGGCTTGGGTTTGCCGACCTTCTGCAAGGTGGGCAGCGGAGCCGGAACCTCTCCAGCCCAGGCTGTCGCCTGGAGCATTCCAGCGAACAGCGATCCGACAGCTGCAGCTGCGACCCCTATTCGATTCCGTCTATTGAGTTTCAACATTTTCCCTTCGTGCAGTTCTAGTTGTGGCGGATTAGCCACGAATCTCCCGCTCATTCCGCAAGAACGCTTGATGTGCGGGAAGTCTTGAAGAGGACTGCTAGCGTTGGGGAAGCAAGCAGCATTCCACACCTCGCGAGTAGATCTCGTTAAGGAGGGTGTGGCTCTACGGATTGCGCTCAGCGCCGAAGTGCCTCGACAGGAGGAATGCGGGAAGCTCGCCATGCCGGGTAAAGGCCGGCGAGGATTCCAGTCAACAGCCCCAGCACAGGCGCCGACATGAGAGTGACGGGGGAAAGAACGGGCGTCCACTGTTTAGCCACAGATACAGAGACGACGGCCACACTGCCGATGGAGGTGCCAGCGAGTCCACCCACGAGGCCCAATGCCGCAGACTCAGCCAGAAACTGAAGCAGGATGTGACTTCCGCGAGCGCCGAGTGCTCGTCGCAGCCCGATCTCAGCTGTTCGCTCCATAACAGCAACCAGCGTCGTATTTGCGATACCGACCGCACCGATGACTAGCGAGACTCCGGCAAGTACCAAGAACAACTGGCCGAGATCATTTCCTACAGCTGTACGCAGCGACTTTGGGTCCGGCGGAGGAACAGCATTGAAATACTCAGGATGCTCAGGGCGAAGGGCGACGGCCACCTGCTTGGAAACCTGCGAGGCCGCACCGAGGTGCGTTGAGATCAGCATCTGGGCGCGAGTGTCTGACGGAGGCCCCCAAATGGCTTCTGCTGTACTGCGAGGAATTACTACAGACATCAAGATATCTGGTTTTCGATCCACATCCTTAACGATCCCGATGACAGTGAACGGGGTATCGCCGATGAAAATGGCAGGCATCGTACGCAAGGTGGTAATTCCCAACCGTGCTGCTGTTGCCTGCCCGAGGACAGCGACTTGCTGCCGGTATCGATCGTGGAACTCGCTGTAAGGAAGACCTTCCGCGAAGCGTGAGTGTGCTGCATCGAGAACCCCAGACGACGCAGCGATTACCTGAGTTTGAGAATCTGCACCATTGGCCATCCCAATTGGAGCTCCTCGGACTGGATCATTAGGCCCCAGACGAACTCTCCAGTAAACGCCGGCAGCTTCTACGCCATTGAGACGACTGACTCGCTTCTCGGCGTCTTCAGGGAATGCCAGTGGTACTCGTGCAGAATCTTGCCCACCCGTATCCTCTACGTTGACTTCCGTTGCTATGAGCTTACTGAAACGGGTATCAATCTGTGACGCCGCGGTGCCCGTCAGCCCGAGCACAGCGATGAATGCACCAACGCCAAGAACTGTCCCAAGAGCAGTCAAGACCGACCGTGCCGGCCGCTGAAGTATTCCGGCCACCGACTCAGAGAGAAGATCTCTTAGCGAGAGCCGCGAGCGGCCTGTCGACGCTCTACGCGCACGCCGTCCAGAACTCGAGCGCTTCACCTGGTCACCTGATTCCCAACCTGCTCGGTCAAAAACCCGTCCCGAATGGTGATAGTCCGTTGTCCTTGCGCGGCAACGTAGGAATCATGTGTAATGACCACGATGGTCATACCCTCCTCGTTCAGCCCCTTCAGAAGTTCCAGAACGGATTCTGTAGTCTTGGAATCCAAGTTTCCTGTCGGCTCATCACACAACAGCAGGGAAGGATTTCCCACTAGCGCTCGAGCGATCGCAACGCGCTGACACTCGCCACCGGAGAGCTGTGTCGGCAAGGAGCGGAGCCGATGTTCCAGACCAACTCTGCGCAGCACAGCCTCTGCGCGAATCCTTCGCTCACGGCGCGGAACACGCTGATAAAGCATGGCCAGTTCCACATTCTCTGTCGCACTACGGTGCGCCAGCAGGTGGAAGGATTGAAATACGAAGCCGATACGTTCACTACGTAGCGCCGCCCGTCGAGCCTCGCTTATGACGCCTGTATCGATCTTCTCCAGCAGATACGCTCCGGAGCTCGGCGAGTCCAGAAGGCCGATAATGTTTAGTAGCGTCGACTTTCCGGAACCTGAGGGTCCAACTATTGTGACAAATTCACCCTCGTTGATTCTGAAATCGCACGGATGGAGAGCCTCAACAGCCGGCGGCCCCGGGTAGGTCCGACCTACATTCGAGAACTCGATCACAGGACGGCCATACTGAGGCCCCGCGATCACGATTTTCCAGAAGAATCAGAGGACTGAATGCCAACTACCACCTGGTCACCTTGAGAAATCATATCGAGGTCGTTCACCGGGGAAATCTGAACGAAGCCATCACCAGTCATTCCAACCCGAACAGCGACACGGTGCTCGAGCTGTGCCCGTCGAACGGTAACGAACATCTTTCCGTCAGCACCAGTAGATATCGCCGAAGATGGAACTGCCAATACCTCATCCTGTGATGATGCTGCGACAATCGTTAGGCGAACATCAGCGCCGTCCAATTCTGATGGAAGCGCTGTGGACGGTTTCACATGCACGGCGTAGGTCTCCGCGGCCTGCCCAGATTCGCCGGCTTGAGTCTTTGTAGGCGCTTGAGAAACAGAAGCAACCTTGCCCTTAGCTTGCTTTCCTGAAGCTTCAGAGAAAATTTCAACATCCTGCCCCGGACGAATGAGCCCCTTTTCGTAGGAGGCGACACCGGCGTCAATCGTGAGCGAGCCTGAAGTGACCGAGAGTAGGACGCCGTTCGGTTCGCTCCCTACTGTCGCTTTTACGTCTCCCACTCGAATTGAAGGAGCATCGACAAACGAAATTTCCGCCAATGGGAAAACTGAGACAGTTTCACTTTTCAGTGGATCTGAGTTGCTCTCGGCTTTTGGGGATGAAGCACTAGGAGTGGGTTGCTGCACAGTTACTTCAGCTGTAGCCGGCGCGTACCCCATCGACCGATAGAATCGCTTGACGGCTCCTTCGGTTCCCTTGCCAAGCGTCCCGGAGACGTCTCCGCCCAATGAGTAGCCCAAGCCTGCGAGCGCATCTTGGAGCTGCTTTACGTCTCGCCCTTTCGCCCCGGGCATAAGGTCACGATAGGCAGGGATGGACCCCTTCATGAGGAAGATGGGCCGCCCTGAAATCTCGACCATCGCATGGCCGTAGCTGATTTTCTGCCCAGCTTTTACCATCACATCTGTTACTACGGAGCGTCCAGCCTCCTTAGGCGTACCGCTGCTGGTGATATCGAAGCTCTGGGCAGGTGTCACCTTCCCCCGCGTAACGACGGATTGCGCAAGAACTTTACGGACCACTGGCGCAGTCAAAATATTGGGACGAGGTGGTGCTGTTTCTATAGCGACCTGAGCTGGTGATTTGAGCACCATCGCGGCGCCAGCGCCTGCACCCGTACAAACAAGGCAGCCCGCAATAACAAACATCAAAGCACGACGCCTGCGCGCGAGTCCCTGTTTTGCAACTTCAGGTTCGGCTGAAGAACCAGCAGAGAGTCCAGGCCGGCGATGGGTAGCGGCGTGACGTGTCACCGTGTGCCCGCCAGAATGTCAGCAGCCTTCTTCACCGCCGCATCCAGAGCGTCAGATTCCTGATTCAGCTGTTCGGCCTGTTCCTCAATGAGGCGCTTCTGCAGCTCAGTCTCAGCATCAAACCAAATTTTGGCAACGCCAGTAGAGTTTCTGCATTCAATGTCCGAAACCGCCGTGGAGATCTCCTCCGAAGTCACTTCGCGTGAGGAAAAGCGGGGGTCATCGCTGGCATCAAGCGGCTCCTTATAGTTGTAGCCCTTCTCCTTCATGCAGGAGGACCAAGCAGCAAATGCCCTGACAACTCGAGTATCTGCCTTGGACCTGGTGAAGGTTTCTGCGCTGATCTGCTGTGCAGTACTTGTCTGAGCCGCCTCAGCATCGATCAGGCGATTCGCCTGTCCAATGCATCCACCGGTTGGAACCTTTTTTCCGTTGACTTCCTGTGCACCCCCGCCTTCCAGCGTCTGGGAGTCCACTCCACCTGTGAGACCGTCAAGTGCTCCGGCATTCATCGCGGCATCGTAAGCATCCTGCTGAGCGGCATCCGGCTTGTACCCTCGTTCCTTTGACAAGGCCATATCGTGGATCCCGTACCGCCAGTCGGCAAAGGTCTTTCCTCCGATTTTGGGAAGGTCAGGAGCAGGTGTCCAGGAGAACCCGAAGGACTTCATGCAGTCCCCAATTACCTGCTTCTTCGCCTGGGAAATCTGTGCGCGAGCTGTATCGGAAGGGAGGTAACCCTGGATGGGGAGCGTCCAGGTTGCAGGGTCCTTTTCATCGAACGGGACTGATTGTCCCGTCGGGCGGCTGAGTGGGTTGGTGGTGCTTGAAATATCTGGGCTTGTGCAGCCCACCAGCCCGACAAGCGAAATCGATGAGAGTGCTACTGTGATGATTCGTCCGCTAGAGGTGTTCAACACTCGCTCCTATTTTCTTTCTTGTGTGAGAGCCCCACTCTTGCTCGAGACTGGTAACTCCTAATTTCAAACCATCCGCGGCGAGTAAAGAATGATTGGAGGGGTTGGCAAAGTGACATCCCGCAACATCTCTGTGGCGTTAATGACGTCCCTTGTGCCGCCAACCCCTCCGGACTTTTGTACTGCCGGGGACGGGATATTCGCCCGACGCCCATAAAGGCGATCAGATGAATTTATGGATCGTCAGGGGTGACGCCCATGTAGGGATTGCTAAGCTGACCGCCAGGCAAACGAGGCATTCTCGTTGTAGGTGTTGATTAGCTTGCTCCAGCTATTCTGCCAGCCGATCCAGTCCGCGTTCCCCTTGTATCCACTGTTGTAGTACACAACGGCGTAATAGGTAGAGTGCTTGTTCTTCGCGGAAGCTGCGTTGTTCTTGATTTCCTGGTTGGCCCCGGCGCCGATGGTGCAGAATCTCAGCGGCTGGCGGAGATCTCCCTGACTTTGTCCACTAATGGGCTCGTGTGCAAAGTCGTAGACGCTGTACGCGATATTGCGCCATGCGCCTGCGTATCCCGAGTTGTAGTAGATAGCGAACTTGTAGGGAGACTCCGTCTGAGTCTTGCAGGCCTCGTAGCTGTACTGGTTGTCGTCTCCAGTGGCTGCCTGGGCGGGTGTCATGCTCGTCACGCCAAGGCCGGCGAGTGCAAGTGCGGTAACTACCACTTTTTTGATGTTCATAATTCCCCTCCTTTTGGTTCTGCGGGAGGGTTAATCCAGAAAGCCGTCAAATGCGACATGCTGCGGCGCATATAGCGCTCGGCTGCACCCCCGCCTTCCCTGCAGGTGAAATATTCAGAGACCTTGGGGCCCCTTGGTCGTGAATAGTTCACTCTCAGGTCAGCAGATTGGCGCGCAATCGCAGCATTCCCCTCCCAGGTGCGCGCCAATCAGATGTCGAGGGCAGGTGTATTGAATTACTCACGTACGTGCACTGCCCAACGACCTGATCATTAGATCATCACGACTTCTCCACAATGCGGACATATCACCCCCTATTCGACTGTCACGGATTGATATCTTTCTCGTCTGTCGTTGCGGACGGGTCCTTCCTGTTTCCGTAGAGATGTGAGTCGACGAGCTGAGGGGGGAATGCTATGGATCCATATATTGCTGATTTGTTAAGGGAGTTGTGTTGCCTCGATCGAGTCGGGTCTGGACAACAGGCCCTGAAATCTTCGGTGTTGGGTGCTTCCTGAGTTCTAGTGGGGCGGTCTCGCATCAGGATCTAACTGTGGGGAAGGGCTCATCTGCTTCTGAACTCGAAAGGCCAGAAGCCTTGTTGATAAGTGCTGTCCCGTAACTGCTGCTGGCTGCAGATGCTGAGCCTCTCTGCGCTGGGGGCAACGAGTGCGGGGACGGTTTCGGTGGGGGGTGTCCTTCGCCGTGTCGGTGTTCGGGTTGGTGCTGCAGCGGAGTGTCCACAGGAGCCGTCAGCTGTCGAAGGCGGCCATAGCGCGCTTCCCGAGGCAGCGGACCTTGGCGTGGGTGGTGTCGTGGCGGCGCTCCCACCGCTCGAGGCGCCGACCGCTCAGCGGTCGGCGCAAGTCTGCTGGCGCCTTGATGAGGCTTGTCCGCTCATCGGGGAGTCCTGTATTGGCGAAGGTTTCGATGATGCCCTGGTGTCATGTAACGGTCAGGTCGTGAGCGCCGAGCCGGGTAGGGCTATCGAGAGCCCAGAGCGGCCGTCCGTGTGGATTGGGGAGTACGTGAAAGAGCAGCCGGGTGCAACTGCGCACGCCCGGGTGCTCCCGATGCAGCGCGCACATCCGCGCCGTACATCCTGTGGAACTTCGCTGACGCGACGGACATCACGATCGCCGACGGCGACTCTCGGGAGAGCGCGATCTTCACCTAGAACGCCGATCTCAACGACCTCGCCCCGGCCAACCTCGAGACATCATCGTGAGCTCCCTCATACCGGTCCGATGGCCGGCCGGCCCGGCGGACCCGCCAACGCTGGGGAGAGCCACTGCTTCCCCTTCGACACCGGCACCGATCCGACGCCGACGCCGACCTACGCCGCGGCCCCCGCACAACACTCCGGCCCTGTTCCGTGCCGCCTCCGGGCATTCCTCAACCCAACCCGGGCAACTGTTGTCCCTCGCCAGTGGAATATGCGGGTCATTCGCCTGCGGCAGTCCGGGCCATCCGTCACCGTGAACTTGCGAGGGACGTCGGCTGAGGGGCGACGGCCGACCGACATCACAAGGCAGGGGAGGCCGGAGTATGTGGGAGTGGCAGCCGGACGGCGCGGAAGGACATGAGGGCAAGGTCGGTGTTCTGCTGGAGGACGGAACCGTCCCAGGCCCGGTCTATATCGACCTCGGCAGCTCGGGACACGTCCCCAGCTTCACCGACTGGTGGTACTACGACGGTGCGAACCGGCGCCCGGTCGCCGACCGGATGCGTGCGGCGTGTGCCTGCGGCTGGTTCGGTGAGAGCACCTATCCGATCGACTGGAATCGGGTGCGGCCCCGCGACCCCTTCCAGTACGACACCTCCGGGCCGGAAGGAGACTGGGAGAAGCACACCCGCGAGATCAACGCCGCCGCGGTGCCGGTGCCCGAGGACGTCGCGCGCCTGCTCTCCCAGATCCACGAACGCCTGGACCGGATGACGAGTGCCGATCCGCTGACAGCCTTGCGCATCGTGGGCGAACTCGACGTGCTCGTCCAGATCAACGCTTCTTATGCCACCCGCTTTGCGACCCGGAGCCACACCGACGAGGAGATCGCCGTGGCGCTCGGTACCACCGAGCAGGCCCTGACCGCCCGGCTGCGCCGGTACGACCCACGCGGCTACTACTGACCGAACGCTTCGACGGAGCACCGCCCCCTGCTCGGCAGCACAACCGGCCAGCGCCGAACGGGGGCGGCGGTCCTGTGCGCCGCCCCCCACCGCGACCGTACGGAATCCGGTCGCTCGGTACAGCTCCTGATGCGCCGACACGAGGAAACCGCCGACAGGCAACTCTTCTCGCCCAGTCAGCAGAGAGAGGACCGTCCGTCCCGGGCCGCTTGCACCGCCCCCGATCTAGCTGATGAGCCGAGTAGCAGATGCCAGTACGGTGCTCGAAGACCGGCGCTACCGCTGTCCGGGCATACGGATCACTATGGAGGCTGAGTGGCCGCGTGCCTGCCGCAGGTGGTCGCGCAGCCCGCCCCGCAGCACCGGGAGTGGCGCGCGGGCGCCCAGGGCGCGGAGGAATTCGGGGACGGTCCAGGTGATCAGGCCGCCCTGGCGGGACAGGTAGAAACCGACCCGGTCGATCCTGTAGGCGTCGTCGTAGTCCAGGAGCAGGTAGCCGGCCAGCTGCTGCACCTGGGTCGTGCCGATTTGATGGGGATGGGCGGTGGCCTTGCAGTCGATCAAGAGGCCGCCGGTTATGAAGTCGGCGTCCGCGCCGCCCAGATCCGTGCTGCCGGCGAAAACCGGCCCGCACACCCGCTGCGCCGCAGGCAGCTGGCGCAGCGGCGCGAACGGCTCGTCGGCGAGCTGCATCTGCTCCGTGATGTCTTCCAGTACGTAAGCCGGCACAGCGGCGGTCAGATCGTCGAGGGTGGTGGAAGCGTCCGCCTGGGCGAGCAAGTTGCGCCGCCGAAGGAAGACGCCGTTGCGGTAGACGGCCTCGAAGTAGCCCGCCACGTGACACAACCGGGTCAGGTCGTCCGCACCCAGCGGTGCGCTGTCATCCCGGTGCGCCTGTACGCGGGCCAGCAGCCGTGTGCCGGCCGTGTGCAGGGCCGATCGGACCGGGGCCGGGGGCGCGCCGTCGAGCGGCGTCTGGCTGCCGAGGAGGAGCACCCCGTGCGCGACTGCGTCCCCGAGTCCGCCGCCGAGGCCCAGGCGCAGGCGGTAGTCGATGGTGTGGCCCAGAGCCGCCCAGTCGGGGCGCCGTTCGTCCATCGGTTGCACCGGGTGCGGCAGGCGACGCACCTGCTGGTGGTAGGCGCCGACCAGTTGCTCAGGGTGGGGCAGATGCCGGCTCATGAACAGCGACATGGGTGAGCGTGCGTAGGCCAGCTGTCCGGTCAGCGGCAGAGCTGCCAGCGGCACTCCCTCGGGTGTGTGCTCGGCCGTCCGACGCCGGTCCGGCCGGCGCAGCTGCGCCTCGGCCCCTTCGAGGCCGGTGGTGTCCAGCAGACGCCGGGCCCGGGTCACGGCGACGTAGGCGAGACGGGCTTCGGCCGTGTGCAGGACGCGGGCCGCGGCATGCTCGTCCGTGGGGGCGAAGCCGTCACCGATGCGGACACGGTCCCATTCCCGGCCCTTGGATTTGTGCACGGTGGAGACCACGACCCGGGCTTGGTTCTCCTCCACCATTCGGCTGACCGCGGCGATGATCTGCTGCGGACCGTAAGTGTCGACGAGCTCGACGATCGCTTTCAGCTCGGCCGCCGCTGAGTCCTGCTCGGCGTACTCCTGCACCTCGCCCCAGGAGGAGAACAGGTACAGCTCGTGGTGCGACGTGCGCCGTCCCGCCTTCAGATCGACTGCGGCCTCGGCGATTTTCAGCAGCGGCGTGCCGCCCCCGGCCAAAGCCACCGGCACCCCGGCGTCCAGGAACCGCAGCACCTCTGCGAGCGCGTCGGCGTTGCCCCGGCACAGCACCGCGTCCGGCACCTCCACCCGTCCCAGAGCCGATTCGCCGGCAGCACGGCCGGTCAGCTGCATCGTCGAGTCGGCTGCCCGCAGCCACCGGTTCGCCACCTGCGCGATCGCGGGCCCGAACCTGAACGACTCCGTCAGCTCCAGACGCCGTCCCGGAAACGAACTCATGATGTCCTTGGCATGCCGCCAGTCGTAGATCTGCTGCGCGGGATCCCCGACACACACCCGCTGAGCGTCCTGCGCCAGGAAGATCTCCTCCAGGACCGGATTGGTGTCCTGCGCTTCGTCCAGGAGCACGAAATCAGCCGGCAGCCGCGGTCGCGTCAACGCCCACATCTTCAGGTAGTGATCATGCTTGAACGGCAACACACCGTTCGGCGAGCAGATGTCTTCCCACGCCCACCGAGCCCGGCGCAGGAGCACCTCGGCTAGATACTGCCCCCCGGCGTCGTCCAGTCCGTTGACCCTGCCCAGATGCCGGGCCGCGACCTGCTCATCGGTGCTCCAGCAGTACCGCTGGACCATTTCCATCACCAGCCGCGCCTGTGTCGTCGCCCGAAGGCGCCGCTTGCCCACCGCCAGATCCCGCTCCAGCCTCAGTAACTGCGCCGTCCGCTTCAACGGCATGTGCTGCGTGGCCTTCAGTCGGTCCTGGAAGTTCCTGCCGACCGCGCGGTACGCGAGCGAATGCGACGTACTGCACCGCACATTCGTCCCAAACCGCGCCTTCGCCTCCTCCGCGATCGGCTTGTTGAACGCCACATACAGACCGTGCCTACGGGTCGCAGCCCCCATCAGCACCAACGTCGACGTCTTGCC
>Ga0247818_10000750_pt1 | contig 20419 bp, 20 predicted proteins | sample 13C_Glucose_Day1_FD_192424 | JGI IMG/M metagenome (GOLD analysis project Ga0247818, IMG submission 192424) | Soil microbial communities from agricultural site in Penn Yan, New York, United States - 13C_Glucose_Day1 | ecosystem: Environmental > Terrestrial > Soil > Agricultural land | place... | reverse complement strand
AGGGCTTCGTCCTGACCCGGCATTGGCGCGACACCCCGGCCGGTACGGAAGTCGAATTCTGGCTGGCGACCGACAGCGGTCCCCGGCGTATCCGCCTGCCTCATCAACCGTCGGTGGCGTTCATCCCGGCTGCGCAGCGTCAGCCCGCCGAAGGTGTTTTGCATGACGAGAAAAACGTCGAGCTCAAGCCCCTGGCCCTGCAGGATTTCGAACATCGCCCGGTCCTCGGTCTCTATTGCCAGCAACATGGCCAGTTGATGCGCCTGGAAACCGCGTTGCGCCGGGCCGGTGTCGAGGTGTTCGAAGCCGACGTGCGCCCACCGGAACGCTACATGATGGAGCGCTTCATCACCGCGCCGGTGCGCTTCAGTGGCACACCGGATGCCGAGGGCCTGCTGCTCGACGCGCAGATGAAACCCGACCCCGATTACCGGCCGAGCCTGAAGCTGGTGTCCCTGGACATCGAGACCACGGCCCAGGGCGAGTTGTACTCCATCGCCCTGGAAGGCTGCGGCGAGCGCCAGGTGTACATGCTCGGTCCGCCTAATGGCGATGCCAGCCAGGTGGATTTCCAGCTCGAATACTGCGATTCGCGCACCCTGTTGCTGAAAAAGCTCAACGACTGGTTTGCCCGGTTCGACCCCGACGCGATCATCGGCTGGAACGTCGTGCAGTTCGACTTGCGGGTGCTCCACGAACACGCCCGGCGCCTGGCGGTGCCGTTGAAACTGGGGCGTGGCGGCGAGGAAATGCAGTGGCGCGAACACGGCAGCGGCAACCATTACTTCGCTTCAGCCGCTGGCCGCTTGATCATCGACGGTATCGAGGCACTGCGTTCGGCGACCTGGAGTTTCCCCTCGTTCAGCCTGGAAAACGTCGCGCAAACCTTGCTCGGCGAGGGCAAGTCCATCGACAACCCGTACCAGCGCATGGACGAAATCAATCGCATGTTCGCCGAGGACAAACCGGCGCTGGCCAAATACAACCTGAAGGACTGCGAACTGGTCACGCGGATTTTTGCCAGGACCGAGTTGCTCACCTTCCTGCTGGAGCGAGCCAGCGTCACCGGTTTGCCGGCCGATCGCATGGGCGGTTCGGTGGCGGCGTTCACGCACCTGTACATGCCGCTGATGCACCGTCAGGGTTTCGTGGCGCCGAACCTCGGTGGCAAGCCACCCGAAGCCAGCCCCGGCGGTTTTGTCATGGATTCGCAGCCGGGACTGTACGAGTCGGTGCTGGTGCTCGACTACAAAAGCCTCTACCCGTCGATCATCCGTACCTTCCTGATTGACCCCGTGGGACTGATCGAGGGGCTCAAGCACCCGGACGACAGCGAGTCGGTGCCGGGATTTCGTGGCGCGCGCTTTTCCCGCACCCGGCATTGCCTGCCGTCCATCGTCGCCCGGGTGGCCGAAGGCCGGGAAACCGCCAAGCGCGAACACAACGCGCCGCTGTCCCAGGCGCTGAAAATCATCATGAACGCGTTCTACGGAGTGCTCGGCTCCAGCGGTTGTCGTTTCTTCGACACGCGCCTGGCGTCGTCCATCACCTTGCGTGGGCACGAAATCATGCTGCGCACCCGCCAGTTGATCGAAGCCCAGGGGCATGCGGTGATTTACGGCGACACCGACTCGACGTTCGTCTGGCTGCGTCGCGCCCATGGCCAGCAGGAGGCGGCGCAGATCGGCCAGGCGCTGGTGGCGCACGTCAATCAGTGGTGGCGCGAGCACGTGCAGCAGGAATACGGCTTGCAGAGCGTTCTCGAATTGCAGTTCGAAACCCATTACAAGCGCTTTTTGATGCCGACCATTCGCGGCGCCGAAGAAGGCAGTAAAAAGCGCTATGCCGGGCTGGTCACCCGGGACGACGGCAGCGACGAAATGGTCTACAAAGGCCTGGAAACCGTGCGCACCGACTGGTCGCTGCTGGCCCGGCAGTTCCAGCAGGAGCTGTATTCGCGGATCTTCCTGCGCAAGCCCTATCAGGATTATGTGCGTGACTACGTGCGCAAGACCCTGGCCGGTGAATTCGATGACCGGCTGATCTACCGCAAACGCCTGCGCCGCACCCTCGATGACTATCAGCGCAATGTACCGCCCCATGTGCGCGCGGCGCGCCTGGCCGACGAGTACAACGACCGGCAGGGGCGCCCGCGGCAGTATCAGAACGGCGGCTGGATCAGCTACGTGATCACCGTCGCTGGCCCCGAACCGCTGGAAGTGCGCAGCGCGCCCATCGATTACGACCACTACATCACCCGGCAGCTGCAACCGGTGGCGGACGCGATACTGCCGTTTGTCGACGACGACTTCTCAACTCTGATTGGGGGGCAACTGGGCCTGTTTTGAGTCCATCAGCGACAGGGTCCAGTCATCCAGGATGCCGTGGAAGTACTGGTTCAAGGCTTGCTGGAAAAGGTTGTCGGCATCGGCGACCTGGGCAAACAGGGTCATCGAGGAATGAAACTTCAGGTCATCGGGATGACCGAAAATCCCCGCTACCGAGCGCTCCCGGATGTTCAGCACTTCCTGGGTGCAGGTACGCAGCCGGGCGCCCAGTAACGGATGCTCAAGGTAGGCCAGGGCTTCCTCCCGCGAGCGGATGGCAAAGCGGCGCGACATCTCGCTGTCGCCGAGCCCGGCAAACTGCGGAAAAATGAACCACATCCAGTGACTGCGCTTGTGTCCGTTGTTCAGCTCGTTTTGAACCCGGTCGAATACCGGGTCCTGAGCCTGGAGAAAACGTTGCAGATTGAACGGGTCCAGGTGGTCGGTGCTTCTCATGGCGAAGCTCTCTGACAGGCTGCGGTGGTTCAGACCATGGCCAGCCGCTGTTTGCGTTGTGGCGCGTGAAACGCTTGGTCCAGCGCCTCCAGATCCCCGGGCTCAAGCTGCAACGTGGCGGCCTGGGCGTTGAGGCGTACATGTTCGAGTCGGACCGCCTTGGGGATGGCGATCACTCCTTCCTGACGCAGTATCCAGGCCAGTGCCACCTGAGCCGGTGCGACGCCGTGACGGGCAGCTACCTGCTTGAGCGCGACGTCCAAGAGCATTTTACCGCCTTGGCCAATCGGGCAGTAAGCCATGACCGGCAACCGCCGTTGTAGGCTCCAGGGCAGCAAATCAAATTCTATGCCCCGTTGCTCCAGGTTGTAGAGCACCTGATTGGTGGCACAGGTCGGGGCGTCCAGTTCCAGCAGGTCGTCGAGGTCGAAGTTGGACACGCCCCAACGGCCAATCTTGCCGGCTTCGCGCAAGCGCTCGAAGGCGTCGACGGTTTCTTCCAGAGGATACTGACCCCGCCAATGCAGCAGATACAGGTCGATGTAATCGGTGCCAAGCCTGCGCAGGCTTCGCTCGCAAGCCTGGGGAATGCCCAGGCGACTGGCGTTGTGCGGGTACACCTTGCTGACCAGAAAGACGTTGTCGCGCTGGCCGGCAATGGCATCGCGCACCACTTCCTCGGCACCGCCTTCGGCGTACATTTCCGCGGTGTCGATCAGGGTCATGCCCAGCTCGATACCCAGGCGCAGTGCCGCGACTTCTTCCGTGTGCCGTGAACGGTCTTCGCCCATCTGCCAAGTCCCCTGGCCGATGACCGGGACCCTGTTGCCAGCCAGTTCAAGCGTGCGCATGCAAACCTCCTTTATGAATGCCGATGGTTATTTCAGTGGGCACCAGAATAGTCCATCGGTTCCGCCGCAGGCTGCGAACTCTTGAGCTGCACCTTGCCGGTGATCGATTGCTCTGTGCCGATACTGCACTTTTTCGAAATGTCCGGCTCTATCCATGGCAGCCTGCGGCGATCCCCACCGCCGGCCCATGCCCAAGTCCAAGAACCCATGGCTCGAGTGTCACCCACGATCACCACTAAAATCCGCCGTCATTGCCTGCTGCTTGCAGGTTTGTCGATGCTCTACGTCACCGGTTGCAGTCAGCAGCAGGGCGGCGACATCATCAACCAGATGCGCGAAGGCAAACCCCAGGAGTTCCTGCAGACCAGCGTCGACCGCATGGCCACCCTGACCATGCGCGACAACCTCAACAGCCTTTACCTGCTGATGAGCAAGCTCTATCTGCGTAACCCCGACGAGCTGAAAAAATCCGGTTTCCTCGATGCCCGCACCGCTGGCAAGCAAGTGCGCATGGCCATTGAGCTGCAGCAACCATTGCCGACCCTGGGCGGCAAAAAGGACCTCGCGGCCCTGCGTTTTGCCATGAGTCCGGAGTTTCTGGGCGACCGGGTCGGGGCGTTCATCTATGCCATCGGCAGCATGCTGGTGACCGCCCACGGCAATCGCCTCGAGTTCTACATGACCGACACGATTAACCCGGTATTTGTCAGCAATGCCGCGCGCAATATCGAAATCGCCACCTGGATCCTCAGCCAGCGACAGAACAAAGAGGGCCAGCCCTTGCTGTTCTCCAACGAAATCTCGGAGGAGGGCAGCAACCTGAGCTTTGCCGTCGAGTTCGGCAAGATCGTCGCCCGGCTGGACCTGCTGACCCGGATGCTCGACGAACGCTACCGGCGCATCGGCGTGAACTATGCCCAGAGCCTGCTGTTCCTGAATTTCCTGCCGGTGCAGTGAGCACGACACATATTCCTTGTGGGAGCGGGCTTGCTCGCGAAGGCGTAGTGTCAGGCAGCATTAATATCGACTGACCCACCGCTTTCGCGAGCAAGCCCGCTCCCACAGGGGGAATTGAGTTCAGGGTATAAAGATAGATCGCATCGATATAACTGGTTATAAGAAATATCGCTATGCTGCGGGCCAGATTTCCCCTGCGATCTTTGTGGAAGTATTCATGGATTTAGTGAACATCGGGTTGGTCGTTGCCGGGCTGGTTGTCGGCTTCATCGTCGGCATGACGGGCGTAGGTGGCGGGTCGCTCATGACCCCGATTCTGCTTGGATTCGGCATCAACCCGGCGACGGCGGTCGGTACCGACCTGCTGTACGCCGCCATCACCAAGTCCAGCGGCGTACTGGTTCACCGCAAGAACAACAACATCGACTGGGCGATCACCGGCTGGCTGACCTTGGGCAGCGTGCCCGCGGTGGCGTTGACGCTGTGGTTCCTCAGTACCCTGCACAGCGCCCCCGAGTCGATGAACGCGATCATCAAGCAAGCCCTCGGGTTCGTGTTGTTCGCCACGGCTCTGGCGATCCTGTTCAAGAAGCGCCTGCTCGACTTCGCCCACAAACGTGCGGGTGGCAACTACAACCCCAGCGGATTGCGCTTGAACGTGATGACGGTCATCACCGGGCTGGTCCTTGGCGCCATGGTCGCGCTGACGTCCATCGGTGCCGGTGCACTGGGCACCGTGGCACTGTTCATTCTCTATCCGATGCTGCCGACCCGCCGCCTGGTGGGGACTGAAATCGCCCACGCCGTGCCGCTGACCCTGGTCGCGGGCCTTGGCCACGCCAGCATGGGCAACATGGATTGGCACGTCTTGGGTTACTTGCTGGTGGGCTCGTTGCCGGGGATTTACCTGGGCAGCCACCTGACCGGGCGCATCTCCGATGAATTGCTGCGCCCTTGCCTGGCGACCATGCTGTTGCTGATCGGCTACAAACTGGCGTTCTGAATCAAGCCGCCGCGCCAGCTTCATTCGCGGGTGAATATTTCCAGCAGATGCCCGTCCGGGTCATCGAAATACACCCGCCGTCCTCCCGCGTAATCATTGATCTCCCTCAGTCGCTGCTTGCCCGGGTCGGCCCACCATGGCTGACCGTTGGCTTGCAGGCGTGCGAAGGCCGCATCGAACTCCTCATCGCCAATCAGGAATGCGTAGTGCTGAGACGCAATCGGCGGCTCGTTGTCGTAGAAATCCAGTGATACGCCGTTATCCAGTTTGACGATCAGCATGGGGCCGAAGGGCTCGGGGGCAGGCAGGCCAAGGAGGCCCGTCAGGAAATTCGCCGAAACCTGCTTGTCCCGGCACCAGACGATGGTGTGATTCAACTGAGTACTCATGGGCAAGTCCTCACAAGGGATCAGGCTGGTTGCCATGAGTCTTCAGATTAGCCCAGCCTGTTGCGCAATGACCGCCCTGACCTAAGCTTGGGGCAAGGCGAACAATATTTGCGGTATGTCACCCGGAACGATCGCCGCGATGCGCAATCATTAGAGCGTGAATATCAAAAGGAGATGCGCATGCTCATCAGGTCACTGACACTGGCTACTTTGCTGGCGATTGCCGGCACCTCATTCGCCGCCGATGGCGACTCACCGCTGGACATGGACAAGGGCAGGGCCCGGCCACTGATCGTCATCGCTCCGAGCACGGTTGATCCGACCTGGGTGAGCCTGAAAAAGTCCCTGGATGAGCCGGCCAACCGCAAGGGCTTCACCGACCGCAACATGGTGCTCTACACCGTACTCAACCTGATGGGCCAGCGCGACGGCAAGGACCTCGGGCCACAGGACACGGCGGCGCTGATCCGCTCGCTCAAGCTGGGGGCCGGCGCCAAGACCAAGGTGATTCTGGTCGGCAAGGACGGCGAAAAGAAACTTGACCAATCGGACGCCATCAAGCTGGAAGATGTTTTCAGCGTTGTCGATCAGCTGCCGGCGGCCGAGAAAGAATTTACCGCGACCGTGGCCGCTCCCGTCACTGAAGCCGAGCCGGCGGCAAAAGGCGCCAAAGGTACAAAACCTGGCAAACCGGCCAAGCCCGCCAAGCCGCCTGAAATGCCGGATGATTGATCCTCTATCTGGCGACAATGGCAGGCTTTTCTGTGGGAGCGAGCTTGCTCGCGATAGCGTCGTAACAGTCGATACAAATGTTGAATGTCAGACCTCCATCCTCGGAGCGCCGCCCGGAGCAAGCTCGCTCCCACAGATGGATCAGCAACTATCGGGCAAGGGCACTCAGTATCTGATGAGCGATCCTGACCCGTTGCGCATTGGGATAATTCTTGTTGGCCAGCATCACGATACCGATGTCCTTCGAAGGCACGTACGCCACATAAGCCCCGAAGCCACCGGTTGAACCTGTCTTGTTGATCAGCACGTTCTGCGGCTGCGCCTGCGGCGGGTTCAGCCACTGGACTTCATGGGCCTGCATGGCCATTGGCGTGGAGTTGCCGTCCAGCAAGCGATCCAGTGTGATCGGGTATCGATACATCTCCCAGCCCAAGCCCTGGGTCATATCGCCTACGGTGTAGTAACCGCTGTGAGTCAAGGCGATGGCTTGCTGCAACGGCTTTTCCAGGGACGCCGGCTTCATGTTCGCGCCGACATAGCTGAGCAAGTCTGCGGCGCTGGTCTTCACCCCATACGCCTCGGAATCCAGCGCGCCCGGCCCCACCCGTACCGGTTTGCCGTCCTTGTTGTAGCCCTGGGCGTAGAGCGCCATCTGATCCTGCGGCACATGCACATAGGTGTGCCGCAAGCCGAGTTTTGGCAGCAGGGTCTTCTCCATCAGGTCATCAAACGGCTGGCCCATGCTGTGGGCGGCGAGGTAGCCGAACAGGCCCAGACTGGGGTTCGAATACAGTCGGTGGCTGCCGGGGGCGTAGAGCGGTTTCCATTGTTTGTAGTAGCCGAGCATTTTGTCGGCCGAATCAGATTCAGCAGGAAATTGCAGGGGTAAACCGCCAGCGCTGTAGGTGCCCAGTTGCAGCACACTGATGTTGTCGAAAGCACTGCCACGCAAGGCCGGCAGGACCTGGCTGGCCTTGTCGGTCAGGGACATCTTGCCGGTGGCCTGGGCGTAGGCGGCGAGGGTGGCGGTGAAGGTTTTGCTGACGGAGCCGATTTCGAACAGGGTGTCTTGTGTGACGGGGTTGCCGGTTTCTATCGAGGCGACGCCATAGTTGAAGTAATGCGCCTGGCCGTTGACGGTGACCGCCACGGCCATGCCATGGATACCCTCGGCCTGCATTACCGGTTGTACAGCGGCGTTCACCACTGTCTCGACTTGATCCTGTGCGGCGCACTGGCCCGCGGCGAATATCGCCATGCCAGCGGCGATGGTTTTCAGCCTGTCCATATTGGTTTCATCCGTCGTTGATTCAGTTGCGCGTCATTTTAGGGGCTCAAGCGCCATGCTCCGAGCGCTTTTTAAAATTGGCCGCCATCAGGCGGCCACGCGCAACCCTTGATTCAACGCGCTTGGCGCTTCAACGCACCAGGCAAGGCCGCTTGTTGTCGAACTTCCAGCCGGGCATCAGGAACTGCATCGCCACGCTGTCATCCCGCGCCCCCAGGCCCATGCCTTTGTACAGCTCGTGAGCCTTGGCGACCTGATCCATATCCAGCTCGACCCCCAGCCCCGGTTTCTGCGGCACCTGCACGCAGCCGTCGACGATTTGCAGCGGGGCCTTGGTCAGGCGCTGGCCATCCTGCCAGATCCAGTGGGTGTCGATGGCGGTGATCTCGCCCGGCGCCGCTGCCGCGACATGGGTGAACATCGCCAGGGAAATGTCGAAGTGGTTGTTAGAGTGCGAACCCCAGGTCAGGCCCCATTCGTGGCACATCTGCGCCACGCGCACCGAACCCTGCATCGTCCAGAAGTGCGGGTCGGCCAGGGGGATATCGACCGACTGCAACTGGATCGCATGGCCCATCTCCCGCCAGTCGGTGGCGATCATGTTGGTCGCGGTTTTCAAACCCGTGGCGCGACGGAATTCGGCCATGACTTCTCGACCCGAGTAACCGTTTTCTGCCCCACACGGGTCTTCGGCGTAGGCCAGCACGTGGTGCTGATCGCGGCACAGGCGGATGGCTTCTTTCAGTGACCAGGCGCCATTCGGGTCGAGGGTGATGCGCGCATCGGGGAAGCGTTCGGCAAGGGCTGTGACCGCTTCGATTTCGGCGTCGCCGCTGAGCACGCCGCCCTTGAGCTTGAAGTCCTTGAAGCCATAACGCGCGTGAGCCGCCTCGGCCAGGCGGACTACCGCATCGGCGGTCATGGCTTTCTCGTGCCGCACGCGGAACCAGTCGTTGTCGGCGTCCGGTTCGCAGCGGTAGGCGAGGTCGGTTTCGTTGCGATCACCGACGTAAAACAGATAGCCGAGCATCTTCACTTCATCGCGCTGCTGGCCTTCGCCGAGCAGGGCGGCCACCGGTACGTCCAGGTGCTGACCGAGCAAATCGAGCAATGCGGCTTCCAGGCCGGTGACGGCGTGAATGGTGATGCGCAGATCGAAGGTCTGCAAACCGCGGCCACCGGCATCGCGGTCGGCGAAGGTCTGGCGTACCTGATTAAGGATTTTCTGATAAGTGCCAATCGGGCTGCCGACCACCAGGCTGCGCGCGTCTTCGAGGGTCTGGCGAATGCGCTCGCCCCCCGGCACTTCGCCAACGCCGGTGTGGCCGGCGTTGTCCTTGAGGATCACGATGTTACGGGTGAAAAACGGGCCGTGGGCGCCGCTCAGGTTGAGCAGCATGCCATCGTGGCCGGCGACCGGAACCACTTGCATGCTGGTGATGACCGGGGCTTTTGCGGTGTCTTGTGGGTTCATTTTCCAATCCTTAAAAAGCAGAATTCAGGCGTGGTCGGGAGCGGGTTTGCCCAGCGCCACGGCAGGTGCGGGTTTCGGTGTGTTGCGGGCAGCAAACACGATGATGGCGGCGATGATCGAAGTCGCGGCCAGGCCGTACAGCCCGCCCTGAATGGAACCGGTGCGCTCTTCCAGCAGGCCGAAAGTGGTCGGCGCAACGAAGCCGCCGAGGTTGCCCACCGAGTTGATCAACGCGATGACGCCAGCGGCAATGCGCGCATCCAGATAGGCCTGGGGAATCGGCCAGAACAGCGACGAGGCCGATTTGAAGCCCAGTGCTGCAAAGCAGATGGCGACAAAGGCGTAGACCGGCCCGCCGGTGGTGGACATGAACATCCCGGCAGCAGCGATCAGCAGGGCAGTGGCGACCCAGGCTTGCTGGTGTTTCCATTTGGCCGACAAGGAAGCGAAGGCGTACATGCCGACAATCGACAGCAACCACGGAATCGAGTTGAACAGCCCGACCTGGACATCGCTCAGATCGCCCATCTTCTTGATGATGCTCGGCAGCCAGAAGGTCGCGGCGTAGATGGTTAGCTGGATAAAGAAGTAGATCAGGCAGAACAGGATGATCTGGCGATCCTTGAGCAGTTTGCCCAGCGACGGCTTGATGGGCGTGGCGGCTTCCCGGGCCAGTTGTTCGTCGTCGATGGCCTTGACCAGTGCGTCCTGCTCTTCGCGGCTCAGCCATTTGGCGTCGTGGGGCCTGGAGTCCAGCCAGAACCAGACGAACACGCACAATCCCACCGAAAACATGCCCTCGATGAAGTACATCCACTGCCAGCCGTGCAGGCCCAGCCCTTCGATTTGCAGGAGCAAACCGGACAGGGGGCCTGAGATCAGCGACGCGAGCGCCGAGCCACTGAGGAAGATGGCAATTGCCTTGCCTCGCTCCACGCCAGGCAACCAACGGGTGAAGTAGTAGATCACCCCGGGAAAGAACCCGGCTTCGGCCACGCCCAGCAGAAAACGCAGGATGTAGAAGTGGGTTTCGTTCTGGATGAACGCCATGCCTGCGGCGACCAGGCCCCAGGTCAGCATGATCCGGGTCAGCCAGATGCGTGCGCCGACTTTCTGCAGAAGGATGTTGGAGGGCACCTCGAACAGTGCATAACCGATGAAGAACAGACCGGCACCCAGGCCGTAGGCGGCCGCGCCAATGCCCAGGTCGTGCTCCATGTGGGAGCGGACGAAACCGATGTTCACGCGATCAATGTAATTGACGATGAACATGATGACGAACAGCGGCAAGACGTGTCTTTTGACTTTGGCGATGGCCGACTTCAGCGCTGAATTGGCGTCGTCGTGCATCCCGGAGATGGATGTATTCACTGCATTTTCTCCCACTCGTTATTTTTATGCGGGGTGAAGCTGGGTGTTGCGTTGTTGATAGACATCATACAACTAGGTTTTTTGAACTTGCAACCATGTTTGTCCAATGAAATGGCGGTAATTCAGAGGTTTTTAATTCCATTGGTGGTGCTGAGTGGCCTTTTAAGCGACTCAATATGGGCTTTTGTTGAGTGTTGTCATACAAGCTGAACGAGATTTTTCGGAATTCCCGCCCGGCGCGGTGCTACGATTCGATAGCCCTGATTTCGGACACGCCCATGCAAGAAGACCTCGAAGCACCTGCCCGTAAGCGCAGCCACAACCTGGCCCATGATCTGGTGGAGAAACTGACCCAGCGCATCCTGCTCGGCCAGATGTTGCCCGGCGACAAGCTGCCGTCGGAAAACACCATCGTTCAGGAGCACGGGGTCAGTCGCACGGTGGTGCGCGAGGCGATCTCGAAGTTACAGGCCTCGGGGCTGGTGGAAACCCGGCATGGGATTGGCACGTTTGTGATCGAGCGCGCTCCGGAGCAGGGGCTGCGGCTGAATGTCGATACGGCGTTGGGGGTGCGCAGTATTCTGGAGTTGCGCATGGGTCTGGAAACCCAGGCGGCGGCGCTGGCGGCAACTCGCCGCACCGATCTGCAACTGGCGCAGATGCGTGAAGCGCTGGACGACTATCAAAACCTGCTGGCCAACAACGACAGCTGTGTCGAAGCGGACCGGCGTTTTCATCTGCTGATCGCCGAAGCCACCGGCAACGTCTGCTTCACCGAAATCATGCAGCACCTGGGCAGTGCGATGATCCCGCGCACCCGGGTCAATGCCGCCGAGCGTGGTGCGGTGGACTTGAGCAAGCTCGGTCAGTTGGCCAACCTGGAGCACGAGGCGATTCTCAACGCCATCAAACGCCAGGACCCGGACGCGGCGCGGGCGGCGATGTGGCTGCACCTGACCAACAGTCGCGACCGGTTTTCGCCCAGCTGACTGCGATTTGGGTGTTTTGTCAGTGACACCCAGTCATCGTTCTTCGCGAGCAAGCCCGCTCCCACAGGGTTTTATGTTTGCCGCAGCTCTTGAGCACACCTCAGAACCTGTGGGAGCGGGCTTGCTCGCGAAGGCGCCAGCCCAGACAGCAAAAAGCATGGATCAGACCCGAACAACCTGAGCAATGACCACCCGCCGCTCCAGATTCAACGCCAGCACACTCGCCAACACCACCAACCCGCCGACCACGATCATCAGCGTCGGCCGTTCGCCGAGCGCATAAGACGCAATCACCATCGCCGTCGGCGGCGTCAAATACAGCGTCATCGTCGCCCGACTCAAATCGACATGCGCCAGCACATAAGCCCAGGCCAGGTACGCCAGGGCACTGGGGAATATCCCCAGGGCAATCACCGCAAACTGCACGCGCAGCGGCGCCTGGGCGACTTGATCCACCAGACCGGGCAAGTAGACCAGCAACAGCACCGTCCCGGACCACACCGTGTAACACACCAGCGTCAGCCCGTCGTATCGCCCGGTGTGATGCTTTTGCAGGGCAAAGTAGAGACTCCAGGACACCGCCGCCAGCAGGATCAGCAAGCCATGGGCATCAATGCTGCCCAAGCCATGATCGCCCGCCACCACAATCATCACGCCAAACAACCCGAGCAGCACACAACCCCAGCGCCACAGGCTCACCTGATCCTTGAACACGAAGCGCGCGATCAACGTACTGAACAGCGGCGTGGTCTGGGCCAGGACGCTCGAAGCGCCAGCGCTCACACCCTGTTGCCCGAAGTTGATCGCCACGTGGTGCAGGCTCACAGCAAAGAAGCCCAGGCCGAACATCAGGGGCAGATCTCGCAGGCTCGGCAGGCGAATGCCCTTGAACATCGCGACCACGGCCATGAACACAGAGGCGAGCAGGAAGCGCAGGAGCGCCAGGTGCACCGGGTCATAGGCCTGCAAGCCGATATGGATGCCGGTCGGGGAGTAGCCCCAGCACGCCACGACAAACGCCATGGCCAGAATGATTTTCCAGGGTGAAACGGGGGAGGGTGTGAGCGGCGTCATGGTCGTGCACCTGTGGGTGGATGCACTGAGTATCAGAAAGCGGATCGTTCGCCACAACTGACTTATACTGCGCTAACCGTTCACTATAGGTGATGTATGGAGCTGGCTCAGATTCGCATGTTCAAGACCGTGGCCGATGTCGGCAGCATCGCCCGCGCGGCCGAGCTGTTGCATTGCGTGCCGTCGAACATCACGGCACGGATCAAGGCCCTGGAGGCCGAACTGGGTGTCGCGCTGTTTTTGCGTGAGGGTCGAGGGCTGCGCATCAGCCCGTCGGGGCAAACCTTCCTGGCCTACGCCTCGAAAATTCTTGCCCTCACCGCCGAGGCCAAGCGCGCGGTCGATCCTTCGGCCGAACCCTCGGGGCCGTTGCGCATCGGAGCCATCGAGTCGTCGGCCACCGGGCGATTGCCGCGCCTGCTGGCGAAATTCCACAAGCGTTTCCCGCAGGTGGCGCTGGAGCTGACCACCGGCTCCTGGGGGCAGTTGCTCGACGACACGCTCAACCACAAGCTCGACGGCGCCATCGTGGCGGTGGATGTCGAGCGTTCGCACCTCAAGCGCACGCCGATGTACCGAGAAGAGCTGCTGCTGATCGCCTCGACCTCCCTGGGGCCGCTGCGCGATATCAGTGATTTGCAGGACCAGACCGTGTTCATGTGGCCCCAGGGCTGTCCGTACCGGGCGGCGCTGGAGCATTGGTTGTTGCGCAAGGGGCAGGCGCTGCCGATTGTCAGCCTGGCCAGTTATGGCGCGATTGTCGGTTGCGTCAGCGCCGGGGCCGGCGTGGCGCTGGTGCCTAAGGGGATCTTTGACCAATACGCCAAAGGTGCAGGGTGCGCAGGGTTTGAGTTCCCCGAGCTGACCGCCGTCGACAACCTGTTTTACTGGCACGAAAACGCCGGGGTGCACCCGGCGCGTGAGGCGTTTGTGGCGATGCTCCGCGAGGAATTTGCCTGACGCAGTACCTGTGGGAGCGGGCTTGCTCGCGAAGGCGGTGTGTCAGGCAACATTGACTTTGAATGTGCCGCCCCCTTCGCGAGCAAGCCCGCTCCCACAGGGGTTACGGCATGTTGATGTCCCGCATAAGCAGGCCAAAACCCAGCTCCACCGCATCCGGTATCGGCAAATACACCGTATGCCCATCCCCCGGCGCAACGTCGATCGCTTCACCCTTGGCGTTCTGCAACTGATGCAGATCGAAGTGGAAGTTGCCCTTGGGCGTCATCAGCTCCATGTGATCGCCCAGGCCGAAGCGGTTTTTCACCTTGACTTCGGCCAGGCGATCCCGCCGCTGTCCGGTCAGTTCACCGACAAACTGTTGGCGCTCCGACACCGAGCTGCCGTTCTGGTAGTTCTGGTATTCGTCATGTACATGCCGGCGCAGAAAACCTTCGGTGTAGCCGCGCTGGGCGAGGGACTCCAGGTCGGTCATCAGGCCGCGGTCGAAGGCCCGGCCCGCCACCGCATCGTCGATGGCCCGGCGATAAACCTGGGTAGTGCGCGCGCAATAAAAATGGGATTTTGTCCGGCCTTCGATTTTCAGGGAGTGCACGCCCATGTGGGTCAGGCGTTCGACATGCTGCACGGCGCGCAGGTCCTTGGCGTTCATGATGTAAGTGCCGTGTTCGTCTTCGAAGGCGGGCATCTGTTCGCCGGGACGATTGGCTTCCTGCAACAGGAACACCTGATCGGTGGGCGCGCCGATGCCCAGGGTCGGTTCGGGTTCGAATGTCCGGACGATCTCGCCGAGCTGGTTTTCCGTGGCCGGCTGCGCCGAGTATTTCCAGCGACAGGCGTTGGTGCAGCTGCCCTGATTGGCATCGCGCCGGTTCATGTAGCCCGACAGCAGGCAACGCCCGGAGTAGGCCATGCACAATGCGCCGTGCACGAACACCTCCAGTTCCATGGCTGGCACTTGCTCGCGGATCTCGGCGATTTCTTCCAGGGACAGCTCTCGGGACAGGATGATCCGGCTCAAGCCTTGCTGCTGCCAGAACTCGACACTGGCCCAGTTCACCGTATTGGCCTGCACCGAAAGGTGGATCGGCATCTGCGGATAGTATCTGCGCACCAGCATGATCAGGCCGGGGTCGGACATGATCAGCGCATCCGGGGCCATGGCGATCACCGGTTCAAGGTCCTTGAGGAAAGTCTTGAGCTTGGCGTTGTGCGGCGCGATGTTCACCACCACGTAGAAGCGCTTGCCCTGGGCCTGGGCCTCGCGAATGCCGAGGGCCAGGTTGGCGTGGTCGAATTCGTTATTGCGCACCCGCAGGCTGTAGCGCGGCTGGCCGGCATACACGGCATCGGCGCCGTAGGCGAAGGCGTAACGCATGTTTTTCAAGGTGCCGGCGGGGGCGAGCAGTTCTGGCGCAGTGAGGTTCATGGCAGTGTCGGTCGCAAAAGCCGCACAGGGTAAATGCCCTGTGCCAAGGGTTTATTGACCTGGATCTATGCCTGATCAACAAACCGATGGCACTCGCGCGAGCCGTGGCGGACTAAACATCAAGGCGAAAGTTTTTCGTCCTGACTGGCTGGCACGGATCGGACATGAACGAAACTACCCCACAAGACAAATCGCTGATGGTTTTGCTGGTGCTGGTGAGCGCTGCCTTCATCTGGATCCTGCTGCCGTTTTACGGCGCGGCGTTCTGGGCGGTGATCCTGGGCATCCTCTTTGCGCCACTGCAGGGCCGGCTGCAAGTGAAGTTCGGCTGGCAACGCAACCTCACGTCGCTGTGCACATTGAGCATTTGCCTGGTGATTGCGATTCTGCCGGTGATCGTCATCAGTGCCTTGCTGGTTCAGGAAGGCGCGTCACTCTACAAAAGCGTCGAGAGCGGCGAACTCGACATTGCCGGGTATGTGTCGCAGTTCAAGCACAGCCTGCCGCCGTATTTCCAGCATCTGCTGGATCGCTTCGGCATGGGCGAGTTGAACGGGCTGCACGAGAAAATCGTCAAGAGCACGATGGCCGGCGGGCAGGTGCTGGCCTCTAAGGCGTTCAGTTTCGGCCAGGGCACGTTCGAGTTCATCGTCAGCTTTTTCATCATGCTGTACCTGCTGTTTTTCTTCCTGCGTGACGGTGCGGAACTGGCGCGCAAGGTGCGTGCGGCGGTGCCGTTGCAGGAACAGCAGAAACGCCGTTTGCAGCTCAAGTTCAATCGTGTGGTACGGGCGACGGTGAAAGGCAACCTGTTGGTGGCCGTCACCCAAGGCGCGCTGGGCGGTCTGATTTTCTGGTTTCTGGACGTTCCCAGCGTGTTGCTCTGGGCGGTGTTGATGGCGTTTCTGTCGTTGCTGCCGGCGGTGGGGGCGGGAATAGTCTGGGTGCCGGTGGCGGCGTTTTTCCTGCTCACCGGGGCGATCTGGCAGGGCGTGGTGCTGGTATTGTTCGGGGTCTTGGTGATCGGTCTGGTGGACAACCTGCTCCGGCCATTGCTGGTGGGCAAGGACACCAGGATGCCGGACTACATGATCCTGATCTCGACCCTCGGCGGCCTGGCGATTTTCGGGCTGAACGGTTTTGTCATCGGCCCGTTGATCGCGGCCCTGTTCATGTCGAGCTGGGACATTTTCATCGAAACCAAACCGCGGGTGCAGCTGCCTTAGGCGCTGAACCTGCCGGACTGGCCGCTGCCGATGCGTTGCGACAGCTCACGGGCGGCGGGCAGCGAAGTGAGCGGGCCGCTGATCTGTACGCCGTCCTGCACCAGGTACCAGCAGGCAAGCATGCCCAGCTCTCTGAGCTGTGCGGGGACGGCGCTGCCGATAACGGACATGATCTGAACCTTGGACATGAAAAGTACCTCCATCAATCTGTGGAGTTACTTTAAGGTCCGGGTACCTTGAGGGGTAATCAACGTTTTCGATAGTGGTCATTGATGCCAGAGGGGGTAAACGACCGTTGGTCGGTCAGCTGACCACCTGATCGAGCATATGAACCACTTCCTGCTCGTTGAGCAGGCCCTTGCGCACCAGGCTTTGCGTCAGCAGCGAGAGAAACTTGGCGCTGCGATGACCTTCCAGGTGCTTGAGTTCGGTCAGTGCGTTGTAGACCTTGCTGGAGGTGCACAGACCGACGATGCGGTGCGGGTTTTGCGTTGGCATGTGGTCGTCCTTGTTGTTATGAACCTGTTTTCGACGGACAGCACCGAGCTTGCGGAACTGACATGACAAAAATATGACCGTTTTGTGCCGCGGGGCAGAAATCGGGTCAAGTCCATCTTGCCTGTTTCTGCCACGGACACTGTCCCGATAGCGACCTTGGCGAGATTTATCCAGACCTTGACCGACAATTGGATATAAAAAAGCCCCACTGTTTCAGCGGGGCCGGTTGAGTCTGTTACCAGCGACCGTAATGTCGGCCGTAGTAGCCGCGTGGCGGGCCGTAGTAACCACGGGGTGGTCCGTAGTAAACCGGGGCCGGACGGTAGTAGATCGGTTGTTGCACGTAGACCGGGGCCGGTTGGTAGTAAACCGGAGGCGGTGGTGCGTAATAAACCGGCGCGGGCTGGTAGTAGACCGGTTGCGGCGCGACATAGACCGGGCGGTTGGCGTTGATCAGAGCCGAGCCGACGATGGCAGTACCGACGATCGCTCCAAATACCGCCGCGTCATTACCATGCCCGGCTTGCGCCTGACCTGCGATAGCGAGGGCGCCGATCAGCAAGGCTACTGTGGGGACTTTACGGATCATGATAGTACCTCGGTTCTTCAACCCGGCGCTTGTGTCTGCAATAGACCCAAGGATTGTCGCGGGGATACTTCTAAGACAGCGTTTTTCTGAAAAACAGCACGGCCGCGAGGTAAATTTTGTGTAAGGTCTGTACCGACTTTCTTACCGACCCGTGTAGGCCCGTGCGAACACGCTTACATGATCGATCAGAACCCGATGGAGGGCTAATCCCGTCCATCCGAAAAGTGCATTTGAAGGAGCTTGCCCATGCAGATGAACCCCAACAAAGACACCCAGTTGTGCATGTCCCTTTCAGGGCGCCCGGGGAACTTTGGCCTGCGTTTTCACAATCATCTGTATGAACAACTGGACTTGAATTTTTACTACAAGGCCTTTGCCAGCCAGGACCTGACGGGTGCTGTTGCCGGCATTCGCGCCCTGCGGATTCGTGGTTGTGGCGTGTCGATGCCGTTCAAGGAAGCCTGCATTGCCCTGGTGGATGAACTCGACGCATCTGCCGCCGCCATTCAATCGATCAACACCATCGTCAACACCGACGGGCATCTCAAGGCCTACAACACCGACTACATCGCCGTTGCCCAGTTGCTGGAAAAACACCAGGTGCCCAAGGACTCGACCTTTGCCTTGCGCGGCAGCGGCGGCATGGCCAAGGCCGTGGCGAGTGCCTTGCGCGATGGCGGCTATGAAAACGGCCTGATCGTGGCCCGCAACGAGCGCGCCGGGCAGGCGCTGGCGCAGTCTTTGGGGTATGAGTGGCAGGCCGAACTGGGGAGTCGTCGCCCGCAGATGCTGGTCAACGTCACCCCGATCGGCATGACGGGAGGACCGGAGGCCGATCAACTGGCCTTTGAGCCTGATGTGATCGAAAAAGCGGAAACTGTCTTCGATGTGGTGGCGATACCCTCGGAAACACCGCTGATCGTGCGTGCCCGTGCCGAAGGCAAACGGGTCATCACCGGGCTGGAAGTGATCGCGATCCAGGCACTGGAGCAATTTGTGCTCTATACCGGTGTACGGCCGACGGACGAGCAATTCCAGAAGGCCGTGGCGTTTGCCCGCAGCTAGGAGGTGTCCATGCATCCCCCCATTCTCAATCTGGATTCGGTCGAACTTGAGCCGCTACCCGAAGCGTTTGCGCCGACCGGTGAAACCGCCGGTCGCTATCAACAGCGCCTGGCCCTTGTCGGTCAGCAACTGGGGGCGCAAAAACTGGGTTATCGCCTGTATGTGCTGGAGCCAGGCATGCGCGGCAGTCCGTTTCACAGTCATCGGGTCAATGAGGAAATGTTCTACGTCGTGGCCGGGGAAGGGCAGGTTCGCCTGGGATCCGAACGGTTTTCAATCCGTGCCGGTGATGTGATCGCCTGTCCACCGGGTGGGCCTGAAAAGGCGCACCAGATCATCAATACCAGTAACGGCGAGTTGCGGTACCTGGCCGTCAGCACCCAGCAATCACCGGAAATCTGTGAATACCCGGATTCCGGTAAATACGCCGTGATGGATGACTTCAAGGTGGATGCCGAGGGTAATGCGTCAGGCTTTGTTGCGGTGGCCCGGCAGGCGGACGGGGTGGATTACTGGGACGGCGAGTAACCACGGGCACCGTCAAACCACTGTAGGAGCGAGCCTGCTCGCGATGGACGTCAACGATAACGCGTGCTGTCTGAATGAGCGCGTCGTCTGGACGTTTTTCGCGAGCAGGCTCGCTCCTACAGGTGTTGTGTCAATCACACATGCCCGTCGGTCCACGATCCATTGTGGGAGCGAGCTTGCTCGCGATAGCGTCGGCCCATTCGGCATTGATGCACCTGACAGTCCACCATCGCGAGCAGGCTCGCTCCTACAGGTGTTGTGTCAATCACACATGCCCGTCGGTCCACGATCCATTGTGGGAGCGAGCTTGCTCGCGATAGCGTCGGCCCATTCGGCATTGATGCGCCTGACAGTCCGCCATCGCGAGCAGGCTCGCTCCTACAGGTTTTGTGTCAGGCAAACATCCAGGTTATTCGAGCCGGGCCAGTCTTTCTTCCAGCGCCGCAATTCGCGCTTCCAGTTCTTCGATCCGTTCAACCGAAACCCCGCTGCCGCCACGCTCGGCCGGGTTTTGCCGTGCCGCCATGATCGCTTCGATATCCGCCGGGTCGCCCAGGGCGTGGGTGTAACGGTCTTCGCGCTGGCCGGCCTGACGCGGAATCAGCACGGCCAGACCCCGGGCAATCAGGCGTTCGAGTTGATGCACCACCTGTTCGGTGTCTTCGAATTCATGCATGCGGCCGCTGCGGGTTAGCAGTTCATTGACGGTCTGCGGGCCGCGCAGAAACATCAGCCCGGTCAGGATGACCTGCGCCGGTACCAGTTCCAGGGCCTTGTCGACCTTGTGTTCCCAGCGGTCGGCGCGGCTGCCCATCACCAGTCTGGCGAAGCCGCGTCCTTCGAGGGCGCGCAGGCTCTGACCGACCTGGCCCGGCGTCAGGTTCATCACTGGCTCGCGGCTGGTTTTCTGGTTGCAGGCAATCACCAGGGCATTGAGGGTCAGGGGATAGGTTTCCGGGCTGGTGGCCTGTTTCTCGATCAACGAACCCAGAATGCGGATTTCCGTGCTGCTGAGCCGTGGCTCGTCGAAAGTCGTCTCTTGCTCAGTGCTCATGGTTCTGCATCCTTAGCCGATTCATGTTTTTCACTTGCGTAGGTGCACTTTGACATCGCCCGTTCGGACTAGGCAAGGCTAACGATTCTGTCGCGTCCGGGCGGCGCCAAACTTCATGCTCAAAGGGGTGTTGCGCCACGCGCGCCCCGCCAAACGAGC
>Ga0247818_10000749_pt1 | contig 20428 bp, 17 predicted proteins | sample 13C_Glucose_Day1_FD_192424 | JGI IMG/M metagenome (GOLD analysis project Ga0247818, IMG submission 192424) | Soil microbial communities from agricultural site in Penn Yan, New York, United States - 13C_Glucose_Day1 | ecosystem: Environmental > Terrestrial > Soil > Agricultural land | place... | reverse complement strand
GGTGGGGGGTTCGGCCTCCTCCGCGGCTCCCGCCCCCTCGTCGGGCGGCGGCGGAGGCGGTGGCTGCTGCGGGGGCGGCTGCTGCGGCTGAACCCGAAAGCGCGGGCCCGCCCCGTCGCCCACGGCGGAGCACCACGGAAACGGAAGGACAGGCCCGAGCGGCTCACCGGCGGCGGGAGAGCGTCAGTCCGTCCGCGACGGTCAGCAGCACGCTCTCCATCCGGGCGTCGGCGGCCACATGGTCGTTGAAGCCCCTGATGGCAGCCGTGGCCCCGGTGGCCAGCGGGTCGGTCACGCCTCCGTGGAACAGGACGTTGTCGGTGACGACGAGCCCGCCGGGGCGCATGCGCGGGACCAGTTCCTCCCAGTACGCGATGTAGTTGCCCTTGTCCGCGTCGAGGTAGGCCATGTCGATGTGCGGTTCGGCCGGCATCGCGCGCAGGGTGTCCAGCGCGGGCGCGATCCGCAGGTCGATCCGGTCGGCGACGCCTGCCTTCTCCCATGCGTCCCGGCCGTAGGCCGTCCACTCCTCGGAGATGTCGCAGGCGATCAGCACCCCGTCCGCGGGCAGTGCCTGGGCCATCGACAGCGCCGAGAAGCCGGTGAAGGTGCCGACCTCCACGACGTGGCGGGCGCCCGTCAGCCGGACGAGGAAGGCGAGCAGCGGCCCCTGTTCCTGCGCCGACTGCATGCCCGCCTGGTCGGGCAGCTCGGCGTAGGTGGTCTCCACCAGTTCGCGCTGCACCGCGTCCAGCGGAGGGTTGTGGGCCAGCGTGTACGCGTACAGCTCATCGGTGATCTTGGTGCTGTTGCCCTTGGTCATGCGGGTCTCCTCGGTTCACGGCGGCCCGCCCAGCTTGCCGAAGATCACCCGCGGGTGCTCAGCGACCCGCCCCCTGCGTGTCGGCGGCCCGCAGGAAGCGGCGCAGTATCTCCTCGCCCGCGGCGACACCCCGCTCCCTGAGCACCTCGGTGTTCGGCGCACCCCAGCCGCAGTCGGCGAGCTCTCCGTGGCCCGGGCGCCAGGCCCGGTCGGCGGCGAGCAGCAGGTCGGCGTCCAGGAGTGAGTCGCCGGCGGCGAGCGTGCGCGTGGCGCCGGTGCGGCGGGCCACCTCGTGCATGGCGGCGCTCTTGGTGAGCGGCTTGGGTACGACGTAGATCTTGCGGCCCTGGAGGGAGACGCTCCAGCCCTTGGGGTCGGCCCAGGCCGTGAGTTCCTTGACCCAGCCCTCGGGGAGGGCGGCGCGGTCGACGACGAGGTAGGCGAAGAGGTCCTCGGCGACCCGTTCCTTGAGCAGCCAGGAGGGGTCGGACGCCGCCTGGAGGTGGGCGCGGACCTCGGCGAGCGAGGCGCACTCGCCGGAGATACGGCCGGTCACGTGCTGCTGCCAGTCCGGGTCGGACACGCCGTCGACCAGGATGTGGCCGCCGTTGGCGCAGATCGCGTACCGGGGTGCCGGGCCGGGGAGGTGGATGCGGCCGTACTGTTCCCGGGTCCGGGTGGTGGTCGGTACGAACACCGTGGTGCGGGCCAGTTCGCCGAGGAGCGCGGCGGCCGTCTCCGTCATGTAGCAGAGGGGCGCCCTGTCGTAGACCTCCACGCAGAGCAGGCGCGGGGCGCGGTCGTCCGGCATGGTCAGCTGGAGGGCCGCCGCGGAGTAGATGAGGGTGCGGTCGAGGTCGCTGGCCACCAGGGTCACGGGAGCCTCCGGGGAACCGCCCTCGGGGGTGGTCATGGTCGCGCTCACTTGGCCGTCACCGCCGTGCCGTCCGCACCGGTGGCGCCCCTGGTGTACTTGGGGTGGATCAACCCCACACAGGTGTAAGGGAGTTCGTCGACCTCCTCGACCGGGACGCCGCGCTGCCCGGCGAGCAGTCGTACGTGGTCGAGGTCGGCGCCCGCTCCCCGCTTGGCCAGGATCTTCCACGGCACGCGGCGCAGCAGCACCCGCGTCGTCTCGCCGACGCCGGGCTTGACGAGGTTCACGTCGTGGATCCCGTACTCCTCGCTGATGCGTTCCACCGCCGCCCAGCCCTCCCAGGTGGGGGCCCGGTCCGCGGTCAGGAGTTCCTTGGCCTCGGCGTCCACGGCGTCGGCGACCTCGTCGAACCGGGCGGCGACGGTGTCGAGGAACAGGCCGGAGACGTCGGACCCGGCGAGTTCGCGGTAGAACTTCGCGCCGTGGAAGTCGTGCGGGCCGACCAGGTCGGAGCGCAGGACCGTGCGGGAGACGAGCCCGGACACCGTGGAGTTGAGGCAGGCGGACGGGATGAGGAAGTCCTCGCGCGTCCCGTACGTCCGTACGCAGCCGCCCGGGTCGGCCAGTACGGCGATCTCCGGGTTGAAGCCCTCGAACTCCTCCAGGGCCGCGGCGAGTTCGCGCGTGATGGCGCCCTTGCCGGTCCAGCCGTCGACGAAGACGACGTCCGCGGGGTCGTGGTGCGCGGCCAGCCAGCGCAGGGCGTTGGCGTCGATGCCACGGCCCCGGACGATGGAGACGGCGTAGTGCGGCAGGTCCAGACCGTGCCGGTGCAGGGCCCATCGGCGCATGAGCACCCCGACGGGGGTGCCGGCCCGGGCGAGGGAGACCAGGACGGGGGTCCCGCCCGAGCGGCCCCCGGAGCGGGAGCGTTCGGCGAGGACGGTCTCGGTGACGGTGCCGACGGCGCGGGCGATACGGGCCGCCGAGGTGTCCAGGGCGGCCTTGAACAGCTCCTGGTACTGCGGGCTGGGCTGGTATTCGACGGGCAGCGATTCGGCGTAGTGGGCGCCGCCGCTCTGGATCGCCTCCTCCCGCTCCTCGGTGGGGGCCTCCAACTGCGTGTCGGACAGGTCCTGGAGCAGCCAGCCGACCTCGTCCGCCGCGTAGGAGGAGAAGGCGGGGCCCCGGAGGGGTTCGGGCAGCATGGCGGCTTCCTGCCTGTGGGGGGCCGGGGACGTGTCCGGGGCCGGCGAAAGGATCCTGCGCGGCGTCGGCGGGAGGGCCGGGTCCGAGACCTGGGCCGACGCGGGGGACGAGGCGGACGACGATGTGGACGCCGAGCCGGACGACGGGGCCGGTGGCGGGTCCTGCGGCAGGGCGGAGGACGGGACGTACGAGGGGACGACCGCGAGCAGGACCCGGTCGGTGTGTCCGGCGAGCCGGGCGAGCAGTCCGTCGGGGGCGTGCAGGGCCGGGGTGTCCGCGGCGGAGTCGACGACGGCGACGACGGCGTCGAAGCCACCGCCCGCGACGTTGTAGGCGTACCGGTCGCCGGGCCCGTCGGCCGGGTCGTCGTGGGCGGGGAAGACGAGGCGGCTGCGTATCGCGTAGCCGGGGTCGTCGACGGCGAGCACGGGTGAGCGGGTGGTGGTGGAGTAGCGCACCTCGGCCGTGGTGGCGCCCTCCAGCGCGGTGCCGAGCCGCAGGGGCGCGTACATCAGCTCCTCGAAGCCGAGGACGAGCACCCGGCGGGCGTCACCCAGGGCGTCGGCGACACGGGCGGCCATGCCGGGGAGAGCGGCTTCCAGAGCCGCGCGGTGCGCGGGGGTGAAGCCGTGCCGGCCACCGTCGGGAACACCGGCCGGCCAGTCGAGGGTGACGCGTGCGGGGACGGACCGGGGCGCGGGGGGCGCGGTCGCCGCGTGGTCCGCGTCCTGTGCGGACACCAGGGCCCGGCCCTTCTCCAGGACGCCCTCGGGCAGGCGCACGGTGCCGCGGGCCCGGGCGACCAGGTCGACGCGGGCACCGATCTCCTCGGCGAACTCGGCGAGCCGCCCCTGGTCGGCCTCGGACCGCATGTCCACCAGCGCGACGATGACGTACCGGTCCCGGGGATAGCGGGCGTGGAGGGCGCGGATGGTGTTGAGGACGGTGTTGCCGGTGGAGAACTCGTCGTCGACCAGGACCAGCGGAGAGCCGTCCGAGGAGGCCTTCAGCAGGTCCGGGTCCTCGGGCAGCAGCAGATGGGAGGTGGCGTGGGAGTGCGCCTCCTCGAAACCGCCCGCCTGTGCGACACCGGGGACGGGGCGCCGGGTCGAGTGCAGGTAGGGAGCCACCCCGAGCCCGTCCGCGACGGCGTGGCCGAGGCCGGTCGCCGTCTCCGCGTAGCCGAGGACGACCGCGCGGCCCGCCTCGGCCTCGCCCAGCAGGTCCCGCACCCGTTCGCCGAGCTCGAAGCCGACACCGTGGACCACGGACGGCCGCTGCGGCACGTGCTTGCCCAGGACGTTCGACACGAGCAGATGGGCCCGCTTCGGGTTGCGGCGCAGGGCGAGGCCCAGCAGCTCCCGGAGCTCCCCGTCACCGACGAGCTCGACGCCGAGCCGCTCCGCGACCCAGTTCCCCGACCACTCCACGTCCACTGCCTCTTCTTCCGGTATGTGCTCGGATTCTTCCGCCGCCCACGCGCCCGTGCCCACGCTCAGTCCGTCAGGCCGGCGGCGAGGAGCTCCACGAATCCGACGTCCTCGCGTGCCACGCCGAAGACCTCGGCCCGCTGCAGGGTGCGCTCGGCCCAGGCGCGATGCGGCTTCACTTCGTTCATCTTGTTCGTGTAGGCGGAACGCAGTACGCCGCCGCCGCCCCGCTCGGGCCTCAGGATGTCCTGCGCGTCGCTGTACTCCTCATGGCTGACGACCGACAGCGCGTGCACGGGCAGGACGTGGGACGGGTGGATGCAGGTCTTGCCCATCAGCCCGTTGGCGCGGTCGAGCTCGATCTCGCGCAGCAGCCCGTCGAGGTCGTGCTCGATGAGCGTGGTGCGCAGTTCCTCGGCCCTGCCCATGAAGGGGCTGCGGCGCAGCTGGGGCTTGAACATCCGCTCCTGGAGGCGGAAGTACTCCCACACCGGCCCGGTGATGGTGAACCCCGTGCCGTCGGCCCGGCCCAGCACGTTGACGACGTCGCCGATGACGGCACCGACGATCTGGACGTCGTACGCGGTCATGTCGGGGGCCCGGCGCAGGCCGTAGGCGGAGCAGAAGTCGGTGACCCCGAGCCGCAGCGCCAGGATCCGCTCACGGTACTTGTCGACCGTGCGCGCGACACCCCGGAGGGTCTCGCCCCTGGTCTCCAGGTGCAGCAGCTCCGGTGATTCGAGGACGGGCATCGCGAACAGCCGGTGACCGCTTTCCGCTTCGGCCGCGGTGAGGGCCTCCAGGAAGAGCTCGCCACGCTCCTCGGTGAATTTCGGAAGTACGAATCCGGACAACAATCGGACGGAGGTTCCGAGCCGCCGTACGAGGTCGGAGATCTGCTCCGGTTCGCGGACCCGGATGAAGAGGAGCGGCGCCTCGGCATCGCGCGCGTCAAGATCGGCGAACTGCCGGACCAGGTTGGCCTCGGCACCGACGACCTCGGCGTCGTCGATGGAATCCTCCAGGCAGAGCACCATGGACACCACGCCGCGACCGGTCTGCTTGATCACGTCGTCGGCCAGTCTGGGCCGGGTGGCGGGGCTGTAGAGCGTGGCCCCCAGGGCCGCGCTGAGCATGCGGGAGGAGGAGCCCGCGTCGAACGCGCACGGCTCCCTGAAGAACAGGCTCTCCCGGACAGCGGGCGAGATGTGCCCGAAATGACGCATGTGATTCCCCCGTACTGCCATAGAGACCGGACAAACGTATGGCCGGTAATAGTACGTTCGGGCAGGTGTCGTCGGTTCCCCGGCCGTATGAACTTCGGGTGTCCCCGGTGTATCTCACATTCCGCACGGCGCGCCTGTGCGACCCCGGTGACCGGTGCCTGGCCTACTGGTTCGCACCCCCACGTTGTCCGCGCGCCCCACCAGCAGGCAGGATGACCGCCATGACGCACGCGATGCTGAAGGGTTCGAACGTCCCTCTCGACGCCACGGCCGTACGGGCCGTGGTGAGCTGGACCCCGGGTGCCGGTGTGCCGGACGTGGACGCCTCGGCCCTGCTGATCGGCCCCTCCGGACAGGTGCGTTCCGACGAGGACTTCGTCTTCTACAACCAGCCGCGGCACCCGTCCGGCCTCGTACGGCGCCTGCCCAAGCGCAGCTCGCCCGACGGGCTCACGGACACGATCGAGGCGGACCTGTCCTCGCTCGACCCCTCCGTGGAGCAGGTGGTCATCGCGGCGTCCTGCGACGAGGCGGCGTTCGAGCGGGTGACGGACCTGCGGATATCGCTGTACGACGCGGCGTCCGCCGACGGCGATCCGCTCGCCGTGTTCGACGTGCGCGCGGAGACCGGCGAGGAGACCGCGGTCATCTGCGGCGAGCTGTACCGGCGCGGCGACGGCTGGAAGTTCCGGGCCGTGGGGCAGGGATATCCCACGGGCCTCGTCGGGCTGGCCAACGCTTTCGGGATCTCGGTGGACGAGGCCGAGGCGGAGTCCGGACCCGGCTCCTCCGAGACCGCCCCGTCCGTGCCGGAGGTCTCCGAGCCGTCGCCGGACTCCCAGGCCACCGTCCAGCACCAGCAGCCCGCGTACGGCTACCCAGGGCCCGCCGTGGCGCCCCAGCCGGCCTACGGCTACCCGCAGCAGCCCACGACGGCTCCCGAGCCCGCCTACGGCTATCCGCAGCCCGCCGCGCGGCCGGCGTACGGCTATCCGCAGCCCGCCGCGGCGGCGGCCCACGCTCCCGACCCGAACTTCGCGCTGCCCCCGCAGGGCCCCCAGTTCCTCCGGAGCTGAGCCGGGGGCGCGGCGGCCCTCCACCGCGCCCACTCAGGCCCGCGTCTTGTAGCCGCGTCCCCACTGCATACCGAAGCCGTACATGCGGTCGAGCTCCGACTGGAAGCCGTAGACGAACTTCACCTCGCGGCGCACCACGAGTTCGCCCTTGGTGTTGTCCACGGTGAACACGGCGCAGGAGCGGGCCTGCGGGGCCCTCTCGTCCAGCTCGATCTCGATGCGCGGACCGTTGCCCGGGTAGAGGGTGACCTTGGCGTGCGTACGGTCGAAGGCGGGCGTCTGGTCGTAGATGTACACGAAGAACAGCAGGCGCTTGATCTCGTCGCGCTTGTCGAGGTTCACGTAGACGGTCTCGCCCGAGGGCGCCCCGAAGCGGTCGTCGCCGCTGAGCCTGATGTAGGGGGCCGCGTTCAGGTCGCCTATGAGGTTGCCCAGGGGCTGCACCACCCCCCTCGTCCCGTCGGCCAGTTCGTACATGCAGCCGAGGTCGAGGTCGACGTTGACCATGCCCTGGGTGTGCGCCTGCACCACCTCGGGCTTGAAGAGTTTCAGCGGCCGCAGCAGCCGGCCGCTCTGCCGCGACCTCCCGCCGATGTCCGACGTACGCATCCGCCACGACAGGTTGACGCGCAGATTGCCCGACAGCGCGCCCTGCTTGTTCAGCGAGACCGTGGCATTGCGCTTGGAGAGCACGATCGAGTTCGTCGCGGAGTTACCCGACTCGAACTGCGCCGCCCGGCGCGGAAAAAGGCCGTCCCAGAAGGCCATCCCAACCCCCATACCTATCCGTAGTAACGCCCGACCCCGCCCACACGCCCCGCACGCCACTGCGGGGCGGCCACCGGGTCGGGTCCGGGTGTTCCCGGAGAACCGCCGCCGTGGGCCGCCCCGCAGAGAGAGCGTTCCTCGTTCCCTACCGGGTCACACCCCGGAGGTGACTTCCGCCTTGGAATCGGAGCCGCCGCCGCCTTCGCCGCCGGCCGCCTCGATCGCCTTGTTGCGCCGCACCGAGGACCAGAAGGACCAGCCGATCAGGATGACCCCGACGGAGCCGGTGATGAGCTCGTTGATCTCGTACTGGATGGTGACGAGCAGGATGACCGACAGGGCGCCGATCGCGTAGTGCGCGCCGTGCTCCAGGTAGACGTAGTCGTCCAGCGTGCCCTGGCGGACCAGGTACACGGTGAGCGAACGGACGTACATGGCGCCGATACCGAGACCGAGGGCCATCAGGACGATCTCGTTGGTGATGGCGAAGGCGCCGATGACACCGTCGAACGAGAAGGACGCGTCGAGGACCTCGAGGTAGAGGAACATGAAGAACGCGGCCTTGCCCGCGAGGAGCACCCCGGAGACCGGCTTGCCGGCCTTCTTGGCCTCTTCCTCGGCCTCCTGCTCGCGCTCCTCCTCCTCTTCGAGCTTGTTCTCGAAGAATCCGGAGAGGCCGCCGACCACGAGGTAGGTGATCAGACCGGCGATGCCCGAGAGCATGACGGTCGACGCCTTGTCGGCGTGACCCCCGCCGTGCTGGTGCGCGTGGGTCGCGAACGTCATGGCCGAGACCAGCAGGACGATCAGCGCGACGCAGACCGACAGCATGTCGACCTTGCCGAGCTTCGCGAGCGGGCGCTCGATCCAGCGCAGCCACTGGATGTCACGGTCCTCGAAGATGAAGTCGAGGAAGATCATGAGCAGGAACATGCCACCGAACGCGGCGATCGACGGATGGGCGTCCGTCACCAGTTCCTTGTACCGGTCAGGGTCGTTGAAGGAGAGGTCGATGGCCTCGATCGGCCCCAGCTGAGCGCTGATGGCCACGATCACCACGGGGAAGACCAGCCGCATACCGAAGACCGCGATGAGCACACCGACGGTGAGGAAGATCTTCTGCCAGAAGGCATTCATCTTCTTCAGGATTCCGGCGTTGATCACCGCGTTGTCGAAGGACAGCGAGATCTCGAGGACCGACAGGATCGCGACGATGCCGAATGCCTGCCACCCCCCGTAGAACACCGCTGCGACCAGGCCGAGCGCGGTCACCGCGAACGACCAGCCGAAGGTTTTCAGAAGCACTGGCTACCCCATCATGTGTGTAACGGGTCTCCCCCGGTTGAGTACGGGGCTCCCCCGCGCCGTGCGCGGCTTTACGAAACGTTGACCCCGAAGTCTAGAGCGATGCCGCGGAGCCCGGACGCGTACCCCTGTCCGACTGCACGGAATTTCCACTCCCCGCCATATCGGTAGAGCTCGCCGAAGATCATCGCCGTCTCCGTCGACGCGTCCTCGGTGAGGTCGTACCGTGCCAGTTCCTGCCCGTCCGCCTGGTTGACCACGCGGATGAAGGCATTGCTGACCTGACCGAATGTCTGCCCACGATTGTCGGCTTCATGGATGGAGACCGGGAAAAGGATCTTGTCGCAGTGCGCCGGCACCTGCGTGAGGTTCACGATGACGGACTCGTCGTCGCCGTCGCCCTCCCCCGTGAGGTTGTCACCGGTGTGCTCGACGGAGCCGTCGGGGCTGGTGAGGTTGTTGTAGAACACGAACCACTCGTCGCCGAGGACCCGGCCCGACTGGCACAGCAGTGCGCTGGCGTCCAGGTCGAAGTCGGCTCCCGTCGTGGATCGTGCGTCCCAGCCGAGCCCGACCAGCACCTGCGTGAGATTGGGTGCGGCCTTGGAGAGGGAGACATTGCCTCCCTTGGCGAGCGTGACGCCCATGGTGTGTCCTCCCCGAGTCGATGACGGTCCTGCCTGCCCGGCACGGGCGCCTGACGGACGCGGGGTGCTCGGCCGAGCGCGTCCGGCGCCGCACATGGTGCGGCGCCGGACGGGATGGAACTGAAGGGTCCGGAGCTTCCTCCGGACCAGGTCAGACGTTGACGCCGAAGTCCTGCGCGATGCCGCGCAGACCCGAGGCGTACCCCTGGCCGATGGCGCGGAACTTCCACTCCGCGCCGTTGCGGTAGAGCTCGCCGAAGACCATGGCGGTCTCCGTCGAGGCGTCCTCGCTCAGGTCGTAGCGGGCGAGCTCGCTGTTGTCCGCCTGGTTCACCACGCGGATGTACGCGTTGCGGACCTGGCCGAAGCTCTGCTGACGGCTCTCGGCCTCGTAGATCGAGACCGGGAAGACGATCTTGTCGACGTCGGCGGGGACGCCCGAGAGGTTGACCTTGATGACCTCGTCGTCGCCCTCGCCCTCACCGGTGAGGTTGTCACCGGTGTGCTCGACGGAGCCGTCGGGGCTCTTGAGGTTGTTGAAGAAGACGAAATTCCCGTCGCTGCCGACCTTGCCCTCGGCGTTCGTCAGCAGAGCGCTGGCGTCGAGGTCGAAGTCACCGCCGGTGGTCGTCCGGGCATCCCAGCCCAGACCGACGATGACCGCGGTCAGGTTCGGCGCGGCCTTGGTCAGCGAGACGTTGCCGCCCTTGCTGAGGCTGACTCCCACGAGTCCTCCAAAAGTTTAGAGAGGGCCGGCAGACACCAGCGCCCCCGTCGTGCGTTGGCATCGGATCAACGATTGGATCCTAGTGACCGGTTCCCGGCCAAAACAGGCTTTTGGCCGGTCGCCGCCAGGAGATCCCCGGATCCGGGCGGTCGCAAACCCCGGATCCGGCACATCACGGACCCCCGGTCACGGGCCGAGCGGGGGGCCGGGTCCTCCGGGGAGAACCGGAGGCGTCCGGTCCCCCGTCCACCACGGATCAGATCGAGTCGAGTGCCTTGATGTAGTCGTTCAGGTCACGCGCGTCCGGCAGGCCGTTGACCACGGTCCAGCGGACGACGCCCTCCTTGTCGATGATGAACGTGCCGCGCACCGCGCAGCCCTTGTCCTCGTCGAAGACGCCGTACGCCCGCGAGGTCTCCCCGTGCGGCCAGAAGTCCGACAGCAGCGGGTACTCGAGCCCTTCCTGCTCGGCGAAGACGCGCAGGGTGTGGATCGAGTCGTTGGAGACCGCGAGGAGCTGGGTGTCGTCGTTCTCGAACGTCGGCAGCTCGTCACGGAGCGCGCACAGCTCCCCCGTGCAGACGCCGGTGAAGGCGAAGGGGTAGAAGAGCAGCACCACGTTCTTCTCGCCCCGGAAGTCCGAGAGCTTCACGGTCCGCCCGTGGTTGTCCTTCAGCTCGAAATCCGGAGCCTTCGTGCCGGCCTCGATCGCCATGTACAAGCATCCCTTCGGTGACGTCACACTTCCCGGCTCTGAGCCGTCCGGGTGAAACCCACCCTACGCAGCGTCCCCCGCGGAACCCGGGCAGAACCGCGGCGGCGCGTACGAAGGCCCCCTTCGGCGTGGTGCCGTCGGGGGCCTCCGGTCGTGATGGAAGAGCTCAGCGCTTGGCCTTGGCCCCCTTGGGGGTGACCAGACGGCTGCCCGTCCAGTCCTTGCCCGCGTTGATGCTCTTGGTCTGGGCAAGACCAGCTGTCTGGGCAGCCTCGTTGATGTCGCTCGGCTCGACGTATCCGTCTCGGCCGGTCTTGGGCGTCAGCAGCCAGACCGTGCCACCGTCCTCGATCAGACCAATGGCATCCACCAGCGCGTCCGTAAGGTCGCCGTCCTCGTCGCGGAACCAGAGCAGGACGACGTCAGCGACGTCGTCGTAGTCCTCGTCGACGAGTTCCTGGCCGATTGTGGCCTCAATGCCCTCACGGAGCTCCTGCTCGACGTCGTCGTCGTAGCCGATCTCCTGGACCACCTGTCCGGGTTCGAACCCAAGCCTGACGGCCGTGTTGGTCCGTTCCTCCGCGTGGTCCGCGGTCGCGCTCACGGGTTGCCTCCTGATCATGTTTCGGAAAATGCTTCAGCCACGCGCGTGCGCGGGGCATTGGCCGTAGTCCACACGGGCTCGGCGAATCGCGCAAGTACCCGGCGTCCGAGACCGCCTAAACGGTGACGTTCCCTGCCACGTCACCGCAACGTCCGGCATGTCTCCTGCGGGGCCGGAAATGCTGTCCGGACCCTTTACGTCCTTCCTCAGCTTATGCCGTTTCGCTCCGCCATTCGGATTCGAACGGGCTTTGGGAACGCTTGGCCGGGTCGGGCGTATGGTTGCGGTTTGGGCAGGGTCGCCCTCGCGCTGCTGGTACTGGTGCCCGGACACGGTGTCCGGGAACCTTGTGTTACCCCACAGTAGAGGTGACGTTTAGGTCCTCGCGGTACACGATGGAGACGGCTTACGCCTCCGACGCGGGGGTACGTTCCCCGCGACCAGGCCCCGAAGAGCATCACCGAGCAGCGAAGGAACAGCGTGGCTTCCGCATCCGATCGCAACCCGATCATCATTGGCGGCCTTCCCAGCCAGGTCCCGGACTTCGATCCTGAAGAGACCCAGGAGTGGCTGGACTCCCTCGACGCCGCCGTCGACGAGCGCGGCCGGGAGCGGGCCCGCTACCTGATGCTCCGGCTCATCGAGCGGGCGCGCGAGAAGCGCGTGGCCGTGCCCGAGATGCGCAGCACCGACTACGTCAACACGATCGCCACGAAGGACGAGCCGTTCTTCCCCGGCGACGAGGACATCGAGCGCAAGGTCCTCAACGCGACCCGCTGGAACGCCGCGGTGATGGTCTCCCGCGCCCAGCGGCCCGGGATCGGTGTCGGGGGTCACATCGCCACCTTCGCCTCCTCCGCCTCGCTGTACGACGTGGGCTTCAACCACTTCTTCCGCGGCAAGGACGACGGCCGCGGCGGAGACCAGATCTTCTTCCAGGGACACGCGTCCCCGGGCATCTACGCCCGCGCCTTCCTCCTCGACCGGCTGAGCGAGGCGCAGCTGGACGGGTTCCGCCAGGAGAAGTCCAAGGCCGGGCACGCGCTGTCCAGCTACCCGCACCCGCGGTCGATGCCGGACTTCTGGGAGTTCCCGACGGTCTCGATGGGCCTCGGCCCGCTCGGCGCGATCTACCAGGCGCGGATGAACCGCTACATGGAGGCGCGCGGCATCGCCGACACCTCCGACTCGCACGTCTGGGCCTATCTCGGCGACGGCGAGATGGACGAGCCGGAGTCGCTCGGCCAGCTGTCGATCGCCGCCCGTGAGGGCCTGGACAACCTCACGTTCGTGGTGAACTGCAACCTGCAGCGCCTCGACGGCCCGGTGCGCGGCAACGGCAAGATCATCCAGGAGCTGGAGTCGCAGTTCCGCGGCGCCGGCTGGAACGTCATCAAGCTGGTCTGGGACCGCAGCTGGGACCCGCTGCTCGCGCAGGACCGCACGGGCATCCTGGTCAACAAGCTGAACACCACCCCGGACGGCCAGTTCCAGACGTACGCCACCGAGACCGGGGCGTACATCCGCGAGCACTTCTTCGGTGACGACCCGCGGCTGCGGGACATGGTCAAGGACATGTCCGACCACCAGATCCTGCACCTGGGGCGCGGCGGCCACGACCACCGGAAGGTCTACGCGGCGTACGCGGCGGCCAAGGCCCACAAGGGCCAGCCGACCGTGATCCTCGCGCAGACGGTCAAGGGCTGGACGCTCGGGCCGAACTTCGAGGGCCGCAACGCGACCCACCAGATGAAGAAGCTCACGGCGGACGACCTCAAGCGCTTCCGGGACCGTCTGCACATCCCGATCGCGGACAAGCAGCTGGAGGACGGCAACCCGCCGTACTACCACCCGGGGCGCGACTCGGAGGAGATCCAGTACATGCACGACCGCCGCCAGGGTCTGGGCGGTTACGTCCCGACGCGTGTGGTGCGGTCGAAGCCGCTGCCCCTTCCCGACGAGAAGGTGTACGCGACCGCGAAGAAGGGTTCGGGTCAGCAGTCGATCGCCACCACCATGGCGTTCGTCCGCGTCCTGAAGGAGCTCATGCGGGACAAGGAGATCGGCAAGCGCTTCGTGCTGATCGCACCCGACGAGTACCGCACCTTCGGCATGGACGCGTTCTTCCCGAGCGCGAAGATCTACAACCCGCTGGGTCAGCAGTACGAGTCGGTGGACCGTGAGCTCCTCCTCGCGTACAAGGAGTCGCCGACCGGGCAGATGCTGCACGACGGGATCTCGGAGGCCGGCTGCACGGCCTCGCTGATCGCCGCGGGTTCGGCGTACGCCACGCACGGCGAGCCGCTGATCCCGGTGTACGTCTTCTACTCGATGTTCGGTTTCCAGCGCACCGGTGACCAGTTCTGGCAGATGGCCGACCAGCTCTCGCGCGGTTTCGTGCTGGGCGCGACCGCCGGCCGCACGACGCTGACCGGTGAGGGTCTTCAGCACGCGGACGGCCATTCGCAGCTGCTCGCCTCGACGAACCCCGCCTGCGTCTCCTACGACCCGGCGTTCGGGTACGAGATCGCGCACATCGTCCAGGACGGTCTGCGCAGGATGTACGGCGGGACCCCCGAGGAGAACGAGGACGTCTTCTACTACCTCACCGTCTACAACGAGCCGATCCAGCACCCGGCGGAGCCCGCCGACGTGGACGTCGAGGGCATCCTCAAGGGCGTGCACCGCTACCGCGCCGGGGAGAAGGGCCAGATCCCGGCCCAGATCCTGGCGTCCGGCGTGGCGGTCCCGTGGGCGGTCGAGGCCCAGCGGATCCTCGCCGACGAGTGGAACGTGAAGGCGGACGTCTGGTCGGCGACCTCCTGGAACGAGCTGCGCCGTGAGGCGGTCGAGGTGGAGCGTCACAACCTGCTCCACCCGGAGGAGGAGCAGCGCGTCCCGTACGTGACGGAGAAGCTGTCCGGTTCCGAGGGCCCGTTCGTGGCGGTCTCGGACTGGATGCGTTCCGTGCCCGACCAGATCGCCCGCTGGATTCCCGGCACGTACCAGTCGCTGGGTGCGGACGGCTTCGGCTTCGCCGACACCCGGGGTGCGGCCCGCCGCTACTTCCACATCGACGCGCAGTCGATCGTGCTGGCGGTGCTCACGGAGCTGGCGAAGGAAGGCAAGATCGACCGTTCGGCGCTGAAGACGGCGCTGGACCGTTACGAGCTGCTGGACGTGGCCGCGGCGGGCCCCGGCCCGGCCGGTGGCGACGCGTAGCGCTCCTGGCGGAACCGGAGGGCGGCGGGGTCCGAGGACCCCGCCGCCCTCCGGCGTGTCCGGGCCCGGGTCCGCTCAGCTCTCCCAGATCTTGAAGGCCCTCACCGTGTACGGGGACCGGGGCACCCAGGTGCCGCCGCCCGGGTAGGTCTCGAACTCGCCCGTCTCGGCGCACTCGGCCGACTGGTAGGTGGTGACGGGCCGCCCGGTCCGGTTCACCAGTGCCTGCGCGGAGGAGCCGGCCGGCAGGGGTACGCAGCTCTCGATGTCGACGGTGGAGAGTTCGTGGGCCTGGACGGCCCCCTTGAAGTCGGGCTTCGCCCAGAGGCAGAGCTGGCCCGAGCCGCACGGCGCGAGCCCTGCCGGTGCGGCCTGCGGGGCGCTGCGGGCGTGCTGCTGCCCGGTGGCCCCGCGGTGGCCGGCCGGTGCGGCGCCCGAGGACGGAGCGGTGGCCGGGACGAGTGCGGTGGCCGCCAGGGCGGCGGCGAGGAACGTGGTGCGCATGGTGGATCAACCCCCGTGGTCGAGCGGGCCGGGTGGCTCGCATGTCCGCACTCTGACCTGCGGAGGCAAGGGCCGGGAAGGGCGCCGTCGGCGGACCATCCTGATAGGCGACAGCCCCGCCGGAACCGTCCGGCGGGGCTGTCGGATGCGCTGTGTTGACGCGTGGGGCCGAGGGGCTGCCCGGGGCCGTCCAGGTGTCGCAGGGTGATCAGATGTGGCCTGCGCCCATCCCCGCCTCGGCGTTCGCGCCGCGCTTGGTGAGCGTGGCGACCAGGGCGGCGACCACGGCGACGATGCCCGCGACCATGAAGGCGGAGCTCATGCCCGACACGAACGTGTCATGGGCGACGTCCGCGATCTTCACCGAGATCTCCGGCGGGGTGCCGGGGGCGATCGGCGGCATCCCGACCTTGATGGCGGCCGACGCCTGGTCCAGCTGCGCCGGATCGACCGGCGGGAGCTCCGCGGCCTTCCAGTTGTCCTCGAGCTCCGCGTCGACCTGAGCGGCCATGACGGCGCCCAGGACGGCGGTGCCGAGGCTGCCGCCGACCTGCATCGCGGCCTGCTGGAGACCGCCGGCGACTCCGGAGAGCTCCATCGGGGCGTTGCCCACGATGACCTCGGTGGCACCGACCATGACCGGCGCGAGGCCGAATCCGAGGAGGGCGAACCAGAGCGACATCGTCAGCGTGCCGGTGCCGATGGTCAGCTGGGACATGCCGAACATGGCGATCGCGACGGACACCATGCCGCCGACCAGCGGCACGCGCGGGCCGAACCGGGTGATGGCGACGCCGGCGAGCGGCGAACCGACGATCATCATGCCGGTCAGCGGCAGCAGGTGCAGTCCGCTGTCGACCGGGCTCATGCCGTGGACGTTCTGCAGGTAGAACGTGACGAAGAACAGGCCGCCCATGAAGGCGAACGCCATCAGCACCATCAGGACCACACCGGCCGAGAGCGGCACGGAGCGGAACATGGCCAGGGGGATCAGCGGCTCGCGGACGTTCTTCTGGGAGAGCGCGAACACGACGAACAGGACGACGGCCGCGCCGAGGAAGCCGATCGTCCGCCAGTCGCCCCAGCCCCACTCCGAGCCCTTGATCAGGGCCCAGATCAGGCAGAACATCGCCTGCGACAACAGGACGATGCCGCCGATGTCGAAGGACTTCGGCGCGTTCTCGGCACGGTGGTCCCGGAGGATCACGAGGCCGAAGAGGAGCGCGAGCACACCGACGGGCACGTTGATGAAGAAGACGGACTGCCAGCTGACGTGCTCGACGAGTACGCCACCGAGGATGGGGCCGCCCGCGGTCGACGCGCCGATCACCATGCCCCAGATGCCGATGGCCATGTTCAGCTTCTCGGCGGGGAAGGTGGCGCGCAGCAGACCGAGTGCCGCGGGCATCAGCAGGGCGCCGAAGAGGCCCTGGAGCACCCGGAAGACGATCACCAGGGTCACGCTGCCGGACAGGCCGATGGCCGCCGAGGAGGCGGCGAACCCCGCGATGCCTATCAGGAAGGTCTGGCGGTGGCCGAAGCGGTCACCGAGCTTGCCCGCGGTGATCAGGGAGACCGCGAGGGCGAGCATGTAGCCGTTGGTGATCCACTGGACGTCGGCGAGCGAGGCTCCGAGGTCCTTCTGGATCGCCGGGTTGGCGATGGCGACGATCGTGCCGTCGAGCGCCACCATCATCACGCCGATGGCGACGGCGAAGAGGGTCAGCCAGGGGTGGCCGCGCAGGCCCTTCGCGGGTGCGGGAGCAAGGGTGTCTTCGGGCTCCCGCGGCGCCTTCTCGACAATGGTCCGACTAGTCATGCGCAGGACGTTATGGCAGCCACTGACAGTTGACAAACCAATTCACGAGACAGTAACTGTCACGTAGCTCACAGGTACCCTGAGCAGGTGGAAGCGGTGAAATGAGGTCCGGCACGTGACACGCGGGCAGACATCCGGAGCTCCCCGGCCGGGGGGTCCGTGCGGGTTGCGCGAGCGCAAGAAGCGGCGCACCCGGGAGGCCCTGCTGCACACCGCCCTCGGACTCTTCCTCACGCAGGGGTACGACCGGACCACGGTGGACGAGATCGTGGACGCCGTCGACGTCTCCCAGCGCACCTTCTTCCGCTACTTCACCAACAAGGAGGCCGTCGCCTTCGCGGTCCAGGAGGCGGTGGACGCCCGCTTCCTCGCGGAACTGCGCCAACGCCCGGCTTCGGAGCCTCCTTTCGAGGCGATGCGGCGGGCCGCCCTGAACGCCTGGAGCACACGCGGGGAATCCGGCGGATCGGACATCACGGTCGAACTCCAGGTGCGGGCCTACCGGATGATCGAATCGACTCCGGCACTGCACGCCGCCCACACGCGGCGCAACGTCGGTCTGGAGCGGCAGACCGCCGCGCTGATCGCGGAGCGTGAGGGGATCGACCCGGAGACGGATCCCCGCGCACGGGTGGCCGTGGCCGCGTTCTCCGGGGTGATGCGGATGACCGGGCAGCTGTGGGGCGGCCGGCAGGACGCGGGGGTGGACGCGCTCCGGGAGTTGACGGAACTCCATCTGGACCAGCTCGGGCCCGCGCTCTCCGGGAGCTGGCGCGCCGCGTAGGCACGTCCTTACGGGAACCGCACAGGTGTGCCGCACCCCTCATCCGTTCGACATGGCCGACATCACAACACCGGGGCCCACGAGGCCGTTTCGGGCGAACGGCGGGCCTCTGACGTGCCGGTACGTGGATCCGGCGCACACGGAGCGTAGGAGACGGGCGGCCAATTCCCCGCGGTCGAGTGATCCGCGTCACCCCTGTCACGACGGGAAGTGAGCGTCTCCTAGGGTGGGGCTCAGTGACTTCCTTCGATTCCTCTCCCACGCTCACCGCATGGCGCGCTCTGCTCGCCATCGCGGTCGTGTTCGTGATGCTGGCGACCACCGGGTGGACCGCCGTGCGCCATCAGCACTCCGCCGAACCGCGCGAGATCGCGCTCGCTTCCTGGGCGAAGGACCGGATAGCCGGTCAGTCACTCCCGGACGTGGGCGCTCCTGCGTACCGGCTGGCCCACTTCTTCGCGGCGCTCACGGCGGGCCAGCAGGTCGCCCTCACCGACAAGTACCCGCTGGTGGTGGGGAACATGAACGGAGCACCGGTGACCCTGCGCTACCGGGCGAACCGGCACGCCCTGGAGCAGGCGGAATCGGCCGAGGAGCAGCGGACGCAGGACGTGCGGCTCTCGCCGGACGGGCACCGTCAGGCCGTGCGTCGGCTGGACCGCTTCCGTTCGCTGCTCGCGGGTGACCGGCAGATCCTCACGTTCGACCCGTCGGGGCGCGGGCGGGCCGCCGAGGTCTTCGGCGACCTCGACCGGGCCGAGCGGATCTCGGTCGTCGTGCCCGGGGTGGACACCAATCTGCTGACGCTGGAGCGGACCGGTGTGAAGGAGAACGCGGCGCCCGTCGGCATGGCCCGGTCGCTGTACGACGCCGAGCGGTCGGCGCGCCCGGCCTCCCGTACGGCGGTCATCGCGTGGGCCGACTACACGGCACCCGCGGGGATCGGCATGGACGCCGCGCTGGGCGGACTCGCCGCGGAGGGCGCGTTGCGGCTGAACGCCCTGGTGAAGGCGCTGCCCGGCACGTCGGACGTCTCGCTGTTCTGCCACAGCTACGGCTCGGTGCTGTGCGGTGTCGCCGCGCGCGGGCTGCCCTCCCGGGTGTCCGACATCGCGGTCGCGGGCAGTCCGGGGATGCGGGCGGACAACGCCGGCGCCCTGCACACCCGGGCCAGGGTGTGGGCCATGCGGGACGGTGACGACTGGATCGAGGACGTCCCGAACCTGGCGGTCGGCGGTCTCGGGCACGGTGCCGACCCGGTCGACCCGGCCTTCGGCGCGCGGATCGTGTCGGCGAGCGGCGCGGTCGGGCACAGCGGTTATTTCGAGCCGGGTACGGAGAGTCTGAGCAATTTCGCCGCGATCGGCGTGGGCGCCTATGACGCGGTCAGCTGTGCGCGTTCCGATGCCGCGTGCCACCGGCAGATTTCCGGCGGGACCGGGGCCTGACGCGCGTAGAGACGCGACCGACGCGCGTAGAGAACGGCGAACGGCCTGCCCGCTCGGTCGTGACTCCACCTGTACCGAAGGGGGACGTGCGGGCCTGTGCCACATACGATGAGGCACATGGGTGATGTGCTGGCCGGAATTCAAGCCACCTGGGAGTTCGACACCGACTCCGTGCTCATCCGCTTCGAACGGGGTATTCGCACGCCGAGGCTGTTCCAGAGCCTGCGTGAGCGCCGCGTTCCGTACGCGGCGCTGTCGTCGGTGACGCTGACTCCCGGCAAGCGGGGCACGGTGGTGCTGCGTGCGGTGCCGAGACCCGGTGCCGATCCACTGCTGGAGGCCGCGGCCGGGCAGCTCAAGGAGAGCAACGACCCCTACCGGCTGGTGCTGCCCGGCGACAGCGAGACGCTCGCGGAGTACTACGCCGACGAACTGCGCGCCGTACTGGGCTCCGAGGCCTCGCTTCCCGCCGAACGCTTCCTGGTCACGGCCCCCGAGGCGCCGATGCAGTTCAAGGCGTACGACGGCCGGGCCGGCTTCGACGGAACCCTGGTCTCCTTCCGGTGGTTCTGGACGGGGGCGTCCAGCGCCAAGTGGAAGGCGGGCGACCAGTCGTTCCCCGTGGCGGACCTGGGCGGGGTCGAGTGGCGTTCGCCCGAGGGCCTGGAGGGGTGTCTCCGGCTGGTGCCGCGTGGCGCGGCGGCCGGTCCGGAGGCGGACGGCCCGGGATGCGACCCGGTGCCCGGTGCCGGGCAGCCGTCCGTGACGCGGGCCCAGCCCGACCAGGATCCCGCCTCGGTCGTGTTCGGCCTCGGGTACGGACCGGTGCACGAGTCGTTGCCGTTCGCCGCGGCGGTCCTGGAGTCGGTGCGCCGGACGCAGTCCGTGCCCGTCGCCACCGCTCCCGTCCCGGTGGGCGGTGCACGGCGCGACCCCGCGGACATCGCCGAGCGGATACGCCACCTCGGGGATCTGCACCAGGCGGGTCTGGTCACGGACGCGGAGTACAGCGCGAAGAAGGCGGAGCTGCTCGCCGAGCTGTAGGCCGCGCCGGTGGGCCGGCCGCGGGGCCCGGGTCCCGCGGCGTGGTCGCCCCCTACTCCGGTAGGGGACCGGATGTCCGGGGTCCGGCCTCCGGTATGACGCCGCCCGGCGCACTCCGCGCCTACCCTGACCCGATCATGTCCCCTTCTCCCGCCGGGCCCCCGCCCGCCGACGGTCTGCTGAGCGCCGCCCGACGCAAT
>Ga0247818_10000748_pt1 | contig 20428 bp, 18 predicted proteins | sample 13C_Glucose_Day1_FD_192424 | JGI IMG/M metagenome (GOLD analysis project Ga0247818, IMG submission 192424) | Soil microbial communities from agricultural site in Penn Yan, New York, United States - 13C_Glucose_Day1 | ecosystem: Environmental > Terrestrial > Soil > Agricultural land | place... | reverse complement strand
CCCGAACTTTCATTACGACTGGGCACCGCTTGAGTGCCTCGTACTTCTCACGCCCTCAATACAGGTGATTGCTATGAAACTGTTACTCGCTTTCGTCCTAGGCTGCATCGGTTCTGTCGCCATGGCCGATGAGCAAGACGCACCAAACGTACAAGTGTCGGTCGAGCCTTATCAATATTCTCAGGACCTGGATATTGCGCACGTTGTAGCGATCACTCAGGTACCTGATGTCTGCGATGTAGTGCCGATGCAGATGACTTACAAGGATTCCAAGGGCGACAAGCACGTCATGGAATACCACGTGATGGGGAATGGTTGTACGAACTGATACGGCACCGACGCATTTGCCTGATTTCCAGTTTTGGCATCAGGGTGGGTGCCCTCACGCGAGCTTGACCCTAACTTCATGTGCCACTCAAGAGATCGCTGTGGCCCGCTAGGCCTCTGAAGAAGCGATATCCACCCAAACATCACCGCTATCAACTAACACAACACATAGCCCAGGAGCTTGAATCATGAAACTGTCGCGCACACTCACAGCCGGACTGCTCGCCCTTGCCGTTAGCAATGCATTTGCAGCTGGTAGCCCGGGTGTCGAATCCACCACCCAGAATTTCCTACAAGTCTTGGAGGCTGGCGGCGGTAAGCCGCTGGAGACTCTCTCACCAAAAGACGCACGCGCTGTGCTTACCGGCGCCCAGGCGAGTGTGAAGGTAGACGTCTCGGGTATTCAGGTCGAACGTCGCAGCATCGTGGTAGACGGCAAACCTCTGGATATTCGCGTGATTCGCCCACAAGGTGCCAAAGGCGACTTGCCTGTGTTCATGTTCTTCCATGGTGGAGGATGGGTGCTCGGCGACTACCCCACTCACGAGCGCCTCATCCACGACTTGGTCGTAGGCTCAGGTGCAGCAGCAGTCTACGTGGACTACACGCCATCGCCGGAAGCCAAGTTCCCCACCGCGATCAATCAAGCGTACGGCGCCACCCGTTGGGTCGCCGAAAATGGTAAGGAGATAGGGGTTGATGGAAGCCGCCTTGCGGTCGTGGGCAACAGCGTTGGTGGCAACATGGCCGCTGTGGTTGCGATCAAGGCCAAAGAAGCCGGTACCCCTAAGCTGCGCTTCCAGGCACTGTTGTGGCCGGTGACGGATGCAAACTTCAACAACGGCTCGTACAACCAGTTCGCAGAGGGCCACTTCCTCACTCGCGGCATGATGCAGTGGTTCTGGGATAGCTACACCACCGATCCCAAGCAGCGCGACGATATTCACGCCTCCCCACTGCGTGCCAGCCTGGAGCAGTTGAAAGGTCTACCTCCTGCTCTGGTGCAGACTGCCGAAATGGACGTATTGCGTGATGAAGGTGAAGCCTACGCCCGTAAGTTGAATGCCGCAGGTGTGGCAGTCATTGCGGTGCGCTACAACGGTATGATCCACGACTATGGCTTGCTCAACGTGCTCGCCCAGGCTCCGAGTGTCCGAAGTGCAATGGACCAAGCTGCCCACGAAATCAAACTGCACCTGAAATAATCGAGATGTTTGCACCGTGGCGGCCTCGCCGCCGCGGTTGCATTTATCCTTCGCTCTGGAAACAGCTGATCGCGAACTCTCGTTTTCCATCTCAGCTGACCGAACTGTCAGCGGACAGATGCTCCTAATGGGAAGATTTCGCTCTCCATTGCACGATATCCTTCGCCTCGAAATCACTCATCCCAAATCACTACTTCTTCTTTCGCCTTGCCGCGCGACTATATTTAGAGATCCGCCATGAATGTTCACTTCGTCGTCCACGAATCGTTTGAAGCTCCAGGAGCTTATGAAAATTGGGTCCGGGAGCGTGGCTACGAAGCTAGCTACTCTCGCGTCTACGCTGGCGAGAATCTACCAAGGGATGCGGACAACATAGATCTGCTCGTCGTGTTAGGCGGGCCGCAGGACCCGGCCACCACTCTAGAGCAATGCCCGCACTTCAACGCCGCTGCGGAGTGTCACCTTATCAGCCAAGCCATCAATGCCAACAAAGCGGTTGTAGGCATTTGCCTCGGCTCACAACTGATCGGCGAAGCGCTTGGAGCAAAGTTTGGCCACAGCCCGGAAAAGGAAATCGGTAAGTACGCCATCAGCCTGACCTCAGAGGGCAAAGCTAACAGCAAGATCGCTCATTTCGGCGACGTGCTTGAAGTCGGCCATTGGCACAATGACATGCCGGGCCTGACCGATGACGCAAAAATTCTCGCTGTCAGTGAGGGCTGCCCTCGGCAGATCGTCGAGTACAGCAAACTGGTCTACGGCTTCCAGTGCCATATGGAGCTGACTCGTGAAGTCGTTGAGCTTTTGATCGAAGCCTCGGAGCCGGAGTTAGGCACGCTTACTGACCGCCGCTTCGTTCAGCAGCCAGCAATACTGCGACAGCACGACTGGAATGAAATGAACCAAAAGCTGTTCACGTTTCTGGACAAGCTGGTCATGGAGTACAAAGCAGCCAACGCTTAGTCATCGCCATGCTGCCGAGTAACACGTCCCTCGGTTCGCGAAGACTCTCTGGGGCGGTCGCTACCGGCCTCTCAATGAGATATGGCAACTGCACCAACTGAAGAGCATATAAGCCGAGGTGTTCGCCTCAAGTTTGGTATTACGCGTGGCCTGAGTTTCTCCTGGAACTTAGGTCCCGCTCATTAGCCGCCCCGGCACGCCCTCAGACCTGCTCCTTTTTCCCCAAGAAACGCCCGTGACGGCAATCTGTTAGCGCGCAGAAAGTCCTGTGCAGATTTGATCAAGACCTCCTTCATGTACCGCGTTCACCCGATAAACAGAATTTCTCAAATGTTGCTTGATTGCCGAGAACGGTCGTTCTACCATATTCCAAAGGAGAACGATCGTTCTACTTGGCTCCCATTGATCAACATGTAACCGATGTCCAAGAAATGGCATCGACGAAAGGGCGTGCGGCAGTGGGATAGCCTTTCCTAACAACCGTTTCCGAGGTTAAAAAGATGGCTAAGGCCTCAGATATCGTTGTGCAGTGTTTGGAAAGCGAAGGTGTCGAGTATGTGTTCGGCATTCCTGGAGAGGAAAACCTCGACCTGCTGGAGTCCCTACGTAAGTCACAAATAAAACTGGTTTTGACTCGTCACGAGCAGTCCGCCGGCTTCATGGCTGCGACCTACGGCCGCCTGACGGGCAAGACAGGGGTAAGCTTGTCAACGCTTGGCCCTGGCGCGACCAACCTGGCCACTGCGGCCGCTTACGCATACCTGGGCGGTATGCCAATGCTGATGATCACCGGTCAGAAGCCCATTCAGAAGTCCAAACAGGGTCGGTTTCAGATCATTGACGTATGCAGGATGATGTCTCCCATCACCAAATATACTCACCAGTTAACTTCTGCGGACAATATTCCCCCGCGTATGCGTGAAGCGTTCCGCTTGGCAGAGGAAGAAAAGCCGGGCGCCGTGCACTTGGAGTTGCCAGAAGACATCGCCGCCGAACAGACTGAAAGTCTCCCAATTCCGCGAAGCCTTAATCGTCGACCACTGGCAGAACAATGCGCGATTGACGCGGCAGTGGAGAGGCTGCAAAAAGCCCGCAGTCCGATTCTGGTGATCGGTGCGGGGGCCAGCCGCAAGATGACTGCCGAGGTTTTGAGGCGGGTGATCGACAAAACTGGCATCCCCTTTGTTACCACGCAACTGGGCAAGGGGGTCGTGGACGAGCGTCACCCGCGCTTCGTGGGGAACACCGCACTGTCCACTGGTGACTTCGTGCATAGAGCCCTCGAATCCGCCGACCTCATCGTCAACGTAGGCCACGATGTGTTCGAGAAACCTCCGTTTTTGATGCTTCCCGGCAGCACCGAAGTCATCCATATCGACTTCAGATCTGCCGAAGTCGATGCCGTGTACTTTCCGCAGATCGAAGTGATCGGTGATATCGCCAACGCTGTATGGCAGATCGGCAAAGCTCTGAACGATACTGCACATTGGGACTTCACCCGTCTGCTCGCAATTCGTGAGGCTAACGAAGCACAGATTGTCGAAGGCGCTGATGACGATCGCTATCCCGTTTACCCACAGCGTCTAGTGGCCGATATTCGTCGTGCAATGCCGTCCGAAGGCATAGTGGCTTTGGACAACGGTATCTACAAGATCTGGTTCGCTCGTAACTACAAGGCGCACCAATCAAACACGGTCTTGCTCGACAACTCCTTGGCGACCATGGGCGCAGGTTTACCGTCGGCGATGGCCTCGCACTTGGTTTACCCTGATCGACCCGTTATTGCGGTGTGCGGCGATGGCGGATTCATGATGAACAGCCAAGAGCTTGAAACCGCTGTGCGCTTAAATATGCATATCACTGTTGTCATCTTGCGCGACGACGGTTACGGCATGATCAGTTGGAAGCAGGCGAACAGGGGCTTCACTGACTTCAGTCTGAAATATGGCAACCCAGACTTTGTAAAGTATGCGCAGGCTTATGGCGCCAGTGGTCACCGCGTTAAGAGCGCTGATCATCTCTTACCCTTGTTGGAGCATTGCATCAAGACCCCAGGTGTCCACGTGATTGACTGTCCCGTCGACTACAGCCAAAACGATCGTATCCTCAATGATGAATTGCGCGCGAGATCAATGGCCGTTTAAAGAGGATTAGCTGGATTACGATATGTAGTGGGGTGCCTTCTCCCTCAACTCATCGGCTAAAGACTCAAATCATCTGCGCGACGTAGCAATTTTTAAGCATGCGGTAGAGCCACTCTGTTGCGGCCGCATGAGCTAGGCTTTGCGAACCCCTCATTGCCAGGATGGATCGCATGCAAAATAACGCAGCTTCTAATATCGCCACTGCTGACGCACTTACATTGCTCCTGCACAACCAGCATGCACTGGCTGCCGCAATAGAGGAGGTCGCCGTTTGGCTCTCAGCCAATGGCGTGGCAGTGGTTGCAGATAACGCTGTGATGGCTATGGGGACCTTAGACAAAAATGCAAAAGCGATCACAGATGCGATTATACGGATACGGCAATCCTAATATCGCCTTTGCAGGCAGCCAATCGGCCGGACATTGGCGGGCGACCGCTATCGGTCGTTCTCTGCCGGTAAGGTTTTCACGAATCCTGCTGGTCAAATCTCATGCAAACAACTGGTCAGGTCCGATGCAATGCAAACGGGCGGTCAGGTAGGGTGCAATTTCGCAAGTACAGTTCAACGCCCCTCATGTTGCTTACGATAAGCGCCAGGTTGCACCCCCATCGCCTTGGCAAATGCCCGAGTAAACGCTGCGATCGACTGATACCCCACAGCCGCACACACCTGTTCCACGGTCTGGTTGTTTTTGAGCAACTGGCAGGCATGGCGGATGCGCAATGCCAGCAATACCTGGCCGGGCGATTGGCCAGCAAGTTCGTTAAAGCGTTTGAAGAATGCCGAACGCGAGAGCCCGGTGCAGGCCGCCATGGTTTCCAGCGACCAAGGGTTTTGCGGTTGTTCGATCAATTGATCCAGTAATGGTGCGAATTGCGCGTGTCGAGCCAGCGCCACCAGGCCGCCAAGGTTCTGGTTGTCCGCCAATTGCTGGCGCAGTACGTAGAGAAACAGTAATTGGCTCAGGCTCTCCAGCACTGCTGAAGACGGTGTGGGCTGGCGTTTGCATTCCTCCAGAATCATCTCGAACAGCGCACGCGCCGCCTTCGATGACGGATCGCCGGCGCGCAGGATGATCCAGTCCGGTAGGCCTTCGATGATCAGTGACGACAATCCCGACTTGAAGTGAAAGAAGCCGCAGACCAAGCCGACGCCGTCGTGAGCTTGATTGTCCAGTTCAGTCATCGCCAGACGCGGCAGGTTCTGCGCCTCGGTGCTCGATTGTGCACTCGACAGCCTGTAGGGCAGGTCCCTCAATAGGAACACCGCATCGCCGGCACTCAGCGGATGGGCTTGCTCATCCCCCTCGAGGTGAAGCCAGCAACCGCCTTGCACGACGAGGTGGAAGCTGGAGCGCGCCATGCCGTGAGTGCTGGCGTGCCAGCCGCCACAGTAGCGACCGAGATGGAATAGGCTGGCATCAAATTCCAGACTTTCTAATAACCAATCAACCAGTTGACTCGACGAATTCATCTAATGGAAACACTCAAGAACAAGTAATCGCTACTTTAGAATATGGTTCATAGTTCTTATAACCAACAGACTTGTCGGACACCCCATTTTAAGGAGTCCACTCCATGTCGCGCGTCACTTTACACACCCTGCAAAGCGCACCAGAAGCCGCCAAGCCCTTTTTGGAAAACGCGCAGAAGGCCAGTGGCTTTATCCCTAACCTCTTGGCGGTATTGGCCAATGCGCCGGCCGCGCTGGAAACCTACGTTACGGTATCGGGGCTCAATGGCAAGTCCGAACTGAGCCTGGCCGAGCGTGAAGTGGTGCAACTGGTCGCGGCGACCACACATGGCTGTGATTTCTGCGTGGCCGGCCATACTGCCGTGGCGCTGAACAAAGCCAAATTGCCTGACGACGTGGTCAGCGCCCTACGTGAGCAAGCGACGTTGCCGCAAGAAAAACTTGAAGTGCTTGCAGCCTTTGCCCGCGAAGTGATCGCTACCCGTGGCAAGGTCAGCGAATCGACCTTCAACACCTTCAAAGCAGCTGGTTACACCGAGGGCAATGCTCTGGAAGTGATCCTCGGCGTGAGCCTGGCGACCTTATGCAACTTCGCCAACGTTTTTGCCGACACACCGCTCAACCCTGAACTGGCCCGTTACAGCGTGAAGTCGGACCAATGACTCATGCAGCGTCGGTGTGACCGATGCTGTGCAAACAGGAGGACGTGACATGCTCAATCCGGCATTGAGTCAATGGCTGGACACCCACGCCCAAGCATTGGATCTGGGAGAATGCGACCCGCAGGAAGTATTGGCGCAGCTGGCCAGCGCCGGCGTATTGCGTATCGGTATCAGCCAGGAACTGGGTGGTAGTGGCGGTGATCTGGGCGACGCGATAGAAGTCGTGGCGCAAGTGGCCAGTCATTCCCTCGCGGCGGCATTTGTGTTCTGGGGCCAACGAGCCTTCATCGAATATCTGCTGCAAAGCCCTAACGCAGCTCTGCGCGAACGCCTTCTGCCGTCGCTGCTCAGTGGTGAGCTGGCTGGCGCGACCGGGTTGTCGAACGCCATGAAATTTCTTTCCGGCATCGAAGCGCTGCAAGTACGGGCCCGCCCCGAGGCTCGCGGCTGGACCCTGAACGGTCGACTGCACTGGGTTACTAATCTGCGCAAGACCGGCTTTGTGGTCGCGGCGGCCATCGAGCAGGAGGAGGACGGTTCGCCGTTCATTCTGGCGATCCCTGATGATGCAAACGGTTTGCAGCGTTCCGCCGATTTGCAACTGATGGGCCTTCAGTCGAGTAACACGGCGGCCATCGACTTTACGCAGGTCAACGTCAGTCGCGAGTGGTTGCTGCACGAAGACGCCCGCGCATTCCTGCCCGCAGTACGCCCAGCGTTCCTCGGCTTGCAATGCGGCCTAGCCATCGGCCTGGCGCGCCGTGCACTGAACGAAGTGCAGGCGCATCTGAAGGACGGTCGTTCGATCCTGACGCAGCCGCTGCTGGAGCAACACCAGCTTTTGGAGCAAACGGTCAGCGAGCTGAAAAACGGCGTGCTCGAAGGACTTTTCCTGGCGGCACCTGCCGCATTGTTTAGGCTGCGTATCGCCCTCGCTGAATCGGCCGCTGAAGCGGTGCAGCTTGAGCTTCAGAGTAGCGGCGGCAAGGCGTACCTGAGTGAACATGGCAGCGGATTCGCCCGACGCTGGCGGGAGTCGGCGTTTGTGCCGATCGTAACGCCAAGCCTGGTGCAGTTGCGTGCCGAACTCCAGCGTCAGGACCGGGAGTCGGCGGCATGAGCGGGCCGTTACTGCATGCCCAGGGTATCGGTCTTGGCTATCAGCAAGATCAAGTCTGGCACACGGTTCTGGAACATTTCGACCTGCAGTTGCAACCGGGGGAAGTGGTATCGATCCTCGGCCCCAGCGGGGTCGGAAAATCCAGCCTGTTGCGGGTGCTCGCCGGTTTGCAACAACCCCATCGCGGCAGCGTGAGTTTGCTCGGCGAGCCTCTGAACGGCCCGCATCCACGGGTGGCGGTGGCGTTTCAAGACCCGAGCCTGTTGCCCTGGCTCAGCCTGGAAAACAACGTCGCCTTCGGCCTGGACTTCGCCCGCCAGCCTAACTTGAGTCATGCGGAGCGCAAGGCGCGGATCGATGACGCGATCAGCTCCGTCGGCCTGCAACACGCCCGGCAACTACATCCGGCACAACTATCTGGGGGTATGGCCCAGCGCACCGCTCTGGCCCGCTGTTTGGCGCGCGAGCCCCAAGTGTTATTGCTCGACGAACCCTTCGGCGCACTGGATGAAGTGACCCGCGCCGACATGCAACAACTGCTGCTGGACGTCATTGCCGAGCACAATACAGCCGTGGTGTTGATCACTCACGACATTGACGAAGCCCTGCTGCTTTCCGAGCGGATTCTGCTACTGGGTAACAGCCCGGCGCGGACCCTTGGTGAGTGGTGCATCGACTTGCCCCGGCCGCGTGCCGAGCTGGTGGACGAACTGGGCGCGCTGCGCATCGACATACTCAAAACCCTTCGGCGGGCGAGCCGCAATCCACTTTCCCAACCCTTGCCCGAATCGTCGGAGATTGATCATGTGCCTAGACGACTTCACCCACACACGTCGTGACTTCCTCAAACTCAGCGCCTTGCTGACCACCGCTGGCGCGTTGCCGCTGCTCAACAGCCTGCAAGCGCGGGCCGCATCGGAGCCGAACGCGCCGGTTCGTATTGGCTATTTGCCGATCACCGATGCAACGCCACTGTTGGTGGCGCACAACAATGGCTTGTTCGAAGCCGAAGGTATCCAGGCCGAACGCCCGGTACTTCTGCGCAGTTGGGCACAGGTGATCGAGGCGTTTATCTCAGGACAGGTCAATGTGATTCACCTGCTTTCACCGATGACCGTCTGGGCCCGCTATGGCAGCAAGGTGCCGGCCAAGGTGGTGGCGTGGAACCATGTCGGCGGCTCGGGCCTGAGCGTCGCGCCGAACATCACCGAGGTGAAACAGCTCGGTGGCCAGTCTGTGGCGATTCCGTTCTGGTACTCGATCCACAACGTGGTGGTGCAGCAGTTGTTTCGCGACAACGGCTTGGTGCCGGTGAGTAAGCCGGCCAGCAGTGCGCTGGCTTCAAATGAAGTCAATCTGCTGGTGCTGCCGCCATCGGACATGCCGCCCGCGCTGGCCAGCAAACGCATCGCCGGTTACATCGTCGCCGAGCCGTTCAATGCCCTGGCCGAAGAGCTCAAGGTCGGCCGGGTGCAACGCTTTACCGGCGATGTCTGGCGCAATCACGCCTGCTGCGTGGTGTTCATGCATGAGCAGGACCTGAACAATCGCCCCGAGTGGTCGCAGAAGGTGGTCAATGCCATCGTCAAAGCGCAACTGTGGACCCGCAACAACCGTGCCGAGGCCGCGAAGTTGCTGTCCAAGGACGGTGCCAATCGCTACACGCCCCATGCGCAGCAAGTATTGAGCAAGGTGCTGGTGCCGAACGCCGCCGAGCGCGAACAGTACCTGGCCAGCGGCGCGATCCAGCATAGTCATTGGGATGAGCAGCGCATCGACTTCCAGCCGTATCCGTTCCCCAGCTACACCGAGGAACTGGTCAAGCGCCTCAAGGACACGTTAATCGAAGGCGACAAGGGCTTCTTGGCCAGCCTTGATCCGCAGCATGCCGCCCGTGATCTGGTGGACGATCGCTTCGTGCGCAAAGCCATCGCCGACGTTGGCGGGCTCAAGGCTTTCGGCCTACCGGACGGCTTCGAGCGCAGCGAGGAGTTCGGCCTTTGATCAGCAAATCAACCCAACCGGTTTTAAATGCAGCGCTGGGCGTGGCGGGGCTGTTGTGCCTGCTGCTCGCCTGGTGGCTAGGGGTGAGCGTGGTGGCCGGTGCCGACACGATTGCCGCGCGTTTTTCCCCCCAAGCGACTCTGGTGAGTCTGCTGGAGTTGCTCGGCACGCCAGCGGTATATGAGCATGTGCTGGTCAGCCTTAAACGCATCTTGATCGGATTGCTTTCGGCTTTGCTGATCGGTGTGCCGCTGGGGCTGATGATCGGCAGTTACCGCCACCTGGAGGCCGCCACTACACCGGCGTTCCAGTTCCTGCGGATGATTTCACCGCTGTCGTGGATGCCGGTGGTAGTGATGTTGATGGGCGTGGGCGACCGGCCGATCTACTTCCTGCTGACTTTCGCTGCGATCTGGCCGATCCTGCTCAACACCGTGGCCGGCGTGCGCCAGCTCGACCCCCGGTGGTTACAGCTTAGTCGCAGCCTCAGCGCCACGCGTTTGGAAACCCTACGAAAGGTGATTCTGCCTGGTGTGCTCGGCCACGTGCTGACCGGCGCGCGCTTGTCCATCGGCATCCTGTGGATTGTGCTGGTGCCCTGCGAAATGCTCGGAGTCAGCGCCGGGCTGGGCTACTTCATTCTCGATACCCGGGACCGCCTGGCGTATTCGGAGCTGATGGCCATGGTCCTGCTGATCGGCGTCTTGGGGTATGCCCTGGACGCGGGGGCGCGTTCGTTGCACCGAAAGGTGGTGCACGCCTGACCAACTCCGCACTTCCAGCAATCCCTATTTCAGGGAAAATATCCTTTGCGATTTGTCACTCGAAACTGAAGCGAACGAAGGTGGCCTGCTTGCACCGGCCCTGCCCTGTGTCGATCTTGAAGAGCAAGCAATTCGCGAAGACGTTTGAAACTGTGGTGAATTTTCTTGATCGCTCACCGCATGTTGGTACGCCCTCGGCGCGGTTGTTGCGCGCGACCAGCAGTTAGCACGTGTGGTTAGCACCGGCTCACCCTCCACCGCAAGGTCAGGAAGGTTTAATTCTTGCTTGGATACGCAGGACCGTCATGGATGCGCGCTTCCGGGAGATCCGCACACCGATGCGCTCGCTGCCATTTTCTCTGGCCACGGCATCCACAGTCTCGAGCAGGAAGCGCAGGCGGTTATACGCGCTGGTTCTGGGGCGATTGCGGGCTGTTGACGCAGCACTCGAGACGCGAGAGTACCTGTGCCAAGATCGATTCACTGCGGCCGATATTTCAGTAGGCTATGCGATTATGCTGGCTAGCCTTATTGGACTAGAAAGCACATTCACCGAAAGAATTAGAGCTTATTGGCACAGGCTCAAGGACCGCCGAGGATTTGCAATGGCCTCGGCCGCCCAAGAGCGGGAGGCTGTTGAGCAAGGTGTGGCTACAGTTCACGCACCACTGGTTGGAAAGGTCACTGTGGTGGTTTGACTGTATGAAAGTGCGATCCTTTCTGGTGATAGAATCCGAAGCGGGACAGCTGGATAGATCACCGTTAAGACGAGACATCTAATGGAGCGTTCCCGTAGTCTCGACGTAAGGGGCTAGACCCACAGGACCGCGTCGTTTTCGCCCACGATAAGGGAAGTATTGATATGTCAGAAATTGAGCAGGCAAAGGCGAAACTGGCTGAACTGGAGCGAGCTCTAGATTCTGCGCGACAGGGCCTGGAAAGCTGGGAGGAATACGACAGCCGTCGTGAGGATGGCAGTGGTGCTCAAGACCGTCGCCACGAGGAGTCGGGGCAGTATCGTCGTGAGCAATTAGAAGAAGCCGCCGAAGCTGTGTCACAACAGAAAAAACTGATCGCTAGCCTGACCTAAGTGAATCTACCGATAAGCTGGAAAAAGCTCGCTCAATGCGAGCTTTTTTACAGTCCGGTTTCATTAGGCCACTACAAACCGGCCCTTGTTTGTTCAGTATTTCTCTCAGTTTATTCTTTGGGCGAACAAGGTTCACCGGACGCTTAGGGATGAAGTGCAACCGATCGTATTACGTTAGGTGTAGCCCCCGGGCGGATACAATTTCCAGCTCCCATTTAAGCGTTGCTGCTGTAGGCCGGCCCCTAGCTCAACGGCAATTGCTTCACTAATGACGATGAAAAATGGCGCATTCCCCCCTGTATGTAGCATTTTCTATGCGCATGAATTGAGATGGCAAGCAACGTAATCGCAGAAATTTGCTTTATGTGGAATTATGCAAAATTCCATAATTCCCCTCGATGTCTGTTTGGGCAATTAAACCGAAGGGTGCAAGGAACTGGTGAGCTGATCGGCAACGCGCACTGGGCTTGGTCTGCGGTTGAGACGTTCAGGGGGAACTTCACATGCCGCGTAAAATTTGCCTCGCCTTATTAGCGGCTGAAGGTTACGGATTGCTGCGGTGTCAGTCGCATTTATTTCAAAATTGTCACATTTATTTCCGAAACCGACATCAGTGGCGGGTTTCCACTTCACGCGGCCATACCTCGTGTGCTGCAACAACGCTAGGCAGTTTCAATAGTCTGGTTTGCCGCATCTAGTAGCTTTTCCAGTGCTTCGTAGCCTTCATCATGGCGGATCAGACAACCAATGATGTCCGTCGCATCACACGTGAACGGTTCGGAGTACATGACCATCCTGAAAAAGGCATGGGCGAGCACGATACCGCCTTGGTTTAGCCACGGCTCTACCACCCCACCATCCACCTGGTCAAAAAACGTCGACAAGACAGCTGTCGCTAGCGGGCGCATTTCGATAGACGATGCACAATACTCCCAATACCAACGGCCCTTGCTCGGACAAAAGCCTGGGTTGTCATCGTTTAGCATGTAGTTCCAGTTCTTGCTTTGCCACATCCAAGGTGCAGGCTGGAGCAGGCGTGGAGGCATTCCTTCTCTATACACCGTTACCTCGTGCTTAACCCCATCACCCCAAATGGTTACTGGACGCTTCATCAAATACTTACGCGCGCGCTCACGTAAATTGGAGTCAGCCAGACGAGCGTTGATGCCATGTTGTAGCTGCGCTGCTGTCCGGCCTTCGGCCACCTCCCTAAGGGTCGTTCCGATATCGAGGCCTCGCTGATGCAAAGGCTGCAAATTAAGGTAGAGACGTCCTTGCAACGGCGCGGGCAACTCGTCCACACAACCGGTTTCCAAGATGATCGGTACGATACGCACGTTCGGCTCATCCACTATCCCTGTCAGCATCCTCAACTCGCGGTTAAGGCCCCTGCCATCTTGTTGGGCTGCTTCCACGTAAGCGCGGTCACATAAGCAGAGGACCAGAATTGGCCGCTTGGATAGAGCCTTGGCAATGATCCCATCGATCGACTCTCCTAAAGCAATGCTATCCCGATCCCAAAACACATCGTGATCCCAACCTAGTGGGGTAACGACATGTTGGCGTACCCATTCCTTGCTCTCAAACCCGTCGCCCCAAGCGTACGAGATGAAGATAAAGCCATGTGCTTTCACTTCAGTCACTGTTCCATCCCTTGTATTGAGCATGATCTGCTTTCCAGGGCTGGGTACCCGGAATCTCGTTTTGCTATGCGAGCGCCAGTATTACGACATTATTCCTGCCCACGGAAGGCTAATGGCCATCGTTTCGCGGGAAGCGATGACGTAAGTGGTGCATTCTTGAGCAGGCTGTCAGACCCAAAGTTAATTTTCTAATTATTATTTCCGGCGTCTTGCAAGGTGTCTTTTTTAAATTAAAGTTAGCTGAGCGTGAAATAGCCTAGCTAATAGTGCTGTATTACCTATCAGATCAATCGAAGGATATGAATGGCAGGCATCACTCTATTGCTTCGGTCAATATTTGCGAGCTGCGTTATTAATGACAGCAATGTTTTGCCCGGTTCGGATTTTCAATGGGCCTAGGTAGTCAGGCCCCACGATTGCATGTCGAGGCCCGCTCGTCGAATGATGCAGTAAAAGCTGGGGTTGGGGATAGAAATACTGGACAAAAACCCACCGTAAGCGATACTCTAACGCATGTCTTAGTGTAAGAGTTTTTGATTCTACACGTGTGAAAATGGAATGGAGTCCTCATATGTTAGCTCGCATTGATTCAGCCGATTAGTTGTACTGCTTAGGGCAAGAATTGGTTTCATGAGTTGACGGCTCTGAGAAACAACCTGATAGCAGGATATATATATGGCGAATGGAAAAGTACTTCGGCAACTTTTGAAGGCTGGTGCAATAGGCGATCAGGCGGCTTTCCGTCGGGCCTCAGAAGCTATTATTGAAGAAGAACGCCAAAAGCAGCACCACTTGTTGGCAAATGATTTAGAGCAGATCCTCTATGGTGGGGATATGCATGTTCAGTCTGCTCGTAAACCACAATTTACTGCAGACATTCCTGTCGATAAAGAACGGGGACTTCCGCTACTCGACATTCGTCCGCCCAAGCGATCACTGGAGGAAATCATTCTTCCCGAGAGCAGCGCGTCGATGATTGACGAAATGCTCGAGGAGCATCGGCGTGCGGAAGTGCTTCGAAGCTACGGTATGAAGCCGTCTGGCAAGGTGATTTTCTTCGGCCCGCCGGGATGCGGTAAGACACTGGCTGCTGAAGTCATCGCTTTTGAGCTGGATCGTCCACTGGCCATCGTCCGTCTCGATGCCCTGGTCTCCTCGTTCCTGGGTGAAACCGCGGCCAATTTGCGCAAGGTTTTCGAGTTCATTGCTAAACATCAGCTAATCGTTCTTTTTGACGAGTTTGACGCAATCGGGAAAGAACGTAGTGATAGCGGTGAGCACGGTGAGCTTCGGCGTGTCGTCAATGCCGTCCTGCAAATGATGGATGCCTACGACGGCCAGAGTCTCATCCTGGCAGCGACTAACCACGAGAATATTCTCGATTCAGCAATTTGGCGCCGGTTTGATGACGCTATCGAATTTCCGCTGCCTGATCACAAACAACTAACAGCTTTGTTGCAGCTTAAGTTGCGTGGTATTCGTCGTCAGTTTGAGTTGGACGACGCTGAGTTGCTGAAAGAATTTGATGGAAAAAGCGGGGCTGATGTAGAACGAGTTGTTCGGCGCGCCGTTAAGCGTATGATATTGCGCAATCAAGAGTTCCTCACGGTCAAAGAACTGCGAAATGCTTTGGTGCGGGAGGGACTTCGCAAGCACTAACCTGCTATCAAGGATGATGAATTGGCAACTTACAAGCACCTGAGCTTTGAGCGCGAGAACCTGGACAATCGTCGTCGCACGAAGAACCCACCAAAGTTCGCTAAACGCGATGATTTACGTGGGCATGGCCAGAAATTGAATGGCTACTTCGCGACGGCAGCGGGTATCGCCGCCAGGCAATTCAAGTCTGCCGAAAACTCTCCCTTTGTATTCAAACTGCAATACGACGGCGCGATGACTTTTGAACATCTTCAAAAGCACGGCCTGGAGTTCATCAGTCAGGAAGGCAAACAGGTGTGCGTGGTCTTCGCGACCGAAGCCGGCTTGGCCATCTTTCAAGACCACCTGAGCAAGCTGGGCGTGATTGGGCAAAACGTCAGCTACAAACAGATCTTGGCGGCGATCGAGGGTATTGACGCCTGGTCGGAGGAAGATCGTAAAAGCTGGGCCTTGCGGCACATTGGCCTCCCTGACACCGAAACGTTCAAACTGGACGTTGAGCTCTGGCCGCATCAGGTGGCCAATCATCCCGCACGCATTCGCCTGTGTGCTGCCTTTGAGAAATGGCTGGCTGAATCTGAGATCAAGACCATCCATAGGCTCAACTTCGACAGTCTGGTGATGTATCGCGTCGAGGTGAACAATGATCAAGCGCAAGGGTTGCTGAATCATAGCGACGTGCGCCTGGTTGATTTGATTCCTCAAACAGGCATTTCCTATCCACAACTGAACCGCGACATCGCGCAAATTCCAGCGAATATCCCACGTCCAGCTGACGATGCCGCCCGTGTATGCATTCTGGACAGCGGCATCAATACCAACCACCCATTGCTCCGCTCCGCCATTGCGGAAAGCGAGTCTTTCGTCGCTGATCAGGATGCGTTCGATGAGGCAGGCCATGGGACCGCTGTGGCCGGTATTGCGCTGTATGGCGATGTGGAGGCCTGTGATCAAAGCAACTTCTGGCACCCGCAGTTCTGGCTTTACAACGGCAAGGTCATGCGCAAATGCCCAGATACTCAAAACGCCATCTATGACGAGCACACGGTAGAGGCGACACTGACGCAGGCAGTGGAGCACTTTGTGGGGCTGGGCTGCCGGATCTTCAATTTGTCGCTGGGCAACACCAACGCGCCATACGACGGTACCCATATTCGCGGTTTGGCTTACATCCTCGACGTGCTTGCACGCAAACATAACGTGCTGTTCGTCGTTTCCACCGGCAATTTCATGGGCTCTGAAGAGCCGCCCGTGCCCTTGCAGAGCTGGAGGGAAGAGTATCCCGAATATCTCCTGCATGAGCGCAGCGTCATCATTGACCCTGCACCTGCCTTGAATGTGCTCACGGTGGGTAGTATTTCCCGGCATGACGCCACCTTTGATAGTCAGCGTCATCCCGAAATCCACCAGTTGTCCCCCGCCTCGGAGAACCAGCCATCCCCGTTCACCAGGCACGGCCCCTCCGTCAAGGGAGCTCTGAAGCCCGAGCTGGTCGCTCATGGTGGGAACCTGGCGTGCCCAGTGCATTACAACAATCAGCAGTGGAAGGCCGACATGCGCGGGCTGGGCGTGTTGACCCTGAATCATCAGTTCCAGGGCAATACGCTGTTCAAAGAGCTAAGCGGTACCAGTTTTTCCGCCCCATACATTACTCACTTGGCAGGCCGCCTGCTAAACGAATACCCCGAGGCGTCAGCCAACCTGCTGCGTGCAATGCTGGTGAACCATGCTTCGCTGTCGAGTGAGGTGGAAAGCACCTTCTCTGATGAGATGCGCAAGGGCTATAAAGACAATAAAGCCACTTACAAACGGGAAATTTCCCGTGACGTAGGCGGATACGGCCAGGTGAGCGAGAGTGACTTGTTCCGATCCTCCGATCAGTGCGTCGTACTGACGTGCGAAGAGAGTATCGAGAAAGACGCTTGTCAGTTTTATGAGCTTCCTCTCCCTGCGACCTACCTGCGCAAGACCCGGGGGCTCAGAGAGTTATGCGTCACTCTGGCCTATTCTCCCGCAGTGCGAACGACTCGCCTGGACTACCTTGCGACACAGATTAGTTTCCGCTTGGTCAAAGGGGCGTCACTTGACGAAGTGCAGGCTTTCTTCAACAAGGAAAAGCAGGAGGAAAATGAGACTCGAGGTGATGACGCTGAGCAAAACCGGGACATCTCTGCTCAGTTGCGGGGGCGCGGTACTGTGCAGTCGTCCAAATGGACCTTCAAGCAGCGCAATCCTGCAGAGAAATGGTTTGTCGTTGTGATCCGACAGGATCGAGAGTGGAACCATCCGGACGTTCTGGACAAAGAACCCTATTCGTTGGTGGTGACGGTAGCTGACCGTGATAACGAGCAGGCTCAGCTCTACACTGAGATTCAAGCCCAGCTTCAGTTGCAGCTTCAGGCACGAGAAGAGGCCCGGCAACGAGCGGCCTTGTAGTCGCGGTACTGCCCAAGGTCTGAGCCCTGCCCTAAGCGAGGGGCCAAGGTAACAGAGGCAGGCACGCTACGAACTTGAGCGTGCTCCCCAATGAAATCGTGGCTCGATCTCTCACGCTATCCAGATCTAGTGGCTGAATCTTATAGATTCGGTTGGCGAACGGGCGGGCTACAAACCTGAAAAATTACTTTATGCACAATTATGCGAAAAAACATAATTTGTCTGGAGACATGGCTGGGCTGCGAATAATGGGGCGTGCAGGGCGTTGGGGCTAAGCAGTTCGACTAGCAGGTGAGCACGGTAGGGGCGCACTCAGACAATCAAGCGAAACTTTCAGCTGGTAGGTTGAGGCGGCTGAGCAAGGCTCTCAACGAACCGTGAATTCAATTTCCTTCTCAGTTTATTCCTTGTTTTCTCATTAATTTCTTTTTGTCCCACCAGCGCCGGCCCGGAGGCCGAGTGATGCGGCTGGCGAAACGGGCGCTGCGGCCAATGGGTCAACGGCGCGCCGCTGGCGACGGATTGAATCGCCGCCACTTCCAGCGCTTCACTCTCGGCCAGCGGCGGCAGCAACCCCGGTAATCGACTGGCCAGCAACGTTTTGCCCGTTCCCGGTGGTCCGCTGAACAGCAGGTTGTGCGCACCGGCGGCGGCAATCAGCAGCGCCCGTTTGGCGGCCAGTTGGCCCTGTACTTCATTCAGGTCGGGATAAGGTTTGGCGGCATGGATCAGCCCGTCCGAGACATACGGCTCGACCGGTGTATGCCCATTGAAATGCGCCACGGCCTCCAGCAGATGATCCACCGCGATCACCCTGAGTCCCGAAGCCAGACAAGCCTCCTCGGCATTCGCCCGCGGCACCACCAGCGTCCGCCCGGCCTTGCGCGCTGCCAGTGCCGCCGGCAACACCCCGCGCACCGCCCGCACGGCGCCGGACAACGCCAGTTCGCCAAGGCACTCCACGTCATCCAGCGTCAACGTCGGCACCTGCACACTCGCCGACAGAATCCCCAGCGCAATCGCCAGATCGAACCGCCCGCCATCCTTGGGCAGATCCGCCGGCGCCAGATTCAACGTGATCCGCCGCGCCGGAAACTGCAGCCCGGAATTGATGATCGCACTGCGCACGCGGTCCTTGCTCTCCTTCACCGCCGCTTCGGGCAAGCCGACCATGGTCAGCGAGGGCAAACCGTTGGCCAGGTGAACTTCGACGGTGACGGCGGGAGCATCCACGCCAATCTGGGCGCGGCTGTGGACGATGGCGAGGGACATGGTCGTTCCTTGAGTTGAATCGAGGGGCCGCTTCCTGCGGGTTTTTTAAGGGTAGTTGAGCGGGGTTCTTGCGTTTGAGTAGAGGTTTACAAGACGTATCAGAAAGCGGTTGTGCGGGCCTATGCGTTCATCTTCTGCCCGCTAACAGACCACTTGGCTCAAGCTCAGGTCCGCACGTAACGGCAACTTCAATAAACCTCCGTTGAATGGCTGACAAATTTCCAGCCAGTCGGAGTGCTTCGAGGTGTAGTTCAACAACCTGAAGTAGCTTTTTCTTTCTCTTTTTATCCTTCACAGAGACCTCCTTCCTGATGGGTGTCGCTAATGTAATGGCAGGCGTAAGGACAACATAAATAGGCGCAGACGCTGATTTTTGTAGGGGCGTGCCCTAATAGTTGTAGGACGCCAGCGAAAGCGACTCGACGGTCTTGTATCGCAAAGTCGGATGCTCCAGTTTGGCCGCTCAATGCAGCCTCTGGAGGCGAAAAATGGACCGCAATGGTATGCGCCCGATTCATCCGGGCGAGGTGCTGAATAAGGAATTCATGGAGCCGTTGGGCATGACGGTCATGGACTTGGGCATGCCCACAAACTGGCCTGAAACCGAGATCGAGAAGCTTGTGAAATGCCAACTCAGGATCTGCGCCGATCTGGCAATCAGGCTGGCCATCCACCTCAACACCACACCTGAGTTCTGGATGAATCTTCAGTCGACTTACGATTTGCGAAAAGCTGAAGTTTAGAGAGGAGCTTCGGTCCGTGATCAACTGGAGCGGCTGGCGCATTGCGCTTGATCTGAATCCAAGGTCGTACGGCGGGGAGCTGAACAGTTGCTGTGACTACTCCTCAGAAAACCGATTGTTGCAGATATATCGAGGCGAAAAAAAACCGCCTTGAGGAGACGGTTTTTTAGTTGCAGGCTTCGGTGAGGCCAAGGCCTGCGCATCCTTAGTGGACACACTCACGTTTGCTGAGGTTATGCAGGTTTGCTCCTGGATGCAAGCGTCAGGATCACTTGGCTCCCAGCAAGGCAGGGCTGAGAGATGACGTGTCTGATATGCCGGGAATACACGCTTAACGCCTTGATACAACTTGTTTAAATGAATTTTGTAGGGGCTGCAATACCATCCGTTGCGACGATGCCCACTCATGGAGTGTTCACAGAGTGTGGCCGGGAGCGTAAAGATTTCATGTCCCCCAACACGGTGTGAGAACCGTGCCGGTGCTTTTTTGGGGGATCCACACCCGGCCGCCTTGGTGGGCACACTCACGTGTAGTCCCGAAGGTGTTCGTACGCCGGAAAGAGCATCGGAGGTTTGGCCCCACGCAAGGAGGGCCAAAATATGTCTAAGTTTCTTAAACATATGTGGCGCCTCGTCAGGATCGTGCTATGGGCTTTTCGCCTGTACGAGATTCTGCGAGACCGTTGGAATAATTCGCTGTAAGAATTGAACCGACGGAAACCGTTCCTGCCTCGGCAGGAGCGGTTTTAGCTTCTCAATTCACTCAGCCGGCGGCGTCAGCTTCGCTTCCATCTCCGCCACCTTCGCCTCAAGGCTCTCGAGCCGGGCGCGAGTGCGCGCCAGCACCACCATCTGACTGTCAAACTCTTCGCGGCTCACCAGGTCCAGTTTGCTGAAGGCGCTTTGCAGCAGCATCTTGAAC
>Ga0247818_10000744_pt1 | contig 20484 bp, 18 predicted proteins | sample 13C_Glucose_Day1_FD_192424 | JGI IMG/M metagenome (GOLD analysis project Ga0247818, IMG submission 192424) | Soil microbial communities from agricultural site in Penn Yan, New York, United States - 13C_Glucose_Day1 | ecosystem: Environmental > Terrestrial > Soil > Agricultural land | place... | reverse complement strand
GCCACCGAGTCAGCCCGTGTCGCAGCCTTGCCCAAGTGGCTGCACATCTACAACCATCATCGACACCACACCGCACTCGGCGGACGACCGCCCGCCAGCCGCGTTCCTAACCTCTGTGGTCAGTACAGCTAGTGGACGACTCTGAGGGCGTGGTCGGTGTTGTTGAGCCGCCGACCGCCGTCCTCGGTCACGGTGACGATGTCCTCGATGCGCACCCCGAAGCGCCCCGCGAGGTAGATCCCCGGCTCGATGGAGAAGCACATCCCCGGCACCAGCGGCTGTTCCTCGCCCTCCACCATGTACGGCGGCTCGTGGGTGGTCACGCCGATGCCATGTCCCGTCCGGTGGATGAACTGTTCGCCGAACCCCGCGCGGGCGATGACGCCCCGGGCGACCCGGTCGATCTCCTGACAGCTCACCCCGGGGCGGACGGCCTCGAAGGCTGCCTGCTGCGCCTCTCGCACCACGTCGTGCACCTCTCGGACGTCCGGAGAGGGATCCCCGACGCAGACGGTGCGCGTGGTGTCGGAGCCGTACCCGTTCATGAGCCCGCCGAAGTCGAGCACGATGGCGTCGCCGGACTGGATGACCCGGCTGCCCGCCTCGTGGTGCGGGTTGGCGCCATTGGGCCCGGAGCCGACGACGGTGAAGTCCACCTGCTCGTGCCCGAACTGGCGCAACAGCGCGGCGAGGTCGGCGGCGACCTCGGTCTCCCGCCGACCGGCGAAGGTCACACCGACGATCTCGCCGTATGCCGCGTCAGCGGCGGCGCCCGCCGCCGTCAGCCGCGCCAGCTCGTTGCTGTCCTTGACTGCGCGCATCATCGGCAGGCACTCCGTCAGCGGCCGGTAGCCGGAAGCGGGCAGCTGCCGCTGCAGGCCAAGGAGGTGCAGTGCCCACGCGGAGTCGGAGATGCCGAAGCGGCCCTCCGGGTGCAGCAGGGCGCCGGCCACCGGATATGGGTCCGTGCCATCAGCCCAGTCGACGATGGAGAGTGCCGGGGCCCCCTCGGCAGCCTGGGCGTCCGGGCGCTCGAGGACCGGCACGAGCAGGGTCGGCTCGTGGTCCGGGCGCAGCACCAGCATGGTGAGGCGCTCGGTGATGGCCGTCGGGCGATACCCGGTCAGCCACACCAGATCCGGTCCGGGTGTCACCACGACCCCCGCGAGACCTGCCTCGTGGGCCGAGCGGACCACCCGGTCCATCCGGCCTCGGTAGTCCGCACTGGTGAACGCCGGCGGGCTCGACGGTTTGGTGGTGGTCATGGCCGTGCCCTCCCTGGCTCGCGTCGACGCCGTCACGCTAGGAACCCTCCGCCGCGATCACATCACCCTCAGGGGATGAGCCCCCGCGTGACCGGACGACAGCGTCCTCTCGGGGTAACTGCGGTTACGGGCCGACCGGCTTGTGCGCCATGAGGTACGCCTGCCGGGTCCTCTCACGATCGACCGGCTCGCGGAGCAGCCGGGCGTCCACCAGCATGCCTGAACGGTGGATGAGACTCTCAACACGCTCCGGCTCCAGCCGGTAGGCGTCCAGCGACACGTCATGGCCGTAGCCGTGCTCGATGCGCACGCGCTCATCGCCCGCCTGGAACGCGAGCAGCAGATGACCGCCCGGGGCGAGCACCCTCGAGAACTCGGCGAACACCAACGGCAGGAGCTCCGGCGGCGTGTGAATGATCGAGTACCAGGCGACGATGGCGCCGACGCTGCCGTCAGCCAGGTCCAGGGCTGTCATCGTTCCCTCGTCGAACCGCAGCCCAGGGTGCGCCCTGCGCGCCACGGTGATCATCCCTGGCGACAGGTCGATGCCGAAGGCGTTGAGCCCGAGGGCGTGCAGGTGGGCCGTCACCCGTCCGGGTCCGCAGCCCAGATCCGCGACAAGGCCACCGGGGCCCGCCTGCACGAGCTCGGCGAACGTGGCCAGCAGCGCCCGGTCCAGCGGCTTGGCTGCGAGCTCGGTGCGCAGGAGCTCGGCGTAGTCGACGGCGACCGTGTCGTAGGACGCGCGGGTTGCGCTCAGGTAGGAGGGCTCAGTCACGTCGATGACCGTAGTCATGGACACCGACGCCCACCTCAGCGGTCAGGGCGTCACCAGCGCGAGCTCGGCCGGGCTGAGCCGCACGAACCGCTCGATGCGGTAGTTCTCCCAGGCGCGGCGATGCCGGGGGTCGAGCATCGGGAACACCGCTGCCGCGTCGAGTACCTGGGGAGAGACCACGTGGTAGGTCGTGCCGTGGACCACCAGAGTGGCGCGTCCTGCCGCGAGGACGTTCTTCAGCCAGTCGACACCTTCGCCGTAGGGCAGCGGGACGACGAACCCGCCCTCGACGGGAACCGCCACCACTGGCGTGGAGTAGGCACGACCCGATCGCCGTCCCGTGTGGCGCAGCACCGCGGCATACCAGTGGCGCCGCCCCGCCATGGTCATCATGAGGGGGTTGGTGACCCACTTGTTGAAGACCCTGATCGCGTCCATGGTGCGCGGCCCCCCGTAGCGCAGGGCCAGGAAGAAGGCCACCAGCAGGCCGACTGCTGCCAGGGCCACCCCCACACCGACACTGAGCCGGCTCCTGCTGTGGGTCCGGCGGCCCCTCATGACCAGCACCACGGCACGACGAGAACGTGCATGTCCTTCAGTGTTCTGCTGCCCACAGGGCCAGGCAACGGCCGAAAGCCGTACCCGAGCCGGAGCCGTAGCGGCCGGCACCCGCCCGGCCGGTCACGACCGTGACCCGAGACCAGCCTTCACCCGGGGGCGCTCGCCCTCCGCGTTGTCGATGACCAGGTCTGCACTCGCCCAGGGCTGGCACTGGGCGAAGTAGGTCTCCTGCGCCTGGACGTACCGGGCCATCGAGGGGTGCGCAGGGTCCGGGTTCGTCCCGTCCCGCGCCGCCATCCTGGCGGCCGTCACCTCGAACGGGACGTCGAGGAACACCGTGAAGTCCCAGTGCCCCGCCAGCTCCGCACGGTGCAGGAAGAGGCCGTCCACGACGAGCACCGAGCCCGCGGGAGCCGTCAGCCAGGGCCCGTCGAGCACCCTGTCCGTCGCGAGGTCATGCCCCTGCGGCCGGTAGTCCCGCGACCCCTCGGGACCGAGCGGCTCGAGCACCTCGGCGACGAAGCGGACGTAGTCGAAGGAGTCCAGCCAGAACCCCTCGGGCGAGCTGCGCCCGCGTCGGTAGCGCAGCGCCCGGACATGGTGGAAGTCGTCGACGGAGACCTGCACGACCTGCCTGCCTGCCTCGCGCAGCGCTACCGACAGCTCGCCCGCGAAGACCGTCTTGCCCGAACCGTCGACACCGTCGATGCCCACCCTCACGCAGGAGTCCCCCGCGGCAGCCGGGACGCGCGCCGCCACCTCGGTGAGCAGCCGCCGCCGCTCGGCGGTGGCGGTCGGGGCGGTGCTCACCCCGGCACGATCCAGCGCAGCACGGTCACGGCACCCACGATCGCGCACACGACGAAGAGCACCGCAAGGATGACGGCGATGACGACGGCCGCGTCGGGGCCGCCGCCGCCCTGGCCGGTGTCCACCGAGGAGCTGATGCCGAGCGAGCCCGCCGGAGCGCCGGCCTGCTCGGCGCGCCGGCGCAGCGCCTCCACCCGCTTGTTGCCGGGTCGCTCCCGTACGGCCCGGGGCAGGCTGCGCCACATCTCGGGGAAGTGGTCGGCGTGCCGCTCCCTCCAGGCCTCGATGGACTCGTCCACGTCGTGGCCGCGCCGGGACGTGCCGAACCACGCTGCACCCGCCGCGGGCAGGTCGCCCATGGTGTGGTGGACCTCGCCGAGCAGCTCGAGCGCCTCGGGGTCGTACTCGTCGCGCAGGAACCCGGTGAGGCGGTCCCGGGCCTTCCACGCGCGACCCGCGGCGAGGTCCGCTCGGGCCCGCTCGACGGCGCCGCTGTGGTGCCCGGGGTCCACGCTGGTTGTGTCGCGCTCGGCCGGGGACGGGGTCTTCTGGCTGTCGTCGCTCACAGCCGTGAGTATGCCGCCTACGCGCCGTCGCGGCTCCGCGGCACCGTCGCTGGGGCCGGCGGCGCTGCCTAGGCTGGGGCGATGGCGGTCAACCGGAGTCGCAAGGCCAGGGGTGCCCGCAGACGCAAGCGCCGGATGGAGCGCGTCGAGCACGATCTCAGCGACGAGCAGTGGACCGCGCTCAAGGCTGCGTGGGGTGGCTGCGCCTACTGCGGCGTGACCGACCGGCCGCTTCAGCGTGACTGTGTGCTGGCGCTCTCCCGCGGCGGGCGCTACACCCTCGACAACATCGCACCGGCGTGCGGCTCCTGCAACGCCAGCAAGTGCAATGACGAGGTCACCGGCTGGCTGCGTCGCAGGCGGCTCGACGAGCGCGCCTTCCTCGTGCGCCACCTGGAGATCGGTGCCGCGCTCGCCCTGCGGTTCCCCGCGACACGAGCCGTCGACACGCAGGCGCCGGAGACCACCGCCTTCTGACCTGCGACGGCCCTGCTGGGCGTCGACCCGGGGCGCCTCGGCGGCCTCGCCGGGTCACAGAACCCCATGGCGTAGCCCACAGGGGGTTGATTTTGTTACTGGCCAGTACCACCATGGAAGTTACCGGCCAGTACGGCCGGCCGACAACGCCGTCACGACACGTGGAGGATCCCCCTCATGGGCCACTACAAGAGCAACCTGCGCGACCTCGAGTTCAACCTCTTCGAGGTGTTCGGCCGTCAGGACGTGCTGGGCCACGGCCCCTACGCAGAGGTCGACGCCGACACGGCGCGCGAGATGCTCAAGGAGGTGGCCCGCCTCTCCGAGAACGAGCTCGCGGCCTCCTTCACCGAGGGTGACCGCAACCCGCCCGTCTACGACCCGGCCACGCACTCGGTGACCATGCCCGAGGCCTTCACGAAGAGCTACCAGGCGTACATCGACTCGGGCTTCTGGAACATCGACGTGCCCGGTGAGCTCGACGGCACCGTTGCCCCGCCGTCGCTGAAGTGGGCCATGAACGAGATGGTCCTCGGGGCGAACCCGGCCATCGCGATGTTCGCCGCCAGCTACTCCTTCGGCAAGCTGCTCTACCTGCTCGGGACCGACGAGCAGAAGAAGATGGCCCGCTGGATCATCGAGAAGGGCTGGCACTGCACGATGGTGCTGACCGAGCCGGACGCCGGCTCCGACGTCGGCGCCGGCCGGACCAGGGCCACCCAGAACGCCGACGGCTCCTGGAACATCGCCGGCGTCAAGCGCTTCATCACCTCCGGTGAGTCCGACATGGTCGACAACGTCGTGCACTTCGTCCTGGCGCGCCCCGAGGGCGCCGGACCGGGCACCAAGGGCCTGTCGCTCTTCATCGTCCCCAAGTTCCACGTCGACCTCGACACCGGCGAGCTCGGCGAGCGCAACGGCGCCTACGTGACGAATGTCGAGCACAAGATGGGCCTCAAGGTGTCGACGACCTGCGAGGTCACCTTCGGAGACAGGGAGCCGGCGGTGGGCACGCTGCTCGGCGACACCCACGACGGCATCGCCCAGATGTTCCGGGTCATCGAGCACGCGCGCATGCTGGTGGGCACCAAGGCCATCTCCACCCTGTCCACGGCCTACCTCAACGCCCTGGAGTACGCCAAGGAGCGCGTCCAGGGCGCCGACCTGACCCGGATGACGGACAAGACCGCCCCACGCGTCCCCATCACCCACCACCCGGACGTGCGCCGCTCGCTCATGACCCAGAAGGCGTACGCCGAGGGCCTGCGCGCGCTCGTCGTCTACACCGCCACCCAGCAGGACACCGTCGACCAGGCCCTCCTCGAGGCCGGCTCCGAGGAGCTCGAGAAGGACAGCCCCGCCGACATGGCCAACCGGGTCAACGACCTGCTCCTCCCCATCGTCAAGGGCGTCGGCTCCGAGCGGGCCTGGGTGCTCCTGGGCACCGAGTCGCTCCAGACGCTCGGCGGATCGGGCTTCCTGCAGGACTACCCGATCGAGCAGTACATCCGCGACGCCAAGATCGACACCCTCTACGAGGGCACGACGGCGATCCAGGGCCTGGACTTCTTCTTCCGCAAGATCATCCGCGACAAGGCGCAGGCCCTCTCGCACGTGGCCATGCAGATCCAGGAGTTCGCCAAGGACCTCGGCGCCACCGGCGGGGCGCTCGACACCGAGCGCGAGCTGCTCGGCAAGGGTCTCGAGGACGTCCAGGGGATCCTCGGCTACATGGTCGGCGAGCTCATGAAGTCCGACCCGCGCCAGGAGGGCTCCGACGTCCGCAACCTCTACAAGGTCGGCCAGAACACCTCTCGCCTTCTCATGGCAGCCGGTGACCTGGTCATCGGCTGGCTGCTGCTGCGCCAGGCCGAGGTCGCCAAGGCGGCGCTCGACGCCGGGGCGTCCGCGAAGACGATCACACAGAAAGACGTGGCCTTCTACGAGGGCAAGATCGCAGCTGCGTCCTTCTTCGCCCGCAACGTCCTGCCGAAGATCGCGGCCGAGCGCCAGATCGCCGAGGCCACCGACAACTCCCTCATGGACGTTCCCGAGTCCGCCTTCTGACGCCACCACCACGTATGCCGGGTGGGCACCCTTCGGTGCCCACCCGGCATACGTGTCTCTGGCCTGCCCGCCGAGAGCGCACTTCTCGGGACAGGTCCCTTGGTGGGCGCACGGGGAGGACGTGCGCCGCCGGCGTCAGCGGTGAAAGCGGATGAACGAGCTGAACTGGTGCGAGCCCTCGCCGCGGGTGGACTTGCCGACAGCGCGGGCGGCGTTGTCCCAGTTGTGGGCGTTGGACCAGCGAACACCCTTGTAGTGGTTGTGGACACCGATGCCGACGTGCGGCGCCCTTGTCGCGCAAGGGGTTTCCACAGACAGCGAAGCGGGGCCGGGATGGCTCCCGGCCCCGCTTGGCGAGGTGTGACCTGAGGGTCAGCGGTTGGGGTCGACGTCGACCTCGTCCACGCGCGAGCCCGTCGCCGGGTCCGTGTGGCTGACTCGGCGGGCAGAGTACCCGCCGGCGGCCGTCCGCCGGTTCGTCATGACGAGGGACAGCAGGATGGCAAGCACACCGGCGGCCATGCAGATCCACCCGATCATGCCGAGGTTCACCGCGTCGACAGAGGCGTTGAGGGCGAAGGTCAGGATGGCGCCGACGACGATGAGGAAGATGCCAACTCCGATGTACATGCTCACTCCTGGTGATCGCGGGCCACCGGTTGGTCCCGTCGGCGACGACTGTAGCCGCTCGGTGCGCGTGCTGCGCGAATGCCGAGCGCCCAGGCGCGTTTGCTACCGGCGGTACTCGTCGCTCTGGCCGGGCATCCGGTAGCCCTCCGGCGGACGCGGGGAGTCGGTGAGGCGGTCGTAGTCGTCGGTGCTTCCGGGGGTCCGGCGCCGTCGGTCCACCACCACGGCCACCACCGCGATCACTGCCACGATCAGCAGCACTGGAACGATGATCTCGAGCACACCCATACGGGTCACCCCCTCGTTGTCGACCACACCGCTTGTGGCCCTGCGGCCACCGTAGCCTGCGCGACCTCGGGACGGGAGATCTCGGTGTCAGACTCCACGGAGGTCGAGGTCGAGACCGCTCGGCCCACCCTCGGCCAGCACGACCGGGATGCCCCAGTCCTGTTGGTACAGGTGGCAGGCCGCGTGTTCGGGCACCTCGCCGGTCTCGGAGTCGCCATCACAGGCCGCAGCCTGCACGGAGACGTGCAGCACGCCGTCGCCCACTGCCGGGTCAAGCCGGAGCTCGCGCTCGAGGCCCTGCGCGCTGCCCTCCCCCTCGACCAGCAGCGCCGCCGGAGTCGCCGAGACCATGAGCCGGGTGGGGTCGCCCCACCGGTAGTCGAGCTTCTGTCCCGTCGGTGGGGTGAAGTTGACCCTGAGCTGCACCACACCGGGGGCGATCTGCTGTCGTGGGCGCTGGGTCTGTCGGGCCAGGCCGTCGACCCGCTGCGCCTTGTCGGGCAACGGGATTCGCACGAGCTGGTGTGCTGCCGACTCGACGACCACGAGGCGGGTGGTGTCGCCGTCACGTTCGACCACGGCGTCGCTCGGCTCCCGCAGTCCGCTCGCCAGCGTCGAGACCTCGCCTCCGACCGGGTCGAACCTGCGGATCGCCCCGTTGTAGGTGTCACTGACGGCGACCGACCCGTCTGGGAGGACGGTCACGCCGAGCGGGTGCTGCATCAGCGCCTGGTCGGCGGCACCGTCGCGGTGTCCGAAGTCGAAGAGGCCCTGTCCGACATGGGTTGTCACCACGAAGCCGTCGTCGGTGAGGTCGAGCGAGCGCAGCGCCGAGGTCTCCGAGTCTGCGATCCACAGGCGGCGGGCGTCCGCCGACACCGCGAGGCCGGAGGGCTGGGCGAACCACGCCTCGTCGGCCGCCCCGTCGCGGATGCCCTCGGCGGAGGTTCCGCCCAGCACGGCGACAGTGTTCTCCGCCGGATCCGCAGCGAGGTGCAGCGCCCAGAGCTGGTGGGTACCGGCCATGGCCACGACGACGCGGTCGATGAACCACGCCACGTCCCACGGCGTCGAGAGGTCCTGCCTCAGCGCGAGACCGCTGCCGGAGCGCTCGCGCAGCTGCCGTCCCGTGCCGGCGAGAAGGGTGAGGGTGCCGTCGGCCAGTCTCAGGCCCTTGACCTGGTGGCCGACGCTGTCCGCCACGACGACGTCGTAGCCGACGCGCTGCGCCACCTCGGGCGGGAGGGCCAGCACCCCCTGCGGCTCGTTGAGCACGCCCGGTCCGCCGAAGCGGGCCCGCTCGGTCACGAGGTCGGCCTCGAGGTGCACCACCTCGTGGTGCGCCGTGTCGGACACGACGAGGGAGCCGTCCGCGAGGACGGCCGCCTTCCCCGGGAACCGCAGCGCGGTGTCGGGAGGCGGTGGCGCGGCATACGGCGAATCGCCCTGCCGCAGAGTCCCCTTGGCCGTGTGCTCGGCGATGAGCTCCTCGATGAGGACGGACAGGCCGTGGGCGTGGCCCTCGCCCGACATCGAGGCGACGATGTAGCCCTCGGGGTCGATGACGACCAGCGTGGGCCACGCGCGGGCGGTGTAGGCCCGCCAAGTGGCGAGCTCCGGGTCGTCGAGGACGGGGTGGTGCACCGCGTAGCGCTCCACGGCGGCGGCCAGCGCGTCGGCGTCGGCCTCGTGCTCGAACTTCGGCGAGTGCACGCCGATGAGCACCAGCGAGTCCGCGTACTTCTCCTCGAGGGGGCGGAGCTCGTCCAGGACGTGGAGGCAGTTGACGCAGCAGAAGGTCCAGAAGTCGAGGACGACGATGCGGCCGCGGAGGTCGGCGAGGGACAGGTTCTCGCCGCCGGTGTTGAGCCACCCGCGGCCGGTCAGCTCGGGGGCGCGCAGGCGCGTCGCGGTTCGCGGTGTGCTGGTGGGGGTCGTCACGAGGGTGCCAACGCGGTGGGTGCTGCAGCTCTTCCCAGTACGACGGGACGCCGGTGTCAGACCCCCTTCCTAGAGTGGGATGGAGCAGGGGTCAGAGGGTCAGCGAACGGCCCGGCGAGGAGGCAGAGCATGGAGCCGAAGACCTATCCCGAGTCCGTCCCGTCGTGGGTCGACACCGAACAGGGGGACGTCGAGGCAGCCAAGCGCTTCTATGGCGGTCTCTTCGGGTGGACGTTCGTCGACGCGACGCCGCCGGAGGCTCGGTCCCGCTACGTCGTCGCGCAGCTCGACGGCCAGGACGTCGCGGGCCTGTCCGGGCCCGCGGAACCCGTAGCAGGAGGCGCCGCGCCTGCCCCGGGGGAGAGCCCCGACGAGAGCCGTCCGACCTGGAACACCTACGTCGCTGTGGACGATGCCGACGCGGCAGCCGCACGCGTCGAGGCCGCCGGAGGGCGCCTCCTGCAGCCTCCGACGGAAGCGGGCGAGGGCGGTCGGTTCGCGGTGTGCGTCGACCCTGCGGGGGTGGAGTTCCGCCTCTGGCAGGCGCGGCGTCGCCTGGGCGCACAGGTCGTGAACGTCCCGGGGGGCTGGAACTTCAGCGACCTCCACGCGGCCGATCCCGGACAGTCCTCCGCCTTCTACGCCGACGTCTTCGGCTGGGCCTTCGACGACCTCGGCTTCGCGACGATGATCCGCCGGCCCGGGTACGGCGACCACCTCGAGGCCACCATCGACCCCGAGATCCGGACCCGTCAGCAGGGTGTGGGCGCCCCTCCCGGCTTCGAGGACGCGGTCGGATGGCTCGCACGGGCCGGCGAGGGGGAGCCCCCGCACTGGCACGTGAGCTTCACGGTGGCTGACCGGGACGCGGCCGCTGCCTCCGCCGAGCGGCTCGGTGGCGCCGTCCTGGGACGCGAGGACAACGAGTGGACTCGGACGGCGCTGGTCCGGGACCCGCAGGGCGCGCAGTTCACGCTCAGCCAGTTCGACCCGCGCCCAGCACCATGAGACGGGTCCGAGCAGCGCGTTGGAGGTGGCGGTCGGGAGGCGCAAGGAAGGCCTCGCACTCCCCCACGGCATCCGTCTCGAGGTGTGGTTCGGGGAGGGCTTTCCACCGGGGCGGCGGCCGTTCCCTCAGACGTCGGCGGCGTCGCGGATGATCGGACAGGTCATGCAGTGGCCGCCGCCCCTGCCCCGCCCCAGCTCGGCGCCGACGATGGTGATGACCTCCACGCCGGCCTTGCGCAGGAGCGTGTTGGTGACGGTGTTCCGGTCGTAGGTGAACACCACGCCCGGCTCCAGGGCGACCGCGTTGTTGCCGCTGTCCCACTGCTGTCGCTCGGACGCGTAGATGTCGCCGCCGGTCTCGATGACCCGCAGACTCTGGAGCCCGAGAGCTTTCGCGACCACATCGACGAACGGGGTCGAGCCCTCGTCGATGACGTCGACCCCAGGTGGCGCGTCTTTGGGTCGCAGCGAGAACGTGTGCACGGCGTCCATGATCTGCGGGTAGAGCGTCACGATGTCGCGGTCCGCGAAGGTGAAGACGGTGTCGAGGTGCATGGCGGACCGGAGCTTCGGCAGGCCGGCCACGACGACCTGCTGGGCCACCCCCTGCGTGAACAGCGCGTTGGCCACCTGGGTGATGGCCTGTCGCGAGGTCCGCTCGCTCATCCCCATCAGGACCACGCCGTTACCCACGGGCATGATGTCGCCACCCTCGAAGGTCGCCATCCCCCAAGCCTGCTCGGGGTCGCCCCACCAGACCGTCGATCCGACGAAGTCCGGGTGGAAGGTGTAGATGGCCTTCATCAGGAGCGTCTCGTCGTGCCGGGCGGGCCAGTAGAGGGGATTGAGCGTCACGCCGCCATAGATCCAGCAGGTCGTGTCGCGCGTGTACAGCGTGTTGGGCAGGGGCGGCATGAGGTACTCGCGGATGCCCGTGGACTCCCGGGCGAGGGCCACGTAGTCAGGGCGGAAGTCCTCGGGGAGGTCCTGCGTCGCCAGACCCCCGATGAGGAACTCGGCCAGCTGGCGCGGCTCCAGCGACTCGAGGAAGGCGCGTGTGTCATCGACGAGCCCCAGGCCCACCTCGTTCGGGACGATCTTGCGGTCGAGCAGCCAGGACCGCGCCTCTGGGTCGGCGACGGTCTCCGCCAGCAGCTCGTGCAGCTCGACCACCTCAACGCCGCGCGTCCTCAGCTCGCTGACGAAGTCGGCATGGTCGCGCTGGGCGTTCTCGACCCACATCACGTCGTCGAAGAGCAGGTCGTCGCTGTTCGTCGGCGTCAGCCGTCTGTGGGCCAGCCCAGGTGCACACACCAGGACCTTGCGGAGCCTGCCCACCTCGGAGTGGACTCCGTACGCCGAGGTCACGGGAGCATCGGCACTCATGATCCACCCCGATGACGAAGGAGATGAGGATGAGCGTGGGCCCGGCCGCGAGCAGGAGGAGGGCCGTCTGGAGGCTTCGAGCTCTCAGGCTAACGCGGCCCCTGCACCGTGGGTAGGTGTCCTCAGAGGCGTCGGTCGGCAAGCACCGGGAAGGCCTCGCGGTACTCCGCCACGGCGTCGAGGTCGACGTCCACACTGAGCACCTGTTCGCCGGACCCTGCCATCGCCACGGCCTCGCCGGTCGGCATGACGACCTGGGAGTGGCCGCCCATCTCGACTCCGGCATGGGTCCCTGCCGTGTTGCACGCGATCACGACGCACTGGTCCTCGACGGCCCTCGCGTGTGCCAGGAGGGTCCAGTGCCGGACCCGGGCCATCGGCCAGGCCGCCGGGACGAGGAACGCCGTGGCGCCGGCGTCGAGCTGGCGGCGGTACAGCTCGGGGAAACGCAGGTCGTAGCAGGTCGAGAGCCCCGCCCGCCCCTGGCCGCCCGGCAGGTCGACGAGGACGATGTCCTCACCGGCGTCCATGAGCTTTGGCTCGCCCGAGCCGAAGCCGAAACGGTGGATCTTGCGGTACGTGGCCGCCAGCTCACCGTCGGCGGTGAAGACGAGCGAGGTGTTCCACAGCCCGCGTCCCTCAGGACCGGTCTCGCCGTCGCCGGGCCGCTCGACGATCGACCCCGCATGGAGCATCACCGCGGCGTCGCGGGCGGCGTCTGCCATCGCCTGCGCCGTCCCCCCGTCGACCGGCTCGGCACGCTCATCCCAGTCCCGGTAGGCGAACCCACCCGGCGCCCACAGCTCGGGCAGCACGACGAGGTCGTGGCCCGCCTGCTGCCGCACCAGGGCGGCGACTCGCTCGACCCGCTCCTTCATCGGCTCGTCGTCGCCGTACGCGACCTGGATGACCGCGACCCTCATGTCAGCCTCCCTCGCCTCTCGGGCCGCCCTCGGCCTGGCCCGCAGCCCGCTGCGCCCGGGCGCGCTCGGCCTGCTCGTGGGCCGCGCGGCGCTGGGCCAATTGTGCGTTGTAGGCCGCGAGCTCTGCATCCCCGTCACGGTCGGCCTGGCGGTCTCGCCGCTTGGCCTCCGCCCGGTCGGAACGCACCCATGCTGCCGCCACCATCAGGGCCAGCGCCAGCGTCGGCGCCTCGCCGACACCCCAGGCGATGGCGCCGGCACGCTGCTGGTCCGCGAGCGGGTCCGGCACCCAGGCCAGGTCGAGCCGGCCGAAGAAGTCCGGCGCGAGCAGGGTCGTGCCACCGGTCATGATGACGCCGAAGAAGGCGTGGAAGGCCATCGTCGCGAACAGGATCACGATGAGCAGCAGCGGGGACCACCGCTTCGGCCCGGGGTCGATGCCGATGAGCACCCAGACGAAGAGGTACCCCGAGAGCAGGAAGTGCACCATCATCGCGACGTGCCCCGTGTGGGTGCTGAGCGCGAGCTCGAAGAGCGGCGAGTAGTAGAAGATGGCGAGGCTGAAGAAGAACAGCGCGGCCGCCACGACGGGATTGGCCAGGGCGCCGAGGTAGCGCGAGTGCACCAGCTGCAGGATGACCTCCCGAGGGCCCCAGGTCTTGTCCGGCCGCGCCGGCAGGGCCCGCAGCGCCAGGGTGAGCGGGGCAGCCGGCACCAGCAGGAGCGGCACGAGCATCGCCACCACCATGTGCATCACCATGTGCGCCGAGAAGAGCACGCGCCCATACACACCGGGTCCCCCGCTGGTGGCGAAGACGAACGCCGCCCAGCCGAGCACCCAGAGGATGACCCTCGCCACCGGCCACGAGTCGCCCCGGCGGCGCAGCCGCAGCCATCCGGCAAGGTAGAGGCCGGTCATGACCAGCGCGAGGGTCAGCCACAGCCAGTCGACCCGCCAGGTCGTGAACCACGCGGAGGCGGTGAGCGGGTCCGGGGCCGGGTAGCCGGTGAGCACCTCGGCGGGGCTCGGCTGGGCGATCGGCGTGTCAGGCACCGGGGGTGCGCTGCGGGCCAGCGCCACGGCGACCCCCACAGCCAGGCCCATGACGGCCAGCTCCGCGAGCACCAGCCGCACGAAGGCGCGGGTGTCCGCAGAGTTCTCGAGCAGGCGCGTGACCACCGCCCGGCGCTGGCGCCAGCCGGCATACCCGAGGGCCAGCAGGGCCAAGGCCTTGACGACCACGAGGAGCCCGTATCCCGAGCCCAGTCCGTCGAGGCCGCCGAGGCGCAGCCAGGCGCTCTGCAGGCCGGAGAGCGCGACCGCCACGAAGGCCCACAGCGCCAGCGTCGAGTAGCGCTGCACCGTCGCGCCGAGGTCCGAGCCGAGCTGGGGGCGCATCACCGCGACGGCGAGCAGGCCCCCCAGCCAGACGACGACCCCGACGAGGTGCAGGGCGAGCGCATTGACCGCGGTGTCGTGGTTGGCCGCTCCGGCCGCGTGACCGGCAAGGGCGAGCGGCAGCACCGACAGGACGGCCAGCGCCGAGAGCCAGGCCATCGCCACCCGCGTGCGCGCCACGGCGGCGCCGGCGGCAACGATGGTGGCTCCCAGCAGGCTGATGACCCCGACCCTGGTGACCTCGAGCTCGAGGACGAAGCTGGTGAGCTGCTCGGCGAAGCCTGGTGCCGAGAGCGGGATGCCCGCGAGCCCGGCGAAGGTGAACACCACCCCGACGAGGCCTGTCAGGGCCCAGACCGCTGCCGTGGCACTCGCGAGCCGGGTCGCAGCCAGGCGGCGGTTCGTGCGGGTCGTCTCGGGCACGAGGAAGGCCGCCAGGACGAGCAGGCCCACCGTCGCAGCAGCGCTGAGGTCGTGCACGACCCGCACCAGCAGCACGCCCCAGCGCACGAGGGGACCGGGGTCGCCGATCGGAGGGGTCGCTGCGGCCCCGCCCACCAGGGCGCCGCCGAGGACGGCCACGAGGGCGATCCCGGCCAGCACGACGCCGGGGTGGCCCGGGCGCGCACCGCGCACGGTGGTGCTGCTGGGGGAGGACATGGGCACCAGCCTAAGTAGGGTGGGGTCATGCCCCTGCACCCGGCAGCACCAGAAGACCTTCCTGGCCTGGTCGCGGCCTATGCCCAGACGGTCCGGGCCGTCGTCGACCTCGGCCGCGCCTGCTCCGACGCCGACTTCCGCAAGGACACCGACTGCCCCGGCTGGACGGTCAAGGACCAGATCTCCCATGTCGTCGGCGTGGAGCAGTGGCTGGCCGGCGCAGCGCTCCCGCGGGTGCGCGTCCCGGAGTACGCCCATGTCCGCACCGACCTCGACCGCGCCACAGAGGCGATGATCGAGCTGCGCCGGCCGATGATCGGCTCCAAGGTCGTCGACGAGCTCGAGGGGGTGCTGGCGACGCGGTTGGCCCAGCTCGGCTCCGAGGACCTGACGCTCGACACCGTCATCCCGGGAGCCCTGGGCCCGGGCCCCGCGGGCACCGTCCTGCGCACCCGGATCGTCGACATCTGGACGCATGAGCAGGACCTCCGCCACGCCCTGGGCCGGCCCGGAGACCTGGACTCGCCGGGGGCCGCGGTGTTCATGGACGTGCTCTTCTCGGCACTGCCCCGCCTGGTGGCCAAGAACGCCGGCATCGAGCCGGGCAACGTCGTCATCTTCGACGTCACCGGGCCGGTGATGGGTCGCGCCGGCGTGCGCCTGGAGGTCGGCGAGAACGGCAAGCCGCTCGGCACCCCGCTCTTCACGGGTACGGTTCATGACCACCCCGAGGACGAGCAGGTCACGAGCATCACGCTGTCGACCGACGCGATCGCCCGGCGCGCCGCCGGCCGCGGCAGCCTCGAGGACATCCACTACACGGTGCACGGTGACGAGGACGTCGCACGACGCGTGCTCAAGGCGCTGCCCTTCACCCCCTAGTCCGGTCACCCCCGGCTGGTCCGGTCACCCCCGGCTGGTCCGGTCACCCCCGGCTGGTCGGTCACCCCCGGCTCGTCCGGTCACCCCCGGACAAAATAGTTGCGCTCTGCAAGCAACAAGTGATACTTGTATGCCGCAAACAACTGTCCGTCTGAAGGATCCCTCTGTGGCCATCACCCTTGATGCCGCCTCGACCCTGAGCCTCACCATCGTCCGGGTGATGAAGCTGTTCCATGGCACGAGGCAGCACGCGCCCCGCTACCACCCCGGCCTGGACGCCGGCGCCTACCCGGTGCTCTTCAACCTCGCGACCGGGCCCAAGCGGGTCTCCGAGCTCGCGGAGTGCGTCCACTCCGACATCTCCACCGTCAGCCGACAGGCCAGCACGTTGGTGGCACTCGGCATCGCCAAGAAGGTCACCGACCCGTCCGACGGCCGCGCCCAGGTCATCACGATCACGGACGAGGGAGAGTCCCTCGTCGAGCTCATCAAGGACGAGCGCTCGCACTGGCTCCAGGCCATGCTCGCGGACTGGTCGCCGGAGGACGTCGCCGGCTTCACGGCATACCTCGACCGCTTTGGCAAGGCCCTCGAGGCCTCGCGCGCCCGGGCCATGACCCAGGGCAGCACCACCCCGACCACCCCCCAGGAGAACTGATGGCCACCCCCGCCGTCGCGCGGCCGGACGGCCCGCTCACGCACAAGCAGATCGTCACCATCCTCATCGGCCTGATGATGGGGATGTTCCTTGCCGCCCTCGACCAGACGATCGTGGCCACGGCGATCCGCACCATCGCCGACGACCTCAAGGGCCTCGACGAGCAGGCCTGGGCGACGACCGCCTACCTGATCACCTCGACGATCGTCACGCCGCTCTACGGCAAGCTCTCCGACATCTACGGCCGCAAGCCGTTCTTCATCACGGCCATCTCGATCTTCATCTTCGGCTCCGTGCTGTGCACCTTCGCCGACACGATGGCCCAGCTCGCCGCCTTCCGCGCCGTGCAGGGTCTCGGCGCCGGCGGGCTCTTCTCCCTGGCGCTGGCGATCATCGGCGACATCGTGCCGCCGCGTGAGCGCGCCAAGTACCAGGGCTACTTCCTCGCTGTCTTCGGCACCTCGAGCGTGCTCGGCCCGGTCATCGGCGGCTTCTTCGCGGGAACCGACTCCATCATGGGCATCGACGGCTGGCGCTGGGTCTTCCTCGTCAACGTCCCGATCGGCGCGGCCGCCCTCGCCGTGGTCTCCAAGACCCTTCACCTGCACCACACCCGCCTCGACCACCGCATCGACTGGTGGGGCGCCGCGGCTCTCTCGACCGCGCTCGTGCCGCTGCTCCTCGTGCTCGAGCAGGGCCGTGAGTGGGGCTGGACCTCGACCGCCTCGCTGACCTGTTTCACCATCGGTGCAGCCGGCGCTGTCGCGTTCTTCCTCATCGAGCGCGTGATGGGCGAGGAGGCCATCCTGCCGCTCGGCCTCTTCCGGATCCGGACCGTCGGCGTGGCCTCCATCGCCTCCGTGCTCATCGGCATCGCGATGTTCGGCGGCCTGGCCTCGCTGCCGCTCTACCTCCAGATCGTCAAGGGCGCGACGCCCACCGAGGCCGGTCTGCTCCTGCTCCCGATGACCCTCGGGATCATGGCCGGCTCGATCGGCTCCGGTGTGGCCATCTCCAAGACCGGTCGCTACCGCCACTTCCCGATCGTCGGAGCCGCACTGCTGACGCTGTCGCTCTTCGTCCTCCACTACGTGAAGGCCGAGACCCCCCTGTGGCAGACGATGGTCGTGATGGTCTTCTTCGGCATCGGCCTGGGCTTCAACTTCCAGCCGCTGACGCTCGCGGTGCAGAACGCCGTCAACCCGCGGGAGATCGGCGTCGCCACCTCGACCGCGACCTTCACCCGTCAGATCGGCGGCACCATCGGCACGGCCGTGTTCCTGTCCATCCTGTTCTCGACCGTGCCGGGCAACATCGCCGACGCCATGAGGCGGATCGCGCCGACACCGGAGTTCCAGGCCGCCCTGAAGGACCCGGCCAACGCCGAGTTCGCCCAGCAGTTCGCCCAGGCGCAGCAGTCGGGCGGTGGGGCAGCCTCGGCCAGCGGCGTCCTCAAGGACAGCTCCTTCCTCACGAACCTGGACCCCCGGCTGGCCAAGCCGTTCCTCGAGGGGTTCTCCGCCTCGATGGACCTGGTCTTCCTCGTCGGCGCCGGGGTGATGGTGTTCGGCTTCCTCGTGATGCTGTTCCTGCCCCACGTGGAGCTGCGCTCGGGGTCCGCCTACTCCGAGCGGGGCAAGGCGGACGCCGAGGCCGAGGCCGCCGCCGCTCACTGAGCCACGCGGCATACCGGCCTCACCACGCAGTTCGGGGTGTTACCGCGCGCTGTCGAGCGCGGTAACACCCCGAACCGGGTGACGCTGGTGGGTCAGCCCCAGACGAGGCCTCGCGCGGGGTCCTCCAGGACCTTGGCGACGTCGGCGAGGAACTTGCTGCCGAGCTCGCCGTCGATCAGGCGGTGGTCGAACGACAGCGCCAGCTGGGTCACCCAGCGCGGCTCGATCGTCTCGGTGCCGTCTGCCGCGGTGACCACCCACGGCTGGCGGCGGATGGCGCCGAACGCCATGATCGCCGACTCGCCCGGGTTGATGATCGGCGTGCCGAGGTCGACGCCGAACACGCCCACGTTCGTGATGGTGATCGTGCCGCCGGACATGTCCGCAGGCTGCGTGCGGCCCTCGCGCGCCGTGGACGTCAGCGCGCCGATGGCCTCGGCCAGCTGGCGCATGGTCATCTGGTCGGCGTCCTTGACGTTCGGCACGATGAGCCCGCGCGGGGTGGCGGCGGCGATGCCGAGGTTCACGTAGTTCTTGACCACGATCTCCTGGGCGGCGTCGTCCCACGTCGCGTTGATCTCGGGGTAGCGGCGGATCGCGAGGCACATCGCCTTGGCCAGCACCAGCAGCGGCGTGACCTTGACGTCCTTGAACTCGCGGTCCTTCTTCAGCCGCTCGACGAGCTCCATCGTGGCCGTCGCGTCGACGGTGATCCACTCGGTGACGTGCGGCGCCGTGAACGCGGAGTCGACCATGGCCTGGGCCATCATCTTGCGCACGCCCTTGATCGGGATGCGCTGCTCCCGCTCACCCGAGCGCGCAAAGACCGGGGCCTGGTATGCCGCCGGGGCACCGGCCGCTGCCGGCGCGGCCTCGACTGCCGGGGCTTGAGGGGCCCCGCTCGCGTGGGCCTCGACGTCGGCGCGGGTGATGATCCCGCCCTCGCCGGAGCCGGCCACCTGGGACAGGTCGATGCCGAGGTCCTTGGCGAACTTGCGGACCGGCGGCTTGGCCAGCGCCCGGGCGCCACCCTCGCGGGCGACAGCGGGAGCGGGTGCAGCCGGTGCCGGGACAGGAGCCACCGGCGCCGGGGCGCTCACCGGTGCCGGGGCGCTCACCGGCGCCGCGGCGGCCGGCTGGGCGCCGGGCTTGCGCGGGCGGCGCTTGGCCTCGGTCTGCTTGACGCCGTAGCCGACGAGGACGGCGGTGCGGCCGGTCGACGTGGTGCCGCCGATCTTGCCCTCCTCGATGGCCTCCTCGGCGTCGGCCGCCGCAGCGGCAGCCGCCATCTTCGGGGCGGGGCTGCCCTCGATGCCGGGCTCGACCGCACCCGCGGCCGGCGCCTCGTGCACCGAGGTGGGCGCGCCGGCCCCGGCGCCACCGGCGGTGTCGACGGCGATGATCGGCGTGCCGACCTCGACCGTCTGGCCCTCGGGGACGAGCAGCTCGGTGACGGTGCCGGCGAACGGCACCGGCAGCTCGACGAGCGACTTGGCGGTCTCGATCTCGACGACGATGTCGTTGACCTTGACGGTGTCGCCCGCCTTGACCTTCCAGGTGACGATCTCGGCCTCGGTCAGGCCCTCGCCGGGGTCGGGGAGGTTGAAGTGCTTGACGGACACAGGTAGTTCCCTTCCGTGTCTCAGTAGGCCAGTGAGCGGTCGACGGCGTCGAGCACCCGGTCGAGGTCGGGGAGGAACTCCTCCTCGAGCTTGCTCGGCGGGTACGGCAGGTTGTAGCCGCCGACCCGGAGCACCGGCGCCTCCAGGTGGTAGAAGCAGCGCTGGGTGACCGCGGCCGCGACCTCGGCACCGAGACCGAGGAAGGTCGAGGCCTCGTGGACGACGACCATCCGGCCGGTCTTCTCCACCGAGGTGGTCAGTGCGTCCATGTCCAGCGGCGACAGGGAGCGCAGGTCGATGACCTCCAGGCTCTTGCCCTCGCCCTCGGCCGCCTCAGCGGCCTGCAGGCAGGTCTTGACCATGGGCCCGTAGGCGACCAGCGTCGCGTCGGTGCCCTCGCGGCATACCTGGGCCTTGAGCAGCTCGCGCGGAGCGGCGCTCTCGTCGACCTCGCCCTTGTCCCAGTAGCGGCGCTTGGGCTCGTAGAAGAGCACCGGGTCGTCGGTCTCGATGGCCTGCTGGATCATCCAGTAGGCGTCCTCGGGGTTGGAGCAGCAGACGACCTTCAGGCCCGCGGTGTGGGCGAAGTAGGCCTCGTTGGACTCGGAGTGGTGCTCGACCGCGCCGATGCCGCCGCCCACGGGGATGCGGATGACCATCGGCAGCTTGACCTTGCCGAGGGAGCGGGCGCGCATCTTGGCGACCTGGCTGACGATGTGGTCGAACGCCGGGTAGATGAACCCGTCGAACTGGATCTCGACGACCGGGCGGTAGCCGCGCAGCGCCATGCCGATCGCGGTGCCGACGATGCCGGCCTCGGCGAGCGGGGTGTCGATGACGCGGTCCTCGCCGAAGTCCTTCTGCAGGCCGTCGGTGACGCGGAAGAC
>Ga0247818_10000743_pt1 | contig 20487 bp, 9 predicted proteins | sample 13C_Glucose_Day1_FD_192424 | JGI IMG/M metagenome (GOLD analysis project Ga0247818, IMG submission 192424) | Soil microbial communities from agricultural site in Penn Yan, New York, United States - 13C_Glucose_Day1 | ecosystem: Environmental > Terrestrial > Soil > Agricultural land | place: USA... | reverse complement strand
GTGACGGCCTGACCACGGCCGTCAGGGTGCCGGCCGTGGTCAGGCCGTCACGGTCGAGGGCCCAGCTGCCCTCGGCCTTGCCCTCGGTGGACAGGGCCTCGAGCTTGAGGTGGTTGCCGTCCTCGTCACCGAACGTCTTCTCGGCGTAGGAGGCGTCCCACAGCTGCTTCTCGACGCTGCCGAGCTCCATCGAGACGTCGACCCGGGGGTCAGCCTTGTGCTGGGGGCCGTTGTCGACCCACTCCTTCTCCCAGGTCTTCTCCCACTCCCGCTTCGGCTCGCCGCGGTGCTCCGGGTCGTCGGCGTCGGGAACGCCGTTGTTGTCGTCGTCGGAGTCCTCGGTGTCGGGAGTGCCGTCACCGTCCTCATCGAGCGGGTCGGTGCCATCGGGCTCCGAGGAGTCCGGGGTGCCGTCACCGTCTCGGTCCTCAGATGGCACGTCCACCTTCACGCCGGGACGGTCGTCGTCCTCGGCGTCAGGGGTGCCGTCGTTGTCGTCGTCGGAGTCCTCGCGGTCGGGAGTGCCGTCGTTGTCGGTGTCGCGGTCGCGGCTGTCGGGGACCCCGTCGCCGTCGCTGTCGCGGCCCCCCGACGCGATCTCCTGCTCGTCGGCCTGCGCCCTCAGGTCCTGGACAAGGCCCTTGATCGTGCCGGCCTGCGTCTCGAGGATGCTGCTGAGGTGGGGCCACCGGCCCGCGAAGCTGGCACTGTCCTCGCCATCCCAGTGCTCCTTGAGCAGTCGTGCCGCGCTGTCGGACGCGGCCTGCGCCGCCGTGAGATCACGCTGCGCCTGCGCCAGGCGGTCGGCAATGCTGCGCACCCTGCGCACGTCCATGCCGTGGGTGTAGCGCTCCGCCATGGCTCCCCCTCTCGTTCAGGCCGGACGGTGGTTGTCGAAACGGTGTGACCGGTCCCGGGTGGGCGCGGCGCTCGGCGCTCGCACCCACCCGGGACCGACGGCAGGTCTCAGGCCTTGGAGGCCTGGCGCTGCTCCTGGACGTCCTTGCGGGCGGCCTTCTCCATGCGCTCGATGGACTGGAGCGCGTTGCCGATCTGGCTCGAGTGCTTGGGCCACTCACCCTGGAACGCGGACGCGTCGGCGCCGCCCCAGTTCGAGCCGAGCTTGCGGGCCGCCGCGTCGGCCTTGGTCTGCACCTCGGCCAGGTTCTGCTTCGCCTTCGCGAGGCGGGTCAGGATGTCCTCGACCCTCGCGATGTCCATGCCATGGGTGTACTGGCTGCCGCCGCCGCCGTTGCCCTCTGCTGTCGCCATGTCCTTCTCCTCTGCTACGTCAATCGAGTACGGGTGTGCTGGTGGTCGGCTCGCGTCGCGGGTCAGTGACCCGACGCGGCCTCCTGCTGCTTGATGTTCTGGCGCACGTCCTGCACGACCTTCTGCAGCTGCGAGTGGACCTTGGTCAGCTCGGGCTTGTGGGTCCCCTCCCACTGCTGGGCGAACTGCTTGGAGTCCGGGCCCCACCAGTGCTGCTTCAGCTCCTCGACGAGGCTGTCGACGTTCGCCCTGATGGTCTTGATCTTCTGCGCCTGGTTCTCCAGGACCTCGGCCTGCGCGCGGCAGATCGCCGGGTTCAATCCAGCCATTGGTTCCCCTCGTTCCTTCCGTGAGAGGCGCCGTGGCGCCTCTTCGTGCTTGATGTGGACAAACCTAGGGGCGTCTCCCCAGGACAACAATGGGGAGCACTCCCCTCCCCTCACACCGTGGGCTCAGGCACACGGTTTCCATCGAGTTGAACTTCAATCCCCCTGTCTGCCAACGAGATTGGAACGGCCACCTGGATGAGCTCTGGCGTGCCGCGCGTGACGAGGAACCCACGTCCCTCGAGCATCTGGTCGGTGCTGACACCGCGGTAGTCGACCGAGAAGGCCTGTGAGTCATCGCCGTTCGGCTGCAGCGAGATGCCGGAGCGCCCGCCGCGGAAGCCGCCCGCCAGCCCGTAGCTGGAGTTGAAGAACGCCGAGTCGGCCTCGGCGATGACGACCTGCTCGGCCCCGACGGCCTCGCGGACGAGGTCGGCGATGGCGTCCTCGCAGCCGCTGTTGTCGAGGTCCTGGGCGCGCTCGACGACGATGAGCATCGACGGCCCGTCGTCGCCGGCGTCGACGACCTGCGAGCGCAGCCGCTCGGCCGCCTCCTCGCAGGCCTCGGCCCCGACGGCCACACCGGCCCACAGCCCAGCCGCCCTGGTCAGCGCCGACTTCCGGGGGCTGAAGAGCCACGCCTGCAGGCCGGGACGGGCCCGCCGCGCCGCCTGCACCATCGTCTGCACCGTGGTGGTGCGCCCACTGCCCGAGGGCCCGAGCACCATGTGCGGCCCACGGAGGCTGAATCCCACAGGGCGCAAGGTGGTCGACGAGATGCCGACGACGGCGCGGCCGTGCGCGTCGAGCGCCGGGAGCGAGGACAGCTCGACGCACTCGGGCAGCGAGCGGATCGGCGGGGCCTCTGCGCCACCTGCCCGGCGCACCGCGTCGCCGAAGGCCGCGATGGCTCGGGCCTGCGCGGTGCTCTCGGCGGAGCCGCCGAGAACCGCTACCTGCACCTCCCTGCCGTGCACCAGTGCGCGGCCGGGCGGCGAGGAGAGGCTGAGGACGTCCGAGGGCACGTCCAGGCTGAGGTAGTCGTCGACCGAGGCCATCCGCAGGACGACCCGCTGCTGGACGGCCGAGGACAGGGTGCCCCACATGCCGCTGCGCTGGTCGACCGTGACGACGAGGTGCACACCGACGGGACGGCCGTCGGCCGCGATCGAGGTCAGCTGGTCGACCCACCGCTGTCCCGGACCGTGGTCGTAGGCCTGGGCGAACGCCGCCAGCCCGTCGACCAGGACCAGGATCCGTGGCTCGTCGGGCTCGCCAGCCAGCTGGCGGTACTCCGTGATGGTCGCGGCGCTCCTCTGCGAGTAGCGCACGGCGCGGTCGTCGATCGTCTCGCGGAGCATGGTCAGCAGCCGCACCAGCCGCTCGTGGTCTCCGCCGTAGATGATGCTGCCGACGTGCGGCAGTCCCTCGAGCATGGCCAGACCGCGGTTGCCGAAGTCGAGGCCGTAGACATGGCAGGGCCCACCGCGGACCGTGAAGCCGGCCGCCACGGCCATGGAGCGCAGGAAGGCGCTCTTGCCCGAGCCGCTGGACCCGTAGACCGCGAGGTTGCCCTCGACGTCGGGCCGGAAGCTGATGACCGGCTGGGTCTGGCTGTCGGGGTCGTCGCTGACCCCGAAGACCAGCTCGTCGTCGCGCCGGGCGGTGGGCAGCCCCGCCAGGTCGTAGACCGGGGCCAGCTCAGGCAGCCACGGCTTGCGGGGCAGCGGGATCTGCGCCTCGGTCGACGCCGCGCCGATCTGCGTGACCATCCGCTGGATGTCGGTCGGGCCGAGGTCGGCCTCGGCCTCGCCCGGCTGCTCCTCGACCGGCCGCTCCCACGGGATGCCCGAGCCGAACCCGAGGGTCTCGACCTGCAGCTCCGGGCGGGGCGGGGCGTCGGACGTCCAGCCGCCGGCATACCCCGTCTGGAACGGCGTCAGCCGGCCCGGGCCCGACTTCGACACCGCACGCCCCGGAAGGGCCGGGTCGAAGTAGGCCGCCGCGGTCGTCCCGAGGACGTCCTCGCTGTCCGCCTCGTCGGCCATCCGCAGGGCCAGCCGAAGGTTGGTGTTGGCCCGCAGGTTGTCCTTGATGACGCCAGCGGGGCGCTGCGTGGCGAGGATGAGGTGCAGGCCGAGCGACCGTCCGCGCTGGGCGACGTTGACGACGCCGTCGACGAACTCGGGGACCTCCTGCACCAGGGCGGCGAACTCGTCGACCACGATGACCAGGCTCGGGGGCGCGGCCACGTCGCCGCGTCGCTCGAGCTCGACGAGGTCCTTGGCCTTGTGCTGGGCCAGGATGTGCTCGCGGTGGCGCAGCTCCGCCGACAGCGACGCCAGGGCGCGCCGCACCAGGTGGGGCGACAGGTCGGTGACCAGGCCGACGGTGTGCGGCAGGTTCACGCAGTCGCGGAACGCCGAGCCGCCCTTGTAGTCGACGAGCAGGAAGGTCAGCCGCTGCGGCGAGTGGGCCGCGGCCATGCCCAGGATCCACGCCTGGAGCAGCTCGGACTTGCCGGCGCCCGTCGTGCCACCGACGAGGGCGTGCGGTCCATCGGCCCGCAGGTCGATCGAGAAGGTGCCCTGCGGCGACTGGCCCACGACGGCGCGCAGGTTGCCCGGCTTGGGGCGCCCCGTGGCCGCGGCCGCGTAGGGGCCGGTGAGGATCGACCGGCTCTCGCCCCAGCGCTCGATGACGGCGCCCGGCGCCTCGGCAAGCTCGGGGCCGACCAGGCTCAGGAAGGAGACCGAGCGCGGCAGGTCGCTGTCGTCGTCGACGGGCACGCCCGAGTCGACGACCGGCGCCGTCAGGCGGGCAGCCCGCTCGACCGCGGCGGCGTCGACGGTATCGGTCGAGACGGGGGTGCGCACGACGGCCTCGCCGACGTAGCCGACGGTGTCGGACGCCGCGTCGGCGGAGACCTCGACGAACGTGCGGCAGGCCGCGGGCAGGAGAGGTGTCGTCGGAGCGACCCAGAGCACGACGATGCCGCGGTGCCATCCGTTCTCGGCCAGCTGCACGAGGCGGCTGCGCTCGACCGGGGCGTCGTCCTCCACGAGCACGACAACAGCCGGCCGGTCGGCGGGAAGTGCGGGGGGGCGGAAGCCCTGGGCGTCCTCCTCCGCCGATGCCGGGCTGGGGGCGCCATTCGCGTCGGAGTCTTCGTCCAGGAGCTCCTCGAGCTCGGTGAGCAGGCTCGCGCACGCAGGTCCGCTGCTCGCGAGGTGGCGGGCGCCGAGCGGGCTGTGCGGCGAGGCCGTGTGGGGCACCCACTTGAGCCAGTCCCAGTCGCGGGCCGTGCTCGGCGAGGCGAAGGCCGCGACCACGACGTCGGCCGGGGAGTGCAGGCCGACGACCTGCGCCATCAGCCCCCGCGCGGCCTCGAGGGCGCGGACCCGTGGGCCCGAGACACCGAGGGCGCCGGTGCGCAGCGGCTGGCCGGTGACCGGCACGTCGGACACCGCGCCGAGCCCCTCGACCGCGCGCGAGGTCTCCAGCCAGGCCTCGGCCCGCGACCGGCCGAGCTGCGGCATGGCCATCGGGTTGCGGCTGGGGAGGGTGCCGAGGCCGAGCCGGAGCTCCAGGAAGCCCGGGTCGGCTCGCCGACGGGTCCACAGCAGCGGGCTGCGCTCCACGACCGCCTCGACCGCCTCGCCGGCGGACGGGTGCTCGGCCTGGCGGCCGGCGACCTCGCGGACCTGCTCGTCCTTGAGCTCGTCGACGAGGACGCCGAGGTCCTCGCGGAAGTGCTCCATCGCCTGCTCGAAGTCCTGCCGCGCATGGCGCCGGGCCTCGATGACGTGGGCGAACATCATGATCGGGCTGAGCAGCATGAACAGCAGGAACAGCGGGTTCTTCAGGACGGCGAACATCGCGAGGCCGAACACCGCCGGCGCGAAGGCCGTCAGCCACGGCATCCGCTCGGGCTTGGGCCGCTCCGGCAGCTCGGGGATGGGCCACTCCCGACCCCGGTAGAGCGGCGCGATCCGCGGCGAGCGGGAGAACGGCACGAACACCCCGCGCGAGCCGACGACCCCGGTCGCCCCCGCCAGCATCCGCAGCTCGATCTCGGTCTCGCCGAGCCGGAACCGATCGCCCGACTTGAGCACCGCACGGTCGACCTGGTCGCCGCCGATCGTCACGCCGTTGGAGGAGCCGAGGTCGACGACCTCGGCGACGTCGGTGACGAGCAGCTTGGCGTGCCGGCGCGACACCGACGCGTCCGCGACCCGCACCTCGCAGCCGCGTCCGCGGCCGATGTATGCCGTGCCGGGAGCGAGCGGTACCTCTCGCCCAGCGTCGGGGCCGGCGGTGATGACCGCTGTCGCGACAGCGCGCGCACCGTCGGTGTAGCCGTCACGGGCCCGCGTGACCGCCAGGTGCACCCCCGAGCGGAGCCCGCCCTCGGCGATGGTGGCGCGGTGGTCGAGGGCACGGAAGTCCTCGTCGACGAGGGAGAGGGTGAACTGGCCGTGCCCGTCTGGGGCCGGAGCACCGGCCCGGGCCGGGTCGGCCACCACGAGGTACTCGGCCAGCTGGCCGACCGTGGTCGTCGCGTCGACGGTGGCCACGAGGTCGGTGTCGACCTCGCCCGCGGAGCGCAGGGTGAACTTCAGTTTCACGAGGCGGTGGCCCTTCGCGTCGGCCGGAGGCGGCGGGTGGTCGGGTGCTGGCGTGCATGGGCGGGACCGCGGGTGAGCAGCGGCCGCACGTCGAGGTCGGCCCGGAGCCGGCGCCACAGGTCGGCCTCGGAGCGCAGGTCACCGCGGGCTGCGGTGGTGAGCTGCCAGTAGGCGTGCGCCTCCTCCGGTCCCGGGTCGTCGGGGCCGAACACGTGGGCGTTCGCCGCCGTCGCGAGCGCGTGGGTGTCGGCCCGCCCGCCGAGGACCTCGGCCTGCTCCAGGCGGGTGGCACGCCGGGGAAGGCGGTGACCGTAGGACCGGGCCGACTCCATGAGGTCGTTCCATGCCCAGGCGATCCGGGCGGCCGCCGGCCCGCGGGTGGCGTGCCGTCGACGTCGCAGTGCCTTCAGGCCCCGGATCGCGCCATAGACCGCCACCAGCGCCACGACCGGCAGCACGACGTAGAACAGCAGGAAGCGCAGCCACCACGGCCACGATGCCGGGTCGAACAGCTTCTTCGGCGGCTTCTTGATGTTGGTGGCGTTCTGCGCCTGGTCCGGGCCCTGAAGGACGCTCGGCGGGTTCACGCCGGCCGGCGGGGGCACGAGAGCGCCCACCTTCTTCTGCTCGGACTTGGTCTGCAGCGGGTTGGGCTGCTTGTTGCGGTCGGGGACGAACTCCTGGGGCAGCACCGGCACCCACGAGCCCGTGGCGTTGCGGACCTCGACCCAGGCGTGCACGTCCTGGCCCCTGACGACACCGCCCGCAGGCGTGATCGCGCCCATGACGACGCGGGTCGGCAGGTTCAGCCGGTTGGCGACGAGTGCGAGGGCGGCGGCGTACTGCTCGTCGTTGCCGGCGAGCTGGGTCGTGCCGACGAACTGGGCGAGGCGGCCCCGGCTGTGTCCCGGCAGGTAGCGGCGCTCGTAGCTGTTGCGCTCGCCGCCGTCGGTGTAGGCGCCGTCGCTGCGCAGGGCGCGCGCCACGGCGGTGAGCTGGGCCCAGGGGTCGGCGGCCTCGCCGGTCCAGGCATCGACCTTGGCGTCGAGGAACCCGAGGTCGACGTCGGGCGTGAGCGACCCGCTGTCGACCGCCACCGAGTCGGGCAGCTCGGCCGGCACGTTGGGCAGCAGGGCCTCCATCGTGTAGCTGTCGCCCGCCACGAGGCGGTCGGGGACGATCGCGGTGTTGGTGTCGACGTTGAGCCACAGCCTCGAGGCCAGCTGGTCGGCACGGCCCCCGTCGAAGGAGACCCCGGTGACCGTGCCGGCGGTGGGCAGCCACACGTCGCGGTAGCCGTCCTCGGGCACCGTGACCCGCACCTGCACCGGGCGCCCCTCACCGCGAGCTGCCACGTGCGAGCCCACCTGCTGGAAGGCGGCCCCGGGGACCCGCGTGCCGTTGTTGGCGCGGTTGGACGCGCCCCAGACGGCGCCGTCGTAGGCGTCGAGGGTGGCGAACCGCAGCGGCGTCCCCGCCGGCAGGCCCTCGACCCGCAGCAGGTCGCGGTCCCACAGGTCGGCCGGGTTGGGCTCGGTGTAGCGGCGGTACCCCGCCAGGGGGCTGGGGTACTGCGCGACGTCGAACGGCGGCGTGACGGCGGAGCGGGCCACCACCCGGGCGTCGGCGTCGGCACCCGGCAGGTGCGGCCCGGCGGCGTAGCCCGCCACCGCGGCGACCGCGAGCAGCCCGGCGGCCAGTCCCGCGCGAGCGCCGCGGCCCGCGCCGTTCTGGAGCGGGGCACGGCCCCGCGCGGCCCGCAGCACCATCCACCCGATGGCCAGAAGGCCGAACAGGACGCCCTGCACCAGCAGGCCGGCCGGCTCCAGCGTGCCCAGCGCGATGCCCAGGGCGAGCAGCGCCAACGGCGCCGGCAGCACGGCATACGGGCTGGTCCAGCGGCGGGCGACGGCGTAGGTGACGGCCGCGCCGACCAGGCCCACGATGAGCGGGAGCGCCAGCAGGGGGCCGACGGCGTCGACCGGCGGCAGCATGGTCAGCAGGCGCTTCCAGCCGTGGACCAGCGTGTGGGCGAGGTCGCGGAAGGTCTGCCCGGACGGGATGACGCCGGCGACGAGGTCGCCACGGACGGCCAGCGGGCCACCCAGGAGGAAGTAGGCCGCCGCCACCCCGACGAGTGTGGTCACGGCCGGAAGGCGGAACGAGGTCACGACGTGGGCGATGGCCAGACCCAGGACGAGACCGCCTGCCGCAGCGACGATCCACTCCCAGCCGAAGTAGCCGGTGCGGAACCCCACGAGGGCGATGGCCACCAGGACCGCCGCGAAGCCGAGGTCGACCCAGTCGTGCCGCTCGGGCAGCAGCGCGCGGGCGCCCTGCTGCGCACGCTCGCGGAAGCTGGGCTGCTCCTGGACCATGCCCGGGCGCGGCGGTGCCAGCGGGTTGCCGAAGGACGCGTTCATGTCATCAGCCCGCCGACCAGCACGGCCCGCAGGTCCTCGAGCTCGCGGATGGTGAGCAGCGTCAGGCCGGCGACGTGCTTGACGCCCACACGCTCCCTCGGGTCGACGGTGAGCACGACCTTGTGCACCTCCATCTCGAACTGGCCGAGGGCACGCTGCACCTCGATGAACGGGCGGCGCGAGCCAGTGACGAGGAAGGCGATCGAGGTGTCCGGCGCCAGGGCCAGGGCCTCGCCGCACAGGCTGAAGATGTCGTGCGGGCCGGTCTCCACCCGCGAGAGGACGTCGAGCGTCAGTGGCGCTGTGGTCCGCGAGGCCCGCTGGTCGCGGCAGGAGACCGTGGTCTCCTGCTCGTCGATGATCGCGCGCACGGCCAGCGAGGCCGCGGCCGAGATGCCGGTCTCGACGTCACCCTCGCCGCCGGCATACGACGCGGGGTCGGCGTCGATGACGATGGACAGGTGCGAGCGGCGCGTGTCGAGGAACTGCCGCACCAGCAGGCGACCTGCCTTGGCCGAGGAGCGCCAGTGGATGTAGCGGCGGTCGTCGCCCGGCTGGTACTCGCGCAGCGCGTGGAACGCCAGGTCGGACATCGACAGGTCCTGGGTGGTCTCGCCCTCGAGGTCGCGCAGCAGACCGGCGCCGATGCTCTCGATCGAGATCGTGCGGGGGTGGACGAACAGCTCGGTGACGTCGGTCCACCGCAGGGTGCGGCGCACCAGGCCGAGGGGGTCTCCCTGCACGGTGGTCGCCGGGCCCACCGGGATCACGCCGCGCCGGTTGGTCGGCACGACGAAGAGCTCCTCGTGCGCCTTGCCCGGTGCCAGCGGCGGCAGGGTGAAGCGGGCCGCCGAGATGCCGACGGGCATCTCGACGAGCAGCGGCAGCAGGGGCCGACGCGACTCGTTGGTGACGGCGATGCGCCCGGTCGCGGGGTCGCCCACCGTCACACGGACCGGGTCGACCTCGGTCGTGATGGCCACCTGGGTGCGGCCGACCGCCAGCAGCATCGAGAAGAGCAGGAGGGCAAGGGCCGCGGCCGCGATCATGAGCCACTCGGTCCAGCCGAGGACGGACCCGACCACCCAGCCGGTCACCCCCAGGGCGAGCACGGCCCAGCCCAGCGGCGAGACCCAGCGCAGCACCCCGGCCACCGGCTGCCACACCGGACGGGTCGCTGTGCGCAGACCCTCCGTGCGCGTGGCCAGCGCTGCGCCCGCGCGGCTGCCCGCGCCGCGCGCCGCCAGGGGCATGCGGGGGCGCGGCACGCTGATCGCCGGCAGCGACGGCAGTCGGCCGCCGCCCGAGGAGCGACCGCCCGGGGAGCCCGGGGAGCGACGGCCGGAACGACCGCCCGAGGAGCGACCGCCCGGGGCACGCCTGCCCGGCCCGGCGCCCTTGAGGTCAGAGCGGCGGGTCGTGTTCTCGGCGGTGGGGGTGGGACCGCTCATGCTCAGGCGACTCGCTCAGCGGGGGGAGCGACCTCGGAGAGGATCTGGTTGATGACCTGGTCGACCGTGATGTTGGCGAACTGCGCCTCGGCCGTGAGCAGCAGGCGGTGGCACAGCACCGGGTTCGCGAGCAGCTTGATGTCGTCGGGGATGACGTGGGTGCGGCCCTGGCTGGCGGCCCAGGTCTTGGCGCAGCGCACGAAGGCGAGGCACCCGCGCATCGACAGGCCGAGCTTGAGGCTGACGTGCCGCCGCGACTCCTCGGCGATGCGGGAGACGTAGGCCAGGATCGCCGGGTCGACGTGGATCTCGTCGGCGAGCGCCGCCATGTCGGAGATGACGTTCGAGGTGACCACCGGCTTCAGCGCCTTGGTCCGGTCACGGGTCTTGGCGTCGGCGAGCACCGCGACCGTGGCCTCGTGGTCGGGGTAGCCCAGGGACGTCTTCATGAGGAAGCGGTCGAGCTGGGCCTCGGGCAGCCGGTAGGTGCCGGCCTGCTCGATGGGGTTCTGGGTGGCGATGACCATGAATGGGTCGCCGACCTCGTGGGCCACGCCGTCGACCGTGACGCGCCCCTCCTCCATCACCTCGAGCAGGGCCGACTGCGTCTTGGGCGAGGCGCGGTTGATCTCGTCGGCGAGCACGATGTTGGCGAAGATCGGGCCCGGGTGGAAGTCGAACGTCGACTTGGCCGGGTCGTAGATCGTCACGCCGGTCACGTCGCTCGGCAGCAGGTCGGGGGTGAACTGCACCCGGCTGTTGGTGCCCTGCACCGTGCTGGCCATCGCCCGGGCCAGCTGGGTCTTGCCGGTGCCGGGGAAGTCCTCGAGGAGCAGGTGCCCCTCGGACAGCATGCAGGTCAGCGCCAGCCGGATGACGTGCTGCTTGCCGAGCACGGCCTGGTCGACGTTGGCGACCATCTGGCTGAACGCCTGGGCGAACCACTGTGCCTGGTCGGTGGTGACTGTCACGTCAGTGCCTTTCATGCGATGTTCCCGTGGGGGTGATGCGGTATGCCGGGGTGCTGGGTGCGGCGGCTGGCGGCGGTCTGTGGCTGGGCGGCGGCATGGCTAGTTCCACGTCATCGAGTCGCTGACCCCGCCACAGGTCGCGGTGATGGTGGAGCCTGGATAGCCCCAGAAGTTGCTGCTGTCCTTGTCGTCGTTGGCACCCCAGCTGCCGCTCCTCCAGCCGGAGACCGACTTGCCGTCCGCCTTGAAGCTGCAGGTCACCGAGCCGCCGAAGTCGGCCGTCTTGACCGCGACCCACGCACAGGACGACGTGCTGCACGAGCCCGTTCCGACACAGGGCTTGGTTCCGCACGAGGTGCCCTTGTGCACCTTGACGGTCGGCGTGGGCTGCGGGATCGAGGCGGAGTCGAAGGCCGTCCAGTCCGACCAGCCCGCTGCGGAGTGCGCCCGCACCCGCAGCTTGTAGGTGCCTGGAGCCTGGTTGGTGATCGTGTGCGAGGTCTTGCTGCCCCCGAAGGCGCCGTTGGCCGCCCCGTCGATCTCCACCTTGTCGATGGGCCGGCCGTTGGTGGGCAGGCCCCAGGTCCAGGTGATGTTGTCGCCGCTGCGTGAGGAGCGCAGGTTCGACGGCGTCTTGGTGTCGCCATAGGGCTGGTAGCTGTTGCTGTAGCTGGACCAGGGCGACCAGCTGACCCCGTTGTAGGCCCGCACCCGAAGGCGCTGTTGGCTGGTGCCCAGACCCGTCACGTCGAAGGACTTGGTGGCGTCCTCGGCACAGCCACAGGCGACGAACCCGCTGGGGCCATCGTTGGACTGCCACTCGAGCCGGGTGTAGCCGCTGCCGCGCGAGTCCTTGAGGTAGACCCGCACGGAGGCGCCCTTGTTCGACGACGGCGTCGAGACGTTCGGGGCGTTGGGCTCCACCGGCGGGGCGACGGAGCGGAACGAGGCCGTGTTGCTCTTGGGCGACTCGTTGCCCGCGCCGTTGGTCGCCGTCACCACATAGGTGTAGGTCTGACCGTCATAGGGGATGGTGTCGGTGTAGGTCCGGGTGTCGGGCGAGGTGGTCGCGCGCTGCGCCCACGCGCCGCCCCCCACGCGCCGGTAGACCGTGTAGGTGGTCAGGGCGGGGCCGTTGGGCGACGCGGCCTCCCAGCTGATCTTCAGGGCCTCGGACGACTGCGCCGCCCCGGGCCCGCGCGGGCTGAGCACCGGCTGGCCGACCGCGGGGGGTGTTCCGGCGGACTGCATGCTGACCGCGGGACCGAACGGGCCCGCCCCGAGGGAGTTCGTCGCCCTGACGGCGACGCTCTGCTCGTGGTTGTTGGTCAGGCCCGAGACGGTGGCCTTCAGGCCGGGCGCGGCCACGTTCACCTGCTTGACCTGGCCGTCGGCGGTGTCGGTGACCCGCACCGTGTACCTGGTGATCTCGCTGCCCTTCCGGGCGGGCTGGTCCCACGCGATGTCGAGCCGCCCGTCGCCGCGACCCGTCATGCGCACACCGGTCACCGGGTTCGGCAGGGTGTCAGGCTGCACCGGGCCGTACTCCGGGCTGTCCGGGCTCTCGCCGATCGCGTTCGAGGCGCTCACCCGGAAGTGGTAGTCCTGGCCGTCCTGGAGTCCGCCGATGGTGCACGGCGAGGCGGTGCACTCGAGCTCGCCGCCCTTGGGGCCGCGCCACTTCACCGTGTATGCCGTGATGGGGCTTCCGCCGTCGAAGGCCGGCGGGACCCAGCGCACCCGGGCGGTGCCGCCGTTGACCCGGTCGGCCACGGCGACCACGGAGGTGGGAGCGCCCGGCTTGCCGAGCATGTCGATGGTGCCCCGGCCGGGGGCGCTGCGCCCTGGGCCGTCGGAGACCGAGACGTCGACGGTGCCCTTGCCGCTGGCCTCACCCGACGCGGTGACGGTGAGGTCGCAGCCGCTGCGGGAGACGGACAGGCCCTTTCCGGAGGTCACGGTGGCCGACTCGATGGAGCACACCGGCTTCTCCAGCGGCGAGTCGAGGTAGCCACGCAGGCTGATGGTCTGCGACGAGCCGGCCTTGAGGCCGCTGACCGAGAACGGCCGCATCCGCGGCGGGCCCACGGTCTTCGCCTTGCTGTCCGTCGACGCCTTCACCGCGTCGCTGTCGAGACCGACGACGGTGACCCTGATGTGCGAGACCTCGTCGGCGCCCCGGGCCTGGATGCGGATCCGGCCGTCCGAGCTCGACGGCGCATCGCGTCCGGCCCGGACGCTGACGGTCCGCTGGCCAGGTCCCGACTGGCGGAGCTCGACGCCGTCGGGCTCCGGCTCCCACCGGGCCTCGAAGGCGACCTTGTCGAGGGTCATGCCGGGCGGCAGCCACGCGTGGCACAGGGTCGGGATGTCGATGTCCCTCGGCCGGCCGGCGGCATTGACCGTCACGGCGTAGTCGGGGCACCGGAGGAGCGGCACCTTCGGCCCGATCTGCACCGGGATGGAGACGTAGGCCGTGCGGAAGTCGTTCTGGTCGAGGGTCTCCTGGTCGCTGACCTCGAGCATCACGGCGGCGGGGCCGGTGTAGCCGTTCTGCGACGTCAGGCTCAGCCCGTCCTTGCCGTCGGCCTCGACCGTGAGGTGCTCACGCGGCGAGGAGCTGATGGTCTCGCTCGTGGTGATGCCGATGACCCGCGAGCGCGGCGACTTCACGTAGTCGGCGAGCTTGACGCCCTTGGTGGAGTCCTTGTCCATCTCGATGAGCGCGCCGCTGACGACGAACGGCGCGCCGTCGGCGCCCGTCGGGACGTAGATCAGCGCCATCGCCGTCTCCCCGTCCTCGTCGCTGATGACGTAGGGGACGGTGTGCGGGTGGTCGAGGATCCTGACCCGCACCTGGTTGTTCTCCACCGCGCCCTCGGGCGAGAGCGTCTTGACCACCTTGAGCTGGGAGCGGTCGCCGTCGATGTCGCGGTCGTTGGCCAGGACGTCGACCAGAGTGGTCTGCTCGCCCTCCTTGGGCTTCGCGACGTCGTCGACGGCCACGGGCGGGTTCTTGTGGCCCGGCGTCGGGACGACGGTCACCGAGGCCCGGGACGGGTCGAAGAGGCCGTTGGTGATGCCGTAGGTCAGGTGCTGGACGCCCTTCTCGGGCGCCTGGACCGTGGTGGAGAAGTAGGTGTTGGCGGCGTCGATCTTCCACGTCGCGAGCTCGGCCTTGTCGTTGAGCTCCTCGTACTCAAGGTCGACGGCGTCGCCGCGGGCGATGAGGTCGTTCTCGGTGACGTCGACGGTGACGCGCTTGCCGGGCGCGGCACGCACCTCGTCCTCGACCGCGACGGGTGGCTGCGGGTCGCCGGGCTGCACGACACCGATGCGCACGAAGCCGGTGCTGGTGGCGCCGAAGCGGTCGCGCACCTGGTAGTGCAGGACCTCGGTGCCCGCCGAGCGCGGGTAGGCCTCGTAGTTGATCGTCGAGGCGCCGAAGGACGTGACCCGGCCCAGGGACAGGTCGACGGTCTCGCCGTCCTGGCCCACGATGCCCTGCACGGTCACGCTGTCGCCGTCGGCGTCGACCCCGGAGGTCGGCACCGTGATGGTCAGGGGTTCGCCGGCCACCACGCTGGCCGAGAAGCTGCGGGCCCGTGGGGCCTGGTTCTGCTGCGTGGGGGTGGGCAGCGGCTTGACCGTGACGGTGATGCGGCCCGTCTGCGCCCGGTCGCGCATGCCGATGGGGTAGACGGCGTACTCGATGACGCGGACCTGCTCCACCTTGGGGTTGCGGTCCTCCGGCACGTAACGGACCACGTTGCCCGACGCGAAGGCGTTGTCGGCACCGTCCAGGACCTTGACCGAGCCGGGGTCGAGGACCAGCGGGATGCCCTCAGCCATGCTGTCGTTGTCCATCACGGGGATGGTCACGCTGTCCTGGGCCCTCACCACGGCGACGTCGTCCTGGACGACCGGCAGGGCGCCCTCGAGCGCCGGGCGCTGCGAGACCGCGATCTCGCCGGTGGTGGTCTTGGTCCCGTCACTGACGGTGTAGCTCACGGTGCCGGTGCGCGGCCGGGCGCCGCTCGTCGCGGGCTCGAGGGCCTCGATCCTCACCCACCGACCCTTGTAGATGGAGGGCCGCAGCCACGCGCTGTCGCTGTCGACCTCGACGCTGCGCGTCACGAGGACGTCGGCGCGCGGGCTGTAGTCGTTGGCGAGCACGTCGGTGAGGACCGGCGTCTGGTCGCGCAGGCTGGCCGAGTCGGGCACTGCCACCGGCGGCGCCTCCGGGTCGGGGTCGGCGACGAGGTCGACCCGGATCCGCCCGGGTGCCACCCCGGCGCCGACCTGCGCGCCGTAGGTCAGCTCGTAGGTGCCGGCCGGGGACCCCGTGATGGTGACGACGCCGGTGTCGAGGTTGGTGTCGACCGCGAGAGGGCCCTGCGGGGGCACCTCGCGGGAGAGGCGCATCTTGGCGTCGGGCTCGGTGGGGTCGGCGCCGGCCACGTCGTTGCCGAGCGGCTCGATCTGCAGCGGCTTGCCGACGACGCCGCGCACGACGTCGGGCTTGGGATCCGGCGCCCGCAGCTTGTCCTCGTCGTCGAGGACCGTGAGGCTCACGCGGCCGGACGTCTGGTCGCGACCGTCGCTCACGGCATACTCCACCGACTTCTGGCCGCTCTTGAGCGGGGCGAGGACGTTGAGGCGACCCAGGCCGTCGACGGAGCTGCCCTCCTCGGTCGCCTCGACCATGACGGTGTCGCTCTCGCGGTCGCGCCAGTCACCGATGACCTGCACCGGCAGGAGCTTGCCGGCGTTGACGGGGTAGACCGTGTTGGCCAGCACGGCCTGGCCCGGGCGCAGCTGGGGCGGGGTGTTCTCCTGGTCGCTGGCGACGCCCACCGTCACCGTGGCCTGCGACTTCTCCGGCGCCATGCCGTTGTTGACCTTGTAGGTGAAGGAGAAGCTCTGGCGGCGCGGCTCGCGCGGGATCGTGACGTCGACACTCTGGCCGTCGGCGGCCACGCTCACGCTGACCCCCTCGAGGTCGGGCTTGCCGAGGTCGGCCGGGTCGATGGCCAGGATGGCGCCGGTCGAGTCGGTGTCGTTGTCGAGGACGTGCAGCTTGGACGTGCGACCCGGGCGTGCCTTGAGGTTGTCGGGCTCGGCCTTCGGCGGCTGGGCCGTCGACGCCTGGTCGATGAGGTTCTGTTCCTTCTTGTCGTTCTTCTTCTCGTCCTGCGGCGGCGGGATGAGCGACTCCCACTCGTCGATCTTGAGCGGCTTGCTGTCGAGGTCCCAGACCTCACCGCCGTCGAGGTCGTTGAGCACGACCAGGCGCCGGTTGGTGCGCAGCGAGACGCCGTCGCGCAGCGATGCCGCCTTGACGCGCTCGATCGTCACCGCGGGCACGGGCTCTTCCTTGCCGCAGTTGACGTTGTAGAACGCCGTGGTGGGGGCAGCCCAGGCGGCGTGGAGGCACGAGCCGAGCCGCAGGGGCCGGGACACCATCGGAGCCGGACCTTCGCCCGGCTCCTGGGTGATCTGGACCCCGCCCTGGCTCGGGCCACCGTCCAGACCGACCATGTGGACCTGGTCGGAGCCCTGGAGCGCCACGTCGTCGGTCTCGGGACCGGGGTACTGCAGCGCGGCGTACGCCAGCCCGCCCGTGGTCACCGAGACTCCGCCGTTGATCGGCTTGTCGAGGCCCTCGGCGAACACCTCGTCGCGAGCGGGGTTGTAGACCACCCAGCGGTCGCCGACGGCGGTGATGTCGACGGCCTTGGCGGCCTTGAGAGCCACCGTGGAGGTCACCGGCTTCTCGAACCCGGTGGCGGTCGCCTTCAGCGAGACGACCTTGCCGGTGGCGCCGGAGACGGCGTGGACTCCGCCGTCCACGTCGACGGCGAGCGCCGCGACGGCGCCCACCTGAGCCACCGGCTTCGCTGCAGCGGACAGGCCCTCGAGCCCGGCGATCCCCTGGCGCGAGTCGACCCGCTGCGCCCAGACCTTGCCGCTCTTGGGGTCGATCATGGCGACGGTGCCGCCGCGCAGGTCGACGGTGCGGGGCACGAAGGTGGTGAGGTTGGTGGCGGCGCCGGGGGCCGGGACCGCCACGGCCGCCGACTCGTTGAGCCGGCCGGTGCGGGTGTCGATCGGGATCAGCTGGCTTCCGGCGAGCGAGAGCCCGGCCACGGCGCTGCCGTCCTGGAGGACGTCGAGCGGGGAGTCGCTGGTGGTGTTGGCCTTGACGCCGGCGTCGAACTGGCTGGCCGCCTTGTTGAGACGCGCGAAGCTGGCGTTGGCCGCCGAGGAGACCCAGACGCCGCCGTCGTTGAGGTCGGCCTCGTGGACGGTCTCGCCCTTGGACTGCACCGCGAAGAAGGTCAGGCTCGAGGCCGCCACCGCCACGGTCAACGCCGAGGCAATCCCCACCTTCCGGTTCGACACCGGACTCACCAGCTACGTCCCCCTGTTGTCGTGACCAGCGTCATCGCCGACGCCGGCGTCGAGCAGCGCGAGGTCGGTCTCCGTGACCAGCCTCGTCGACAGCGCATGCTCGACTAGCCGCGCCTTGCGGTTGCTCGCGAGCTTCCCCGGCCCCCCGTGCAGACCACGAGTACCAGCATCAGCGAGTTTTTGACATACGTTGTCCAGTTTTCGGTTGAATTTCGTGACCTTCCAGCCCAGCCGTGCGGCGGCGTCCGCCGACGACGGGATCTGGCCGCTCCCGGCATACGTCCTGCGCAGGAAGCCCTCACAGAGGGCAACCATGAGCAGCTTCTGGTCGGGGGTGAAGGACACCCGCCCGACCGTGGTCTCGCCGGTGCGGTCGTCGATCGCGGGGTCGGGCGCGACCGACACGAAGGCGGGGGTGTCGACGACGACCTCGAAGTCGTAGGTCGTCGGACCGGCGGTGAACCAGACCGTGAAGCGCTCGAGGGCCAGCGGCACCCGCGCCCCGGGCGACAGCCAGGCCTGGAACAGGCCCTTCTGGTCGGCCACGGTCGCCGTCAGCGTCGAGCCGACGTTGGCCAGCCACCACAGGCCGCCGTCCTCGGCGATCTGCATGAACGTGCGGTGCAGGTAGGGGTTGTCGTCGATCTCGACGTCGCCCGACCGGCCGATGGTCAGCGGCCGGTCGGGGTCGGCGACGAACTGCTCGCCGCAGAACTCCACCGTGACGCCCACGCCCTACCCCGCCTTCTCGCACGCGGGCTCGGACCAGACCGAGCTCGTGCCGCTGCGGACCACCTGCACCTGGGCGCACAGCTGACGCCCCTTGCTGGTCTTGACGGTGCGGGTGGGCTCCTTGGTCACCTGGTACTTCGCCTCGCCGAGGGCATCGGTGGTCGGGGCCACCCTCACCCGGAAGGTGTCCACCTTCTCGGCCCCGGCGTAGACCCAGCCGAACCGAACCGCGCCCGCCAGGGCCCGGGCCTCCATGGTCGGCGTCTGAGGAATGCTCAGCAGGTCGTCGGTCGGGCCGGCCACGGTCGGGGCAGCCGTGGTCGGGGCCGGCTCGGGGCGCTCGCCGCGCCCCGCGAGCGCCCAGGCGCCGACGCCGACGAGGGCGACCACGAGGCCCGCCACCACACCCATGACGACGGCAGGGCTGATCTGGGCCTGCGGCCGGGGCTCCTGCGCGGTGAGCTCCTCGGTGGTCCCGGCGGAGATCTGCCTCGCCCGGGAGCGGTCCACCCGCACCGTGCCCTCCTCCGCCGCGTCGTCGTGCGCGGCGGCGAGGGCGGCCCGCCCGTGGTTCGTGGTGACCGGGGCGGCGGACGCGGCCGGGATCGTGGTCGCGCCGGAGAGTCGGGACGGGTGTGCCGCGAGCGCAGGTCGTGCGGGCGCCGGGCCCTGGGCCTGCACGGCCTTCGGGCTGCGCACCCGTGTGCGGTCCTCGTCGGCGTCCTCGGGCCGGGGCCCGCTGTGGTCGGCCAGCGTGGTCTGGCCCTGCTCGTCGAGGACCACCATGGCGGTGCGCGCGAAGCGCTGCTCCTGCTCGATCTCCTGCAGGGCGCGGGCGAAGGCGAGCGCCGAGGCCGGGCGTGCGCCCGGGTCCTTGGCCATCGCGAGCGCGAGCAGCCGCTCGAGCGAGACCGGTACGTCGGCCCGCCCGGTGGTCGGGACCGGGCTGGAGCGGATCCGGGGCATGAGGGCGTATGCCGTGTTGTCGCCGCCGGGCACCTCGAACGGCGAGCGTCCCACCAGGAGCTGCCAGAGCGTGGCGGCCAGGGAGTACACGTCGGCACGGGCATCGCCGTTGGTCTGGCCGAAGAGCACCTCGGGCGGGGCCCACGGCACCGAGACGCCCACGTCGTCGTCCTCGTCGGGCGTCGCGCGGTGCCCGAGCTGGCCCGCGATGCCGAAGTCGGTGAGGCCGGGGGCGCCGTACTGGCTGACCAGCACGTTGGCGGGCTTGATGTCGCGGTGGATGATGCCGGCGCGGTGGGCGGTCTCGACCGCGCTGGCCAGCTGGATGCCGGTGCGCAGCACCTCCTCGACCGTGAAGCGCTCCCGGCGCGCGCGCATCGCCAGGTTCGGCGGCGGGTAGTACTTCATGACCAGGTAGGGCCGGCCGTCGGCGGCGGTGTCGGCCCTGAACACCTGCACGATGTAGGGGTGGTCGCCGAGCTGGGCCATCGTGTCGGCCTCGTCGGTGAACTGCCGCCGGATCGCGGGGGTCAGCCCCTCGCCCTTGAGCACCTTGACCGCCACCGGCATGCGAGGCATCTGCTGCTCGTAGAGGAAGACGTCGGCGTAGCCCCCCGAGCCGACGGGCTGGACATAGACCAGGCCCGGGATGTCGGGCGGTGCCGAGGTGCTCACACGCCCACCTCGAAGGCAACGCTGACCTCGTCGGCCATCGTGATGACGGTGCCGGGCTCGATGACCTGCTGGTCGCCGGGCCGCAGCCGCACGGGCACCTGGCCCGGCAGCGCGATGGTCGTGCCGTTGGTCGAGCCGAGGTCGCGGACCAGCACGTGCCAGCCCTCGAGCACCACCTCGACGTGGTTGCGCGAGATGTCGTTCTCGGGGCTGGGTACCCGCACCAGGTGGGGTCGCTCGGCGGCCGGCAGGTCGGCTTTGACCTTCGGCGAACGGCCGAGAAGCACGCCCCGGTCGAGGGAGACCACGTCACCGGAGGCCAGCCGCAGCGCGCCGAGGGGAGGCCGCGGGGTCTTGAAGGGCTGCTGCGCCGGGATGTCACGCCCGCAGGACCGGCAGGTCCCGGCGTGCGGAGGGCTGGGGTGACCGGCCGGGCACAGCACGGCCAGCACCAGCGGTCCGGACTCGACCTGGGCTGCGGCCAGCAGGGCGCTGCGGTCGACCGTGGCCTCGGCGTCGTCGTCGACGACGCCCTGCCCAGCGGGTGCCGACGCAGGGGCTGCCGACCACGGGTCGGGACGCTTCGGGTCCGGAGGGCTGCTGGGGGCGGGGGCTCCGGTGGGAGTCGC
>Ga0247818_10000740_pt1 | contig 20536 bp, 19 predicted proteins | sample 13C_Glucose_Day1_FD_192424 | JGI IMG/M metagenome (GOLD analysis project Ga0247818, IMG submission 192424) | Soil microbial communities from agricultural site in Penn Yan, New York, United States - 13C_Glucose_Day1 | ecosystem: Environmental > Terrestrial > Soil > Agricultural land | place... | reverse complement strand
CCCGTGAACCCTTCGCGGACCACGGAGCCCGGCGCCGCATCCACCCCGGGCCCGGCCCCACGCGGTACCGCGACAGCGTCGCGCCCTGCCGTACAGCCGCTCCCGCCGGCGACCCCCCTCCGGCTGCGGATCCCGTCCATCACGGTGAACGCGCCCCTGATGGAGCTCGGCCTCGACGAGGCGGGCGCCCTGGAGCCACCTCCCGACAACAACCCCGTGCTCGCCGGCTGGTACGCCGGCGGAACCGTGCCGGGAGCGGTGGGCACCGCCGTCGCAACCGGCCACGTGGACACCCGGGTCGGGCCAGGTGTCTTCCACAAGCTGGGTGCGCTGCGCAAGGGCTCCACCATCGAGGTGGACCGGGCCGATCAGCGCACCGCAGTGTTCACGGTGTACGCCATCGAGGTCTACAGCAAGAAGAACTTCCCCGACCAGAAGGTGTACGGCCCTTCCACCAGGCCCGAACTGCGAGTGATCACCTGTGGGGGTGATTACACGAAGAAGTCCGGATACCAGGACAACGTCGTCGTCTTCGCTTCCCTCACCTCCTCGCGCTGAGCCTGTCGCCCGTCCTCCGGCGAGCCTGACGCGGCGCCCGAGCCGGAGTCCGCGCAGGGAACGCAGGCATCGCAGGTCATCCCGCTGCGCCGCGGTCGTCGTCCCGAGGGTCAGGTGGTCTCCCGCAGATCGACGATCCGCTTGATCTTGCCCACGGAGCGCTCCAGGGACTCCGGATCGACGATCTCGACCCCGACGCTCACACCCACTCCGTCCTTCACGGCTGCCGCGATCGACAGGGCGGCAGCCGCCCGCTCGGCGGACGTGGCACCCGAGCGGGCCTCCGCCCGCACGGTCAGCGCGTCCATGCGGCCCTGCCGCGTCAGTCGCAGCTGGAAGTGCGGGGCCACGCCCGGTGTGCGCAGCACGATCTCCTCGATCTGGGTCGGAAAGAGATTCACCCCGCGCAGGATCACCATGTCGTCGCTGCGGCCGGTGACCTTCTCCATCCGGCGGAACACCCGTGCCGTACCCGGCAGCAGGCGCGTCAGGTCCCGGGTCCGGTAGCGGATCACCGGCATGGCCTCCTTCGTCAGGGAGGTGAACACCAGCTCGCCCTCCTCCCCGTCCGGGAGAACCTCACCGGTGAACGGATCGACGACTTCCGGGTAGAAGTGGTCCTCCCAGATGTGCAGCCCGTCCTTGGTCTCGACGCACTCCTGCGCCACGCCGGGCCCCATCACCTCCGACAGCCCGTATATGTCGACGGCGTCGATGGCGAAGCGTTCCTCGATCTCCCGGCGCATCTCCTCGGTCCACGGCTCGGCGCCGAAGATGCCCACCTTCAGCGAGGTCGTGCGGGGGTCCACGCCCTGGCGCTCGAACTCGTCCAGCAGGGTCAGCATGTAGGAAGGCGTGATCATGATGATCTCGGGGCGGAAGTCCTGGATCAGCTGCACCTGGCGTGCGGTCATGCCACCTGACGCGGGGATGACCGTACACCCGAGGCGTTCCGCACCGTAGTGCGCTCCCAGACCACCGGTGAACAGACCGTATCCGTAGGCCACGTGGGCCTTGTGCCCAGGGCGGCCGCCCGCTGCTCTGATCGAGCGGGCGACGACGTCCGCCCAGGTGTCCAGATCGCGCTCGGTGTACCCGACCACCGTGGGGCGGCCGGTCGTGCCGCTGGACGCGTGGATTCTCCGGACCTCGTCCTCCGGCACCGCGAACATCCCGAACGGGTAGTTGTCCCGCAGGTCCGACTTGACGGTGAACGGAAAGCGGGCAAGGTCGGCGAGCGTGCTGCAGTCCTCGGGCCGCACGCCCGCTCTGTCGAACGCCGCCCGGTAGAAATCGACGTGGTCGTAGGCGTGCCGCAATGTGGCTCGGAGCCGCTCCAGCTGCAGCGTCTCGAGCTCGTCGCGGCCGAGCCGCTCGCCGGCGTCCAGCAGCGCCGTCATACGGATCATCCCCTCGCCGATCGACGACCGACCATTCGGTCGCCTGCTCCGGTCAGTAATTCAGGAGACGGGGCGTCCTGGCAAGAGGTGATCTGCGGCCTGTGGAAAACTCCCTGTCAGAAGCCCAGCTCGCCGAGTCCGGGGTGACCGTCCGGCCGGCGCCCGAGCGGCCAGTGGTAACGCCGCGCGGACTCCTCGATCGGCACGTCGTTGATCGACGCGTGCCGGGTCCGCATCAGTCCGCTGTCGTCGAATTCCCAGTTCTCGTTGCCGTGGGAGCGGAACCAGTTGCCGGCCCCGTCGTGCCACTCGTAGGCGAAGCGCACCGCGATCCGGTCGTCCGTGTACGCCCACAGCTCCTTGATGAGGCGGTAATCGAGCTCGCCGGCCCACTTGCGTGTCAGGAACGCCACGATCTCCTCCCGGCCGGTCACCCACTCGGAGCGGTTGCGCCAGCGCGAGTCCGGTGTGTAGGCGAGTGCGACCTTCTCGGGATCCCGGCTGTTCCAGCCGTCCTCGGCGCGACGCACCTTCGCGACCGCGGTGGCGTGCGTGAACGGCGGGACGAGGGGCTGTCCGGTCATGACGGTCTCCAGCCTGCCAAGGGAGAACGTGCGTTCTCCGCGTTGCTGCCGTACTGTATGAGAACGCTCGTTCTCCCGCAAGGGTCGGGGCATCAAACAGGAACGACGACAAGGGCGGGAAGCACGCATCGCTCGCGCGGGTCGATGACGCGGGCACCGAGGGGGGAGCAACGGTGGAACTCGCACAGGCGCGGGCCGCGGTACGGGAAGCCGCTGAGAACCTGTTCTACGCACGCGGCATCCAGGCCGTCGGCATGGACGAGATCCGTGCCGCCTCGGGCGTGTCGCTCAAGCGCCTGTACGGGCTCTTCCCCTCCAAGTCCGAGCTCGTCCGGGCCTGCCTGGAAGCCCGGGACACCCGGTGGCGTGCCGGGCTGGCCACCTACGTCGACAGCCGCCCCGACCCGCAGGACCGCGTGCTCGCCGTCTTCGACTGGCTCCACGCCTGGTTCTCCGAACCGGACTTCCGCGGCTGTGCCTTCGTCAACGGATTCGGTGAACTCGGTGCGACCGACCCGTCGGTCGCCGAAATCGCGCGGGCACACAAGGAAGCCTTCCGTTCCTACGTCACCGGCTTGGTCGTGGCCGCCGGACGGCCGGAGGAGTCCGCCGCCGCCTACGTGCTCCTGGCCGAGGGCGCGATCGTCACCGCGGCCGTCTCCGGATCGCCCGAGCCCGCGCGGCAGGCCGGGCGGGCCGCGGCTCAGCTGCTGGCCGGCACGCCGGCCGGCTGATTCTCCTTCGGCGGACGTTCCCGCACGGCGCGTCCGGCCCTGCTTGGATGGCAGTCATGCCGATCTTCAGCACGTACGACGGGACTCAGCTCGCCTACCACCTCCAGGGCGAGGGCGAACCGCTGATCTGCCTGCCCGGCGGCCCCATGCGGGCATCTCGTTACCTCGCGGATCTCGGCGGGCTCTCCCGTGCACGACAGCTCGTCCTCCTGGACCTGCGGGGCACGGGGGACTCGGCGACACCTGAGGACACGTCGACCTATCGCATCGACCGGCTCGTCGAGGACGTCGAGGCGCTGCGCGCGCACCTCGGTCTGGACCAGGCCGACCTGCTGGGACACTCCGCCTCCGGCGAACTGGCCGCGCTCTACGCAGCCCGGTACCCGCAGCGCGTGCGCTCCCTCACCCTCGTCACCCCCGCCACCGGCACCCTGGGGCTCCCCGCCACCGACCAGGACCGGCGTGACGCCGCCGCGCTGCGCGCCCATGAACCCTGGTACCCCGAGGCGGCAGCCGCACTGGCAGAGATACAGGCCGGACACGCCACCCCCGAGACCTGGGCCGCGATCAGGCCGCTCACCTACGGGAGATGGGACGCCGCGGCCCAGGCGCACGCCGCCGAATCGCCCCGGCAGAAGAACGCGGTGGCGGCCTCGCACCACTACCCGGAGAGCGGGATCGACCCCGGTCCCGTGCTCGCCGCGCTGCGGGAGCTGCGGGCGCCCGTGCTGGTCCTCGCGGGGGAGTACGACGGAGGGCCGACCCCTGACCGCGCGGCGGAACTCGCGGCGCTGTTCCCCCACGGGGAGTTCGCCGTCCAGCGGGGCGCGGGCCACTTTCCCTGGATGGACGACCCGGGCGCCTTCGTCCGCACCGTCACCGCCTTCCTCGACCCCGAGGTCAGCAGTGTGCAGGCAGGCGGAATCAGGCTCGCGTACCGCACCTGGGGCGAGCCCACAGCCCCTCCCGTCGTCCTCGCCCACGGCCGGAGCGGCAGCAGTCTGGACTGGACCGGCATCGCCGAAGCGCTCGCGACCCGCCACCGGGTGTACGCCCTCGACTTCCGCGGCCACGGCCTCAGCGACTGGCCCGGCCGCTACTCCTTCGAGCTCTTCCGCGACGACCTGCACGCGTTCCTGGAAGCCCGCAACCTCGCAGGCGCCACCGTGATCGGGCACTCCATGGGAGGTGTCGCCGCCGTCCTGCTCGCCGAGCGGGACCCGGCACTGACCGGGGCACTGGTCGTCGAGGACGCCCCGTTGCTGCTCCCCCTGGACCCGCCCCGACCGCCGGCCGTGCGGCCGCCGGGAGCGCTCGGCTTCGACTGGCACGTGGTTCCTTCCACCGACGCCCAGCTGAACGCCCCGGACCCGGCCGCGAGGGAGGACCTGGGCAAGATCACCGCCCCCACACTCGTCGTCGGAGGCGTCCGCAGCCACATCGACCAGGAGCAACTGGCGTGGATGGCTGAACAGATCCCCGGAGCGCGGTTCGTCTCCGTCGACGCCGGCCACCTCGTGCACGACGAGAACCCCGATGAGTTCCTCGCCGCACTCAGGTCGTTCGGCATCGGATGACCAGGCACCGGATGACCGGCCGCGCGCGGCGGCCGGTCATCCGACGCGGGTCAGACCCGGTGAAGCAGCGTCGTCATGACCTCGTACAGGGTGCCTTCGGGGTCGGCGGCCGCGCCCTCCGAACGCCAGGCGACGAACCCGTCGGGGCGCACGAGCACGGCGCCCTCGGCGGACGTCCCGTGCGCGGCGGCCCAGTCGACGCCCTCCTCGGACCGGAGATCCGCCTCCGGCCCGGAACCGATCCCGAAGGCGTCCAGCCGGACCGCCAGACGCTTCGACACCTGCCGGGCGGCCTCACGCCAGTCCGGGAAGCGGGCGTCGCAGAGCAGCACGAAGGACCGCTCGTAGAGATCGAGGGTGGACACCCGCTCTCCGTCGCGGCCGAGCCACAGGTGCGGTGCCCGCGTACCGGGTTCGCCCGTCAGGCCCATGCCCTCGGGCACCACCGGGAGAGCCGGGTCCACGTCCAGGACCGCGCCGCGCGCATAGCGGTAGCCGAGCGCGACCGTGAGCATGCCGCCCTTGCGCCCGCCGCCCGGGCCGGGCGAGCCGGCGTACCCGGGGTGGCTGTGCTCTCCCGAGCGGGCCGACGCGCGTGCGCTCGTGGCCTTCGCCACGGGCAGCCGCTCGGCCTCGTACGTGTCGAGGAGTCCGGGGCCCGCCGCCTCCTCCAGCACGGCGGCCAGTTTCCACGCCAGGTTGTGGGCGTCCTGGATGCCGGTGTTGGAGCCGAACGCGCCTGTCGGGGACATCTCGTGCGCCGAGTCACCGGCCAGGAAGACCCGGCCCGACGCGTAGCGCTCGGCGACCCGCTCGGCCGCGTGCCACGGGGCCTTGCCCGTGATCTCGACGTCCAGGTCCGGCGCTCCGACCGCCCGCCGGATGTGCTCCGCGCACCGCTCGTCGGTGAAGTCCTCCAGGGTCTCGCCCCGGTCCGGCTGCCACGGGGCGTGGAAGACCCACCGCTCCACGTTGTCCACCGGGAGCAGCGCCCCGTCCGCCTCGGGGGCGGTCAGATAGCAGACGATGAAACGCCGGTCGCCCACCACCGTGGCGAGCTTCCGTGAGCGGAACGTGATGCTCACGTTGTGGAAGAGGTCGCCGGGACCCGTCTGGCCGATACCCAGCTGCTCCCGGACCGGGCTCCGGGGGCCGTCGGCGGCGACGAGGTAGTCCGCCCGCACCGTGGTGTGCCTGCCCGTCTCCCGGTCCTTCACGACGGCGGTGACGCCGTCCTCGTCCTGCTCGAAGCTCATCATCTCGGTGGAGAACCGAAGCTCGCTCCCCAGGGAACGGGCATGTGTCACCAGGACCGGTTCCAGGTCGTTCTGGCTGCACAGGCACCAGCCGCTCGGACTGAACCGGGCGAGGCCGCCGCCCGGGTCGATCTCCTTGAACAGCCACTCCTGGTCGTCTCCGGTGAGTGAACCCGCCTGCAGGATGCCGTGGTTGTCCGCCAGCACGGATGCGGCGTCCCTGATCAGCTGCTCCGCACCCGCGGTACGGAACAGCTCCATGGTGCGGACGTTGTTGCCGCGCCCGCGCGGGTGGGTCGACGTGCTGCTGTGTTTCTCCACCAGCAGGTGGCGGACGCCGAGCCGGCTCAGGAAAAGGGAGGTGGACAGGCCCACCAGGGACCCGCCCACGATGAGGACCGGTACACGGAGGTCGACGTTCTCGTTCATCAGCTGCTCCAGCTCGGAGGCATGAGGGATGCAGTGTTCATGCCCTGCGACGGGGCCTTCGGCAGGGCATCGGACGGGTCCTCACCTGAACGGTTCATAAATCTCGCGCCACCCGTACCAGCGTTCCACGATCAGTCGCGGGAGCGATGCTCGTCGTGATGAGGGGGAGGACGTCACGCGTCAGCGGGCAGGGACATGCGCCGCTTCCACCGAAACCGACGGATGACGAGGCCACCGGACGTGGCCGCCGCACCGTATCGAAGGAGAGCCAACGATGACGACCACCCTTTCGGAACGTATATCTCAGTCGGCCTTCGACGGTTCGAGGCTCCGCGTCATACTGCTGCTCGACCTGCACGACGGCGCCCAGAACCAGTTCCTCGAGGCGTACGAGCACATGCGCAACCAGGTGGCCTCGATCCCCGGACACATCAGCGACCAGCTGTGCCAGTCCATCGAGAACCCCTCGCAGTGGCTCATCACCAGCGAGTGGGAGAGCGCACCGCCCTTCCTCGCCTGGGTGAACAGCGAGGAGCACGTCGCCACGGTGCAGCCGTTGCACAGCTGCGTCCGTGACACGCGTTCCCTGCGCTTCAGCGTCCTGCGGGAGACCGGGGCGGCGTTCGAGAGCAGCCCTGAGCCCGCCAAGCGCAATCTGCAGGCCGCGCCGCGCCTGGGAGACGGCGTCGTGCGTCACGCGCTGACCTTCACGGTGAAGCCGGGCACGGAGGAGATGGTCGCGAAGATCCTCGCCGACTACGACTCCCCCCAGGCCCGCGTCGACGAGAACACCCGACTGCGCCGCACCTCGCTCTTCATGCACGGCAACCGTGTCGTGCGGGCGGTCGAGGTCGAGGGCGATCTCATGGCGGCCCTGCGCCACGTCTCCCGTCAGCCCGAGGTCCGGGCCGTCGAGGAGGCCATCAACCCGTACCTGGAGCAGGACCGCGACCTCAGCGATCCGGACTCCGCCCGGATGTTCTTCACCCGCGCGGCGCTCCCGACCGTCCACCACGTGACGGCCGGCCGTCACGCATCCGCCGACGTGCAGCGGCACGCGCTGTTCTACCAGGCCAAGGAAGGCTGCGGGATGGCGCTGGCCCGCCTGCTCGCCGGCGAGGACGAGGAGGCGGCGGACGACTCCACGAGCCCCATCGAGAGCAGCACCATCTTCCAGCGGGACGACGTCGTGGTGCGGCTCCTCGAGGTGAGCGGCCCGCTCGGCGCCCAGCCCTCGCAGGCACTGGGCATCGGTGGCGACCGCAAGGCGGCCATGCTCGGCCGGCTGCTCGACGGCGGAGCCAACGGTCTGCCCACGACCGAGAAGGAGGCCGCGCGCTTCCTCGCGCAGGCCGAGATGAAGTTGATCACCGATCGCCGGGCGGCCGAGGCCTGACCCGCGTCACCGGCAGCGGGGGGTCCACCCCCCGCTGCCGTCACACCGCACAACGTGCCTGGAGGAGACCAGCCATGACCACCCACCGGCCTCGCATCGTGGACCTCAGCGAGACTCAGCCCAACCGCAGGCGCGGAGGCGACCTGCGCGCCTTGCTCACACCCACGGCGGTGGGTGCGACCAGCGGTTTCATGGGGCTGGCCCTCGTCGACCCCGGTGACCGAATCGGCGAGCACTACCACCCGTACTCCGAGGAGTTCGTGTACGTCGTGGACGGGCTCCTCGAAGTGGACCTGGACGGCGAGACGTTTTCCATGCGGCCCGACCAGGGGCTGCTGATCCCGCCGCACGTGCGCCACCGTTTCCGCAACGTGGGCGACGTGGAAGCGCGCATGGTCTTCCATCTCGGCCCGCTCGCCCCGCGTCCCGAACTCGGTCACGTGGACACCGAGGTCACGGAGAGCGCGGACCCCAGCGACGGTTACGCCCCGCCAGAACGAACGGGGGCGGCGTCATGACACGACGTGTGGCCGTCACCGGGGTCGGCGTGGTCGCCCCCGGTGGCATCGGAGCCCCTGCGTTCTGGGACCTGCTGGCCAACGGCAGGACCGCCACCCGGGGCATCACCCTCTTCGACCCCGCGGCCTTCCGTTCGCGCATCGCCGCGGAGTGCGACTTCGATCCCGTGGCGCACGGCCTGGACGCCGACCTGATCGCGCGGTCGGACCGGTACGTCCAGTTCGCCCTGGTCGCCGCCCGCGAAGCTCTCGGCGACGCCGGGCTCGACATGGAGAAGGAGGACCCCTGGCGCGTGGGGGTCTCCCTCGGCACCGCGGTCGGAGGCACCACCCGCCTCGAACACGACTACGTCGCCGTCAGCGGCAGTGGGGCGCGCTGGGACGTCGACCACCGGCCGGCGGGCGCCCACCTCCAGCGGGCGTTCTCGCCCAGCACCCTGGCCTCGGCGGTGGCGGAGGAGGTCGGCGCGCACGGCCCCGTACAGACCGTGTCCACCGGCTGCACCTCGGGTCTGGACGCGGTCGGCTACGCCTTCCAGTCCGTCGAGGAGGGCCGGGTCGACGTCTGCATCGCCGGAGCCTCCGACACCCCGATCACCCCGATCACCGTCGCCTGCTTCGACGCGATCAAGGCGACCTCGGCGAACAACGACGACCCGGAGCACGCCTCCCGGCCGTTCGACGCACGCCGCGACGGCTTCGTCATGGGCGAGGGCGGAGCGGTCCTCGTACTGGAGGAGCTGGAGCACGCACGAGCACGCGGTGCGACCGTCTACTGCGAGATATCCGGCTACGCCACCTTCGGCAACGCCTACCACATGACCGGGTTGACCAGCGAGGGCCTGGAGATGGCCGAGGCCATCAACACCGCCCTCGCACACGCCCGGCTCGACGGCTCGCAGGTCGACTACGTCAACGCCCACGGCTCGGGCACCAAGCAGAACGACCGGCACGAGACGGCGGCGGTGAAGCGGGCCCTGGGCGCACACGCGCGCAAGGTTCCGATGAGCTCCATCAAGTCCATGGTCGGCCACTCGCTGGGTGCCATCGGGGCGATCGAGATCGCCGCGTGCGTCCTGGCGCTCGAGCACCAGACGGTGCCCCCGACGGCCAACTACGAGACCGCCGACCCCGAGTGCGACCTCGACTACGTACCGCGCACCGCACGGCCGCTCAAGCTGCGCAGCGTGCTCTCGGTCGGCAGCGGGTTCGGCGGCTTCCAGTCCGCCGTGGCCCTGACCCGATCAGGCGGGAGGACACCATGAAAACTCCGGCAACCCCGGCTCGCCGCAACTCCGTGATCACGGGGATCGGCGTCATCGCACCGAACGGGAGCGGCACCGGCGCCTTCTGGAAGCAGACCCAGGAGGGCGTCAGCGTCCTGGACAGGGTCTCCCGCGAGGGATGCGAGAACCTCCCGCTGCGGGTCGCCGGCGAGGTCAGGGACTTCGACCCGGTCGCGGCCGTGGAGGAGCGCTACCTCGTCCAGACCGACCGCTTCACGCACTACGCGATGGCGGCAGCGGATCTCGCCCTGGACGACGCACGGCTCGGCCGCGCCGACTACGAGGGCGAGCCCTTCAAGGTCGGCGTGGTGACCGCGGCGGGCTCGGGCGGCGGTGAGTTCGGCCAGCGGGAGCTGCAACGGCTGTGGGGCCAGGGCTCCAAGTTCGTCGGCCCGTACCAGTCCATCGCCTGGTTCTACGCGGCCAGCACCGGGCAGATCTCGATCCGGGGCGGCTTCAAGGGACCGTGCGCCGTCGTGGCCAGCGACGAGGCAGGCGGCCTGGACGCGATCATGCACGCCGCCCGTTCCATCGGGCGCGGCACCGACGCCGTCGTCGTCGGCGCCGCCGAAGCACCCTTGGCGCCCTACTCGGTCGTCTGCCAGCTCGGCTACGACGACCTCAGCCTCTGTGACGAACCGACCCGCGCGTATCGGCCGTTCACCTCCGACGCCTGTGGATTCGTACCGGCCGAGGGCGGCGGGATGCTCGTGGTGGAGGAGGAGGCGAAGGCCCGCGAGCGCGGTGCCAAGATCCGGGCCGAACTGGCCGGCCACGCCGCCACCTTCACCGGGGCGTCCCGCTGGGAGCAGTCCCGCGAAGGGCTGGCCCACGCGATCGAGGGCGCGCTGCGCGAGGCCGGCTGCGCGCCCGAGGAGATCGACGTCGTCTTCGCGGACGCGCTCGGTGTGCCCGCGGCGGACCGGGCCGAAGCCCTGGCGATCGCCGACGCCCTGGGCGCGCACGGGCGGCGCGTCCCGGTGACGGCACCCAAGACCGGCATCGGCCGGGCCTACTGCGGAGCGCCCGTGCTCGACACCGCCGCCGCGACGCTCGCCATGGAGCACGGTCTCGTCCCGCCCACGCCCAACGTGTTCGAGGTCTGCCACGACCTGGACGTGGTCACCGGCCGCGCACGTCCCGCCGAACTGCGGACGGCGCTGGTGCTGAGCCGCGGGCTGATGGGCTCGAACTCGGCCCTCGTGCTGCGGCGCCCCACCGACACCCAGCTGTGAGAAGGAGTAATCCGTCATGACCGCTCAACTGACCTACCAGGAACTGGCCGCGCTGATGAAGAGCGGCGCCGGCGTCTCCGTCGACCCGTCGCAGATGGAGAGCAGCCCCGGCTCGGCCTTCGACGAGTACGGCCTGGACTCGCTCGGCCTGCTCGGGATCGTCGCCGCGCTGGAGAACCGTTACGGGCACCCGCTGCCCGTGGACGCCGACCGGTGCAAGACGCCCCGCGAGTTCCTCGACCTCGTGAACAACACCCTCGTGACAGGAGCCTGACGTGTCCGGACACACCGAGAACGAGATCACCATCGCCGCCCCCCTGGACCTCGTCTGGGACATGACGAACGATCTCGAGAACTGGCCGCAGCTGTTCAGCGAGTACGCGTCGGTCGAGGTGATCGAGCGGGAGGGCGAGAAGACGACCTTCCGGCTCACCATGCACCCCGACGACAACGGCAAGGTCTGGAGCTGGGTGTCGGAGCGCACCACCGACCGCCAGGGACGCAACGTACGCGCGCGCCGCGTCGAGCCCGGCCCGTTCCAGCACATGGACATCCGGTGGGAGTACTCGGAGGTCCCCGGCGGTACGCGCATGCACTGGCGGCAGGACTTCGCGATGCGGCCCGACGCGCCGGTCGACGACGCGTGGATGACCGACAACATCAACCGCAACTCCCGCGTCCAGCTCGAACTCATCCGCGACAAGATCGAACAGCGCGACCGGGAGCGCCGCTCCGCCTCGGTCCCCGCCAACTGATGCCCCGAAAGGCAGCCGGATGCACCACGCACTGATCGTCGCCCGGATGGCACCGGAGTCCGCCCCGGACATCGCGAAGCTGTTCTCGGCCTCCGACAACACCGACCTGCCCCACCTGGTCGGCGTCAAGAGGCGCACCCTGTTCCAGTTCGGCGACGTGTACCTGCACCTGATCGAGTCCGACCGGCCCCCCGGCCCGGAGATCGCCAAGGTGACCGAGCACCCCGAGTTCAAGGCCATCAGCGACCAGCTCACCGCTTTCGTGAGCCCCTACGACCCGCAGACCTGGCGCGGTCCGAAGGACGCCATGGCCCAGCAGTTCTACCGGTGGCAGAGCGACAGCGCCACCTGACGAGACGGACGACCGCCCCGGGTCCGGCACCTGAGTGCCGGACCCGGGGCGATCGCTGTGGCGAGATCCCGGCTACGGGACGAGGCACTCGAACGCGTGCAGGTACGCGTTGACCGGACGGACCTCGCCCACCCGCAGGCCGGCCTCGGACAGACGTCCGACCAGGCTCTCCCGGGTGTGCTTCGCGCCTCCGACATTGAGGAGGAGCAGCAGGTCCATCGCGGTGGTGAACCTCATCGAGGGGGTGTCGTCGACGAGGTTCTCGATGATCACCACGCGGGCACCCGGACGGGCCGCGTCGACCACGTTGCGCAGGGTCCTGCGCGTGCTCTCGTCGTCCCATTCCAGGATGTTCTTGATGACGTACAGATCCACGCCGACGGGGATCTCCTCACGGCAGTCGCCGGGCACGATCCGCACCCGGTCCGCGAGCGAGCCGCCGTCGCGCAGCCGGGCGTCCGCCCGCGCGACGACGCCCGGGAGGTCCATGAGGGTTCCCTGGACCGAGGTGTGCTTCTCCAGCAGGCTGGCGAGCACATGCCCCTGTCCGCCGCCGATGTCGGCGACCGATTTCACCCCGGTGAGGTCGAGGAGCTCGGCGACGTCCTGAGCGGACTGCACGCTGGACGTGGTCATCGCCCGGTTGAACACCTGGGCGGACTCGCCCGCGTCCTGGTGGAGGTACTCGAAGAACCCCTTGCCGAACGTCTCCGGGAAGACGCTGGCGCCGGATCGCACGGCGTCCTCGAGGTGCGGCCAGACGTCCCAGGTCCAGGGCTCCGTGCACCACAGGGAGATGTACCGCAGGCTGTGCGGATCGTCCTCGCGCAGCAGCCGGGACATCTCGGTGTGGACGAACTTGCCGTCCGGTGTCTCACTGAAGATGCCGTAGCAGCACAGTGCGCGCAGCAGACGCCGCAGCGGCGCGGGCTGGGTGTCCACCACCAGCGCGAGTTCGGCCGCCGACGCGGGCGTCTCGTCCAGTGCGTCGGCGACCCGCAGCCGGGCCGCCGCGCGGACGGCGGCGGCGACCGCCGCTCCGAACGCCAGCTCCCGCAGCCGCATGGCCGGCGGCGGTGCCTGGTCCGCCTTGGGAGCGCCGATGGTGGACGTCAGGGGAGTGGTGTCGGGGGTGGGGCTCACGGTGGTCATGCCGTCTCGTTTCTGCTGGTGCGGTGGTGAGCCGTCATCCGGCACACATCCCGGCCGGTACGGAGGTTCCGCACGTGTTGCTGACGAAGGTGTTGCCGGTGCCCGAGGTGTCCCGGTTCGCGAGGTCGGCCGGCTGGTTGCCGCGCACGAGGTTGCGGCTGATGGTGTTGTCGGTGTTCAGGGCTCCGACAAAGCTCTTGAACAGCAGGATTCCTCCGGAGAGCGGGGTCGCCCCGACGTTGTCCCGGATGACGTTGGACCGCACGACGGTGCTCTCGCTGCCCGTGAGCACGATCCCGGATCCCTGGATCGCGGAGAGCCGCGGTGTCTTGGGGCAGAACTTGTTGTTCTTCACGATCCGGTTGCCGCTGATCGTCATCGCCCCGGCTGCCGGCTTGGACTCGTCGCCCACGACGAAGACACCGCTGCAGTTGCCCGTCAGGGTGTTGCCGTCGATGACGAGGTTCCTGACCCGGCGGGCGGTGACGCCGATGCGGTTGCCGCTCACCGAGTTGTCCAGGACCGCGGTGCCCCGGGTGTCGGTCGCCCCGCCCTCCTCGGTGACCGAGTTGGCGACGAAGATCCCGGCGTCGCCGTTGCCGGTCGCGGTGTTGCGGCGGAAGTCGCCTCGGGTCGAGCGCTCCTGCGCGATGCCCCAGGTGCCGTTGTTCCGTGAGGTCACCTTGCGCACGGCCAGTCCGTCGGTCCAGGACGCCCAGATTCCGCTCTTGCTGAATCCGGCGACGGTCAGGGAACGGATGCTGACGTCGTCGACGGTGCGGCTCTTGGTCCCGACGACGCAGATGCCGTTGCCGCCGGCGGCGCAGGCGTTGGCCGCCTTCGCGCCCTTCGTGCCTTTCGCTCCCTTCGCGGCGGCCGGCTTGATCACCGTACGGCCGCCGGTGCCGCGGAGGGTGAGGCCCGGCTTGGTGACCAGGACGCTCTCGTGGTAGGTGCCCGGCAGGATGAGGATGGTGTCGCCGGGCCGCGCGGAGTTCACCGCGCTCTGGATCGAATCGCCCGGGCGCACCACATGATCACCGGGTCCGGCGGCAGCGGTGGGAACCGCCGCGAGTCCAAGGGCCGTGGCCGTGGTGACGGTGATACCCGCCAGGCATTTCATGTGTCTTTTGCTCATGAGCCGAAGTTATGGGCGATCCACCGCCGTTGCCACGCAAGGTGAGCGTATGGATACAAGGCGTGCCTGAATGGCTTACGCGGACCCAGGCTCGCGGACGCACCCGGACGGCCGTAGCGTGTCCCCATGACCGGTGAGCGCGATCTCCGCACCCTGCTGCACGGCATGCGTCCGGAGCTGAACCCGGGCCGTTACGTCTTCACCGTCCTGCCCGCGGCCGAGATGCCCACCGGCGTCACCCCAGTCGTCACCGTCACCGAGCGGGAGGGCCTGACCCTGGTCGTTCCCGAGGCGCAGGCGGTCGCGGCGGGCCTGCCGTACGACTTCGTCGCAGGCTGGATCACTCTCCGTGTGCATTCGGCCCTGGACGCGGTCGGGCTGACCGCGGCGGTCTCCCTGGCTCTCACGGACGCCGCGATCAGCTGCAACGTCGTCGCCGGATTCCACCACGACCACCTCTTCGTTCCGCACGCACGTGCGGACGAAGCGATCCGGGTGCTGGAAGCGCTGGCCGCGGAGTCCGGCTAGGAGTGCCCGGCTCCGCAACGTGAGCCGGGACACGTAACATGGCCTCATGTCCTTCCTCCGCCGCCGTAGCGCCGCCACACCCGCGGGCCCGGACTTCGACGTCCTGGCCATGGACCCGGGGGACTGGCCCGGCAACCTCGGCGCCGGTCTGCTCCCCGCTCCCGACGGGAGCTGCCAGGGTGTCTTCCTGCGCTACGACCTGTTCGGCGGTCGCGGACCGGCGATGATCATCGGCAATCTGCCCGAGGGATCACCGGCCCGCGAGACCGAGGAGGGCCAGGTCCCCTTCGAGGTCGCCCAGCTCCTCCTCGCGCTCGAGAACGACGAGCCGGTCGAGGTGACCGGTACCGAGGACGTCCCCGTCATGCAGGGCGACAGCCTCCTGATCGTGCGCCGCGTCAAGCTCTCCGAGAGCCGCATCTCCTGCGTGCAGTTCGACCGGAGCGACGGGGTGCTCGTCACCATCGCCAGCTGGGACCGGCCGATCACCGATGACCTGTACGCCCTGCTGAAGCCACTTCCCGCGGAGCTGTTCCAGCAGGGGTGAAACGTCCCTGCGGCATCAGCAGCCGGGTCACCCGCGCCGCCGACGTCCCGAACCCCGTGGGGCCACTGATGTGCCACGGGGTCCCGGTCCCACGCCGCAGATCCTCCTCGCGGTAGCGCCGGCAGCCCCGGTGCCAGATCAGGATGCCCGCCAACCAGTGCCGGAGCTCCGTCACATAGCCGGCGAGGACCTCCCGTGCCTCCGCGTCCAGCGCGAAGTCGTCGTACAGGACGGGCAGTTCCCGCTCGGCGACATGCTGGAACTGGCGCATCCGCGAGTTCATCAGGTCGTGCACGATCGCGACACCTGTCGGATAGTCCACCCCGAAGAAGTTCTGGACGACCAGGACGCCGTTGTGCACCTCGCCCTCGTACTCGATCTCCTTCTGGTACGAGAACAGGTCGTTCATCAGGCACGCGTAGTCCGCTGCCGCGTTCTCCAGGGAACGCATCGGGCCGCTCCGGTAGACGGCGTCCGGCACCTTCCTGCCGTGTCCCAGCCGGCACAGGCTCATCGTGAGATCCGATCCGAAGGTCGCCCGGCGCATCTCCATGTAGTCCACCGGGTCGGGAATCCGGTTCTGCGCCTGATTGGCCAGCTCCCACAGCCAGCTCGCCGTCATGGATTCCACCGCGTCACGGAAGGTCCGGCGCGCGCTCTCGTCCATCGGCCCGGCCGTCCGCTGCCAGAGGTCCGCCAGGCCACGCTCCAGCGCGTTGACCGGCTCGGGCACGGACGCCCCGTCCAGCGGCATGAACAGCGACAGCCGCTCGTTGGCCAGGCGCGCCCCCGCCAGGTCACGCGTCCGGCCGTGCACCACGGGGAACCAGTCGTCGCCGTACGTCCCCCAGGTCAGCCACCCCGAGGACAGGTCCAGCTCCTCCGGTGTGGCGTCCGGATGCAGCCCCGCCGCGCAGAGAGGCAGATCGGTCGCGACGAGCCGCTCCTCGTCCCAGATGTGCGAACCCGGCACACCGGGCTGCGCCTCCAGCAACCCCATCCGGCGTGACCAGTCCACGATCCGCACGCGCGCCCCTTCCAGGTGCGGGCTCAGCGTCGTGCTGAACGGCATCTCGAAGTCGGGCAGCAGCGACGGACCGACGTGCTGGTACGGCGCATGGCTGTGGCTGCGCAGCCGGAGCGACTCGGCGCGCGGAGTGAAGCGGAGTGATGCGGCGGCCATACCGAAGCCGGGCACGCTCTCCGCCGCACCGCCGCCGTTCATGTAACGGCTGGAGCGCATGTGCCACTCGTGCCCCCCGGACTGCCAGTCCTGGAGCCCCTTGACGTAGGCGAGTACGGCGACGGTCTCGTCCGGGGTGAGGCCCGTCTGCGCGCAGAGCGGACCGAGTTCGGTGAGGGCGGTGTTCTCGAACTGCTGGAGCCGCGACGTCAGCAGGTCGTTGACCGCATCGGCGGCCTCCTGGGTCGAGCAGCCCAGGAACTTCTCCAGGACCAGGACTCCGTTGCTGTTCTCACCCTCGTCCTCGACCTCGCGCTGGTACGAGAACAGGTCGTTGCGCAGATGCACACCGTCGGAGAACGCGTCCCGCAGCACCCGCAAGGGGCGGGAGTCCGCCACCGCGACGGGCACCTCCGCGTTCGCGGCGTACTCCACCAGCCCCGCCGACCAGGGTGCCCCGCCCACCTTGCGGCGCATCTCGATGTACTCCACGGGGTTGGCGATACGCCCCTCGTTGATGTTCGCGAGCTCCCACAGAGACTCGTTGAGCAGATTCTCCGTGGCCTCCGCGAACCGGGCCCGCCAGGCGTCCGACATGCCCGGCACGGTCCTGGACCACAGATCGGCCAGCCCCGCCTCCACCGGGTTGGACGGCTCCGGCGTCGTCGCGCCGCGCTCCATCGGCATGAAGGCGGGCAGCCGGTCCAGATACCGCTTCCCGCCCTCGCGGTCCGGAGTGCGCTTGAACAGCTCCAGGAAGTGGTCGTCGAAGAAGAAGACCCACACATACCAGTCGGTGACCAGGGACAGGGCCTCCGCGGTGCAGTCGGGGTGGGTGTACGCGCAGAGCAGTGCGTAGTCATGGGATTCGAGGTCCTTCTCTTCCCAGATCCCGGACCCCTCCAGCATCCCCATCCCGCGCGCCCACTCCCGCGTGTGGCTCCGGGCCGCGTCCAGATGGGGATTGAGACGTGCCGGATACGGCACGTAGAAGTCGGGCAGTGAGAAGGGCTGTGCCATGTGCGTCTGGCCTCTCGGAGAACTCCGCGCGGTCCGCTCGGACCGCCCTGTCGGCGCCAGCACTACCCCTCCGCCATCCGGGGCACGCACCGCGCGGAATAGTCACACAAACTCAGGTCTAGTTGCACACTGCACTCTTGACGCACCGACATCTGCCGCCACAGAGTGTGCGCCCACAGACCGAACTCGGGGAGCACCGCAGGACAGCTCCGCCATCCCGGCTCCAGAAGGGTTGTCATGACGTCGAAGCAGAGGACCAGAATCGCGCTCGCACTGACCGCGGCGGGTGCGCTGAGCCTGGCGCTCCTCACACCGGTCGCCGCCGGCGCCGACACGGTGCGGCCCGAGTGTCCACGCGCCCTGGACTGCGACTGGGTTCCCGCCGCCTACGAACAGACCGGTGACCCGGCCGACAAGGACACGTACGGCAACTACGACACGGCGGAGCGGCCCGAGAGCAACGCGATCAAGTTCATCGTCCTGCACGACACCGAGGTCGACTTCGACACCACACTCAAGATCTTCCAGAACCCGCTCAAGCAGGCGTCCGCTCACTACGTGGTGCGTTCGTCCGACGGACACGTCACCCAGATGGTGAAGAACAAGGACGTCGCCTGGCAGGCGGGCAACTGGTACCTCAACACCCACTCCATCGGCATCGAGCAGGAGGGCGTCGCGGCCGAGGGCGCGAAGTGGTACACGCCCGAGATGTACCGTTCGACCGCGCGCCTCGTGCGTCACCTGGCTGCGAAGTACGACATCCCGCTCGACCGGCAGCACATCCTCGGGCATGACGGCGTGCCGCCCACCAGCGCGGCGGGCACCAAGAACATGCACTGGGACCCGGGCCCCTACTGGGACTGGAACCGCTTCATGGCGCTGCTCGGGAAGCCGACGGTGCCGAGCGCTCCGGCGCGCAGCGAACTGGTCACGGTGAGCGCCGACTTCAGCAAGAACCAGCAGGAGTTCCGGGACTGCGAGAAGGGCGTCGACCTGCCACGGCAGGGGAGCAGCGCGGTACCGCTGCACACCGGGCCGTCCGACGAGGCGCCGCTCTTCTCCGATCCGGGACTGCACCCGGACGGCGCGCCCGGCACGAACTGCGCCGCGGACTGGGGGAGCAAGATCAGCGCGACCCAGCAGGCGGTCGTCGCGGACAGGGCGCCCGGCTGGACGGCGATCTGGTGGTACGGGAAGAAGGCATGGTTCCGCACACCTGCCGGGACGAACGTCGTCACGCCCACCCGAGGGCTCGTCGTCCGCCCGAAGGCAGGCAGGACGGACGTGCCCGTGTACGGGGTTGCCTACCCGGAGAAGGCGGAGTACCCCACGGACTTCGTCAAGCCGACCGTGGGCAGCCCGCTCGTCTACACCATCAAGGCGGGACAGGCCTTCCCCGGTGGCGGCGAGGCGCCCACCGGCTACTACTACGCACCGACGATCGACGCGTCGAAGCCGTACGACCACACGTACTTCCGCGGGGAGCAGAAGTACGTGACGGTGCAGATCGGCCACCGGATCGGCTTCGTGAAGGCCTCCGACGTCGATGTGGTGAAAGCGAACTCATGAGCGGCGCCTGAGGTCGTACCCGGCGCGCTGCGGGACCCGTGTGTCGGCACCGGTCCCGCAGCGCGCTTCCCCCGTCCCCCGTCGGTCAGGTCCCCTGGAAGCGCACGGGTCAGCGTGTGCCCACCGCGGCCCGTACGGCCCGCCGCGCCATCGCGCAGTCGTCGTGCAGCCTGCGCAGAAGCAGTCGCTGTTCCTCGCCGGAGGACAGCACACCCTGTCGTGCCTGGCCGCCCCCGGCCGGAGCGCCTTCGCGCATGGCCCGCTGCACGGCCGTCTCGTACGTACGGATCTCGCGGGTCAGCACGATCATGAGGTTGACCAGGAACGCGTCACGCGCCGCGGCGCCGGGTGCCTGGGCCAGCTGGCTGATCTGTCGCCGTGACGCCGGCGCGTCACCGAGCACGGCCCACAGCGTCGCCAGGTCGTAGCCCGGGAGATACCAGCCGGCGTGCTCCCAGTCGACCAGCACGGGGCCGGTGGGCGGCAGCAGGATGTTGGAGAGCAGCGCGTCGCCGTGGCAGAACTGCCCCATGCCCTGACGGCCGCCCGCGTGGGCCAGGCCGTGCAGCAGCTTCTGCAGATCGCCGAGATCACGGTCGGTGAAGAGGCCCAGCTCGTGATACCGGGCGATGCGCGCGGCGTAGTCCAGGGGAGCGTCGAAGAGACCGGCCGGCGGACGCCAGGCGTTGACCCGGCTCACCGCTCCGAGCACGGCCCGCAGATCCGCCCGGGGCGGTGCCTCCGCCGGGTGCCTCGTCAGGGCCGCGACACGGCCCGGCATCCGCTCGATCACCAGTGTGCAGTTCTCCGGGTCGGCGGCGATGAGCCGCGGGACGCGGACCGGTGGACGGTGCCTGACGAAGGCCCGGTATGCCGCTATTTCGTGCCGGAACCGTTCGGTCCAGGCGGGGGAGTGGTCGAGTAAACACTTGGCCACCGCGGTCGCGCGTCCCGTGGTGCCCACGATGAGCACCGAGCGGCCGCTGCGGCGCAGCACCTGCACGGGATTGAACTCGGGGCAGATGCGGTGGACCGAGGCGATGGCCATGCGCAGCTGCGCGCCCTGGGTGCCCGACAGGTCGAGCCGTCCGCTGAGCGGTTGGGTGCCCGGCCCCGCCGCCCGCCGGGTCCGACCCGTGACGGACGCCGGTGCGGCGGCGCGGGGGTCGAGATACGGCCCGCCGCCCGCCCCCATGGGACGAAGCGGCCGGGGCGGGGCGGACACGGAGGACGATGCTGTGTACATGGGCGATACAGATCCCTTCGTGCGCCGACAAGTTGCGTGCGCCACCCCGCCCGGCATCCGCCGGGGGGCTAGG
>Ga0247818_10000737_pt1 | contig 20557 bp, 16 predicted proteins | sample 13C_Glucose_Day1_FD_192424 | JGI IMG/M metagenome (GOLD analysis project Ga0247818, IMG submission 192424) | Soil microbial communities from agricultural site in Penn Yan, New York, United States - 13C_Glucose_Day1 | ecosystem: Environmental > Terrestrial > Soil > Agricultural land | place... | reverse complement strand
GGCATCTCGTCCGCGGCGGCGTCGGAGTTCGCCTCCTCCAGGGGGGAGAGCGACCTCCCCGGTCGCGCCCGCCCCTCACCGGCCGAGCGTCCGGCCAGGGGCGGCTCCGTCGCCGAGGAGCTCGCGGCGGGAGAGTGGGGAGCGCCGGTGGCGGGGGAGCCCGAGCGGGCGGCCGGCGCCAGGAGTGCCGCGGGTGTGGACGAGGAGGACCCGCCTCCTTCGCCGGCCCAGGCGGTGGGTCCGAGTGCCACCCCGATCGCCGTCACCAGACAGACGACACACCGTGACGACCGTGAAACCGGGAGTCCTGGAGGCATGAGATCAGCGTCACACGCCCCGATATGTCCGGCATCCCGAAGGTGCCCCGAAGCCACTCCCTCAGCTTCGGGATCGGCCGCCCCTGCGGATGAGAGTCGCGGTACCGAGGAGGGAGAGGGGCCCGGTGGGATACGGAGGGCCGACGGGATACGAAGGACCCGCGGGATACGGAGGAGGGGACCAGCGATCAGGCCGGGTCGCCCGTGGAGACCTGCAGCTCGATGTCGGCACCCCGTTCGGGGACCGCGGTGCCCGGCGAGGGGAACTGGCCGATCACCTGGTCCTCGGCGTAGGTGTTGCCCTCCACCTCGGTCACCTTGATCGTCCAGCCGGCGGCGTCGGCGCAGTCCTTGGCCGACCGGATGTCCTTGTAGACGAAGTTCGGAGCCTGGACCTTCGCCGGGTCGTCGGTGTCCTCAGGGGCGTCCGTGCACTTGGTGGTCTCCATCGTCCGGTTGCGCTCCGGAGCCTTGTGTTCGCCCGCCACGCTGGACTCGCTCGTGCTGGGGTCGTCGCTCTTGCCGTTCTGTGAGTCGTCGCCCATGTTCAGGAAGGCGATCAGTCCGCCGATCGCGACGAGGGCGACCACGATCGATCCCACGACGACCGGCATGTTGCTCCTGGACCCGCCGCCTCCCCCCGAGCCCGTCGCCGGCTGCGAGGACATCGTGTACGGAGCGGAGGTCTGCTGCCCCATGTGCGCCGGAGTCCCGTACGGCTGGGCCGCCTGCGGGTAGCCGTAGCCCGGCGTGGGAGCCGGGGTGGGCGGGCCGTAGGGGCCCGGCTGGTGGTGCTGCGGCTGGTACGGCGTCTGCACGCTGTGCGGAGCCGGTGTGGCCTGGTCGACGGGCGGGAAGACCGCCGAGCCGACGCCCGATCCGCTGTTCGCCGGAGCGCCCCCGCCGACGATCACCGGAGCGCCCGTGGGCGCGCCGGCGCTCAGCACACGTGCGATCTCGTCCTGCATCGCCGCGGCGCTCGGGAAGCGCTCGTTCGGGTTCTTCTTCAGCGCGCGGGCGACGAGGGCGTCCACCGCGGGCGTGACCGCCCGGTTGACGCTCGACGGGGCGACCGGCTCCTCCTGCACATGCGCGTACGCGATGGCGAGCGGCGAGTCCGCGTCGAACGGGATGCGTCCCGTGAGCAGCTGGAACAGCATGATGCCGACCGAGTACAGGTCGGATCGCGCGTCGACGCCGCGGCCGAGTGCCTGCTCGGGGGAGAGGTACTGAGGGGTACCGACGACCATCCCGGTCTGGGTCATCGAGGTGACGCCCGACTGCATGGCCCGGGCGATGCCGAAGTCCATCACCTTGACGACGCCGCGCTTGGTCATCATCACGTTGCCGGGCTTGATGTCGCGGTGGACCAGACCCATCTCGTGGCTGGTCTCCAGGGCGGCGAGCACGTCCGCCGTCACCTTGAGGGCCTTGTCGGCCGGCATCGCGCCGTACTGCTGGATGTCTGCCTGGAGCACGGAGCCGAGCGGCTGTCCCTCGACGTACTCCATGACGATGTACGGCATCAGCGCGCCGCCGAGCTCGTCCTCGCCCGTGTCGAAGACCGAGACGATGTTGGTGTGCTGCAGTTTGGCGACGGCCTGCGCCTCGCGCCGGAACCGCTCGCGGAAGGACTGCTCGCGTCCCAGCTCGGTGTGCAGTGTCTTGATCGCGACCTGTCGGTCCAGGGCGGTGTCGTACGCGAGGTAGACGGAGGCCATGCCGCCCTCGCCGAGCAGGTCGCGCAGCTGGTACCGGCCGCCGGCCACGGAACCGCCCGCGTACCGCCCCTGTGCGCCGTCGTGGCTCATGGCTTGAATCCCCCTCGGCGCCCGGCGGACGCGATCATCCTTGTTACGCGCCAAGTCTGCCCGAGGGGTACGACACGTCAAGCCAGGTGCCCGTTCCGTGACCCTACGCACAAGAAGCGTCTCGGAAGCGTTACAGGAAGCGCATGGAATTTGCGCGGACGGCGCGCGAGCCGATTGGATGGCCCGTCACTCCGGAATCCGATGCGTCGGGCTGAGCCTGTAGCGTGACGTCGCAATGCAGCAAAGCACCGTGAGAACCCGCGGACGCGCGGACAGATACGACGGCGAGGACTGATGGCACCCGAATCCGAAGCAAACGGCGGCGGAGTTTCGGATGGCACCGACTCCTGGGGTGTCGGCGGTGTGGTCGGAGACGGCCGTTACCGCATGACCCACCGGCTCGGCCGCGGCGGAATGGCCGAGGTCTACGCCGCGGAGGACGTCCGTCTGGGACGCACGGTGGCGGTGAAACTGCTGCGATCCGATCTTGCCGAGGACCCGGTCTCCAAGGCCCGCTTCACGCGTGAGGCGCAGTCGGTCGCAGGCCTGAACCACCACGCGATCGTCGCCGTGTACGACTCCGGCGAGGACGTCGTGGGCGGTTCGACCGTCCCCTACATCGTGATGGAGCTCGTCGAGGGCAACACCATCCGGGACCTGCTCCTGGAGGCCGAGGCGCCGCCGCCCGAGCAGGCGCTGATCATCGTCTCGGGCGTCCTGGAAGCCCTGGCGTACTCGCACCAGCACGGCATCGTGCACCGTGACATCAAGCCGGCGAACGTGATCATCACGCACTCCGGCGCCGTCAAGGTCATGGACTTCGGCATCGCCCGCGCACTGCACGGCGCCCAGTCCACGATGACCCAGACGGGCATGGTCATGGGCACGCCGCAGTACCTCTCGCCCGAGCAGGCGCTCGGCAAGGCGGTCGACCACCGTTCCGACCTGTACGCCACCGGCTGTCTGCTCTACGAACTGCTGGCGCTGAGACCCCCGTTCACGGGCGAGACCCCGCTCTCCGTCGTGTACCAGCACGTCCAGGACATCCCCGTCCCGCCCTCCCAGGTCGCCGGTGAGGTCCCGCCGGAGCTGGACGGGCTCGTCATGCGCTCCCTCGCGAAGGAGCCGGACGACCGGTTCCAGAGTGCCGAGGAGATGCGCGGCCTGGTCCAGTACAGCCTGCAGATGCTGCAGGTGCAGGGCGGGCACACGGGTACGTGGAACACCGGCCCGGTCAACGCCCACGACGGCGGTCACACGACCGCGATGAACGTCGGCGGTGGCACCGCGGCCATGGGGTACCCCATGCACGGGGACACCTCCCAGGGCCCGATCCTGCCCCCCATGAACCCCGACGACGGGGCCTACACGGGCGGCCACCACAGCAACGGCGGCGGACGCGGCAAGATGCTGCTGTTCGTCATCCTCGCGCTGATCGCGATCGGTGCGGGCGTCGCGTTCGCCCTCCAGGCGGCGAACGGCGACGAGGGCGACAAGAAGACCCCGACGTCGCCCACCACGTCGGTCTCCCCCTCGCCGACCCCGTCCTCGCCGGAGCCGACGGACGAGGAGACCGAGGAGACCGAGGAACCGGACAACTCCACGGGCGGCCAGACCTGGCAGCCCAGCAATCCGACGTGGAGGACCCCGACGGAGGAGCCGACCAAGCCGACGGACAAGCCCTCGGAGACCACCTCGTCGCCCGACCCGGGCACGACCGACGGCGGGACGACCACCGACGGCGGTACGACCACCGACGGCGGGACCACCGACGGTGGTGCGGACGACGGCGGCACCGGCGACGACACGGGCGGTACGACGACGGAGGGGACCACGGCCGGTACCTCGGCCGGAGCCGCGGCGGGCACCGCCGCCGGAGCGGCCGGCACCACCGCCGGGTGAGGACGGGCGCCACCACGGAGTGACGGGGCCTTCACGCCGTGAAGGCCCCGCAGCCAGTGCCGCAGGTGGCCCCGCAGGGCACGCTCCGGAGGCTTCGGGGGCCCGCGTCCCACGCGGACGGGGCTTCGGGGGCCACCCTGTGCCCCCCGCGGTCAAGGCTTCCGGGACCGCCCCCGTCTCACCCCGTGAAGGCGTCGGCGACCGCCTCGTACTCCCGCGTCCACCACACCGCCAGGGCCGACACCGCAGGGAACTGCGGGTCGGCCCTGCGGTCGTGCAGGCTGTAGCGCCAGCGCAGTATCCAGAAGTCGTTGAGGCGTTCCCACCACACCCGGTGCACCGCGGCCGCCAGCTCGGCGGCCCCGGCGCCCGCCGACCGCCGGTAGGCGCGCGCGTACGCCTTCACCTTCTCCAGCGCCAGCTTGCCGTCCGGCCGTACGAAGAAGATCGCCGCAGCCCTGACGGCCTCCTCCGCGCGCGGTTGGACGTCGAGACGGTCCCAGTCGACGATCGCGACGGGGTCGGCTCCCTTGTAGAGCAGGTTCAGCGGGTGGAAGTCCCCGTGCACCCATCCCCGCGCGGAGCCCTCGGGTGTGGGCGGGCGACGGTGGGCGTGCTGCTCCAGCAGGGCACGGCGCTCCACGAGACGGTGCACGGCCAGTTCGTCGAACGCGTCCCGGGGACCGAGGCGCCGTGCGGCCGTCAGCAGCTCGTCGATCAGCGTGAACGTGTCGGCGGGGTCGGAGCTCTGGCCCCGCGCCGGGGGAGGCGGGTCCGCCTCCATGACCTGCTCCAACCCCATGTGCACGGCTCCGAGGAGTGCCCCGAGCCGACGCGACTGGGCGGTCGTCAGCTGGGCGCCGTCCCGGTGGAGGCCGTCCACCCACCGGTGCAGGGCGTAGTGCTCCCCGTCAATGACCGTGACCGTGTCACCCTCTGTGTCCGTGAGCGGCGGCACCACCGGGACACCGAGGGAGTGCAACTGCTGGGTCGCGCGGTGCTGCCGGACGATCGTGGCGTGATCACCGCTGGCGTCGTCGAGGTGGTGCTTGTCGAGGTGGTGCTTGAGGAAGTACGAGCCGCGGGTGGTCGACACGCGGTAACCATGGTTGAGCAGGCCCTTGTTGAGAGGTTCGCAGGCAAGGGGTTCACCCGCGTCCGGATAGCGGCGCAGCACCTCGCCGACCGGAGGGACAGGCGGAAGGGTCACAGATGAGCGCAGCACCCGACACATGTTAGGTGACGCTACGTGTCCGGCCTGACGGACTTGCGTCGAAGGCCAGAGTGTGCATGTGCGCAAGGCGAGGGTCGAGCCGGAGGTACACCGGATCGAAGTGTTCGCCGTTCACCTCGGCCGGGCCGGTCCCGAAGCGCTCACGCTGGCCGGGGCCCGGATCCATGATCTCGACGGGGCCGGTGAACTGCACGGACCAGAGGTCCTCCGTGCCACCGGGGGCCGGGGTGTTGAAGTTGTCCGCCCCGTAGGCGACGACGCTTCCGTCGCAGGACTCGTGGAATCCGAGCCCCCTGTGCATCCGCAGGACCACGCGGTCCTCGATCACCAGATGCCGAGCGACGGCGAGGAAGGGCAGGGCCCGCATGCTGATCGCCAGCCGGCCGTAGCGGACGCTGCCGAGCAGTTCGATGGCGCGGAGCCGGTCCGCGCCGGAGGAGCCGGCGGAGGCCGCGGTGCCGGGGGTGCCGGAGGCGTCACGGGCACCGGCGGTGCCGGGGGTGCCGGTTCCGTGATCCTTCGCGGTCCCGGTGTCGGAGGGGCGGGAGAAAAGCATGGCTCCCACTGTTCCCGCACGGGTAGGGGCCGTGTAAGGGTCCGCCGCCCCCGACGGCGCGGGACCAAAGTCCCGCCTCCCGTCGGCGGGGCCGGGCCCTGCCTGCCGCCCTTCGGCGCTCAGCGCCTCTCGGCCTGCAGTCTCGCCACGTACGCCGCGGCCTGCGAGCGACGCTCCATGCCCAGCTTGGAGAGCAGGCTGGAGACGTAGTTCTTGATGGTCTTCTCGGCGAGGTGCAGCCGCTCGCCGATCACCCGGTTCGTCAGCCCCTCGCCGATCAGGTCGAGGATCTTGCGCTCCTGGTCGGTCAGCCCCGCCAGCCGGTCGTCGCCCTTGCCCTCCTTCCCCTCGCGCAGCCGCTCCAGCACGCGGGCGGTGGCCGCCGGGTCCAGCAGCGACTTGCCGGCGGCGACGTCGCGTACGGCGCTCAGCAGCTCGTTACCGCGAATGGCCTTCAGTACGTATCCCGAGGCACCGGCCATGATCGCGTCGAACAGGGCCTCGTCGTCGGCGTACGAGGTGAGCATCAGGCACTTGATGTCCTCGTCCCGCGAGCGGACCTCGCGGCAGACCTCCACCCCGCTGCCGTCCGGCAGGCGTACGTCCAGGACGGCGACGTCCGGGCGGGTGGCGGGAATCCGTGCGAGGGCGTCCGCGGCCGTGCCGGCCTCGCCGACGACCTCGATGTCGGCCTCGGCTGCCAGCAGCTCGTGGACTCCGCGCCGGACGACTTCGTGATCATCGAGCAGGAATACAGTGATTTTTCCTTCTTCGCGCACATTCGCAGTCTCACACACTCCCCTGTCCTATGCCCTTCCCTGCGCCTGCCGGCCGGGATAACGTGCCGTTGTTCCGGCCGCCTGCCAGGCTGTTACCGATGCTGTGACCAGCGGGAGTTCGCGATTTTCGCGATTTACTTGGAAATCCAAGCAAAATCGCAGGTCACAAGGTGTTTCGCAGTTATGCGATGCACTGGGTAACGTGCTTATGACAGGACGCTCGCCGGGGCACCTGTCACGCCTGTTCCCGGCCGAGCGGCACCCACCCCGTGCACGGGTCCGGACACAGGCGAGCCGCACTGGCTTCCCGGCCATCCCGGGGGCCGGACCGACGGAGGAGCACGCACGTGACCGTGGAGAGCACTGCCGCGCGCAAACCGCGACGCAGCAGTAAGCGGACCAGCGCCGCGAAGACGCCCGCGAAGACGCAGGAGGGCTCCGGCCCCCAGCTGGTACAGCTGCTGACGCCCGAGGGCGAGCGCGTCGAGCACCCGGACTTCGAGATCGACCTCAGCGCGGAGGAGCTCCGCGGGCTCTACCGGGACATGGTCCTGACCCGCCGGTTCGACGCCGAGGCCACCGCGCTGCAGCGCCAGGGCGAGCTGGGCCTGTGGGCCTCGCTGCTGGGCCAGGAGGCCGCGCAGATCGGCTCCGGCCGCGCACTGCGCGACGACGACTACGTCTTCCCGACCTACCGGGAGCACGGTGTCGCCTGGTGCCGGGGCGTCGACCCGACCAATCTGCTCGGCATGTTCCGCGGCGTGAACCACGGCGGCTGGGACCCGAACACCAACAACTTCCACCTCTACACGATCGTCATCGGCTCGCAGACCCTGCACGCCACCGGCTACGCCATGGGCGTCGCCAAGGACGGTGCGGACTCGGCCGTGATCGCGTACTTCGGTGACGGTGCCTCCAGCCAGGGCGACGTCGCCGAGGCGTTCACCTTCTCCGCCGTCTACAACGCCCCCGTCGTGTTCTTCTGCCAGAACAACCAGTGGGCGATCTCCGAGCCGACCGAGAAGCAGACGCGGGTGCCGCTCTACCAGCGCGCGCAGGGCTTCGGATTCCCCGGCGTCCGGGTCGACGGCAACGACGTCCTCGCGTGCCTGGCCGTGACCAGGTCGGCGCTGGAGCGCGCCCGGCGGGGCGAGGGACCCACCCTCGTCGAGGCGTTCACCTACCGCATGGGCGCCCACACCACCTCCGACGACCCGACCAAGTACCGGGCGGACGAGGAGCGGGCGGCCTGGGAGGCGAAGGACCCGATCCTGCGGCTGCGTACGTACCTGGAGAAGCAGGAGCTCGCCGACGCGGCGTTCTTCACCGCGCTGGAGGAGGAGAGCGAGACCCTCGGCAAGCGGGTGCGCGAAGCGGTGCGGGCGATGCCCGACCCGGACCGGCTGGCGATCTTCGACCACGCCTACGCCGACGGGAATCCGCTCGTCGACGAGGAGCGCGCCCAGTTCGCCGCCTACCAGGCATCGTTCGCCGAGGAGGGCAACTAGCCATGGCCACCGAGAAGATGTCCATCGCGAAGGCGCTCAACGAGTCGCTGCGCAAGGCGCTCGAGACCGACCCCAAGGTCCTCATCATGGGTGAGGACGTCGGCAAGCTCGGCGGCGTCTTCCGCATCACGGACGGCCTCCAGAAGGACTTCGGCGAGGACCGGGTCATCGACACCCCGCTCGCGGAGTCCGGCATCGTCGGCACGGCGATCGGCCTGGCCCTGCGCGGGTACCGCCCGGTCGTCGAGATCCAGTTCGACGGCTTCGTCTTCCCCGCGTACGACCAGATCGTCACGCAGCTCGCCAAGATGCACGCCCGTGCCCTCGGCAAGATCAAGATGCCGGTCGTCATCCGCATCCCCTACGGCGGGGGCATCGGTGCCGTGGAGCACCACAGCGAGTCGCCCGAGGCGCTGTTCGCGCACGTGGCCGGCCTGAAGGTCGTCTCGCCGTCCAACGCGAGCGACGCCTACTGGATGATGCAGCAGGCCGTCCAGAGCGACGACCCGATCATCTTCTTCGAGCCCAAGCGGCGCTACTGGGACAAGGGGGAGCTCGACACCGAGTCCATCCCCGGCCCGCTCCACAAGGCGGCCGTGGCCCGTGAGGGATCCGACCTCACGCTCGTCGCGTACGGCCCGATGGTGAAGGTCTGCCTGGAGGCGGCCGCCGCGGCCCAGGAGGAGGGCAAGTCGGTCGAGGTCCTGGACCTGCGGTCGATGTCCCCCATCGACTTCGACGCCGTACAGACCTCCGTCGAGAAGACCGGCCGGCTCGTGGTGGTCCACGAGGCGCCGGTGTTCTACGGCTCCGGTGCCGAGATCGCGGCCCGGATCACCGAGCGCTGTTTCTACCACCTCGAAGCGCCGGTGCTGAGGGTCGGCGGCTACCACGCCCCCTACCCGCCGGCCCGGCTCGAGGACGAATACCTGCCGGGTCTCGACCGGGTGCTCGACGCCGTCGACCGCTCACTGGCGTACTGAGGAGAGGGTCGTGACGACGATGACCGAAACGTCCGCTCGTTTCCGTGAGTTCAAGATGCCCGACGTGGGCGAGGGACTGACCGAGGCGGAAATCCTCAAGTGGTTCGTCCAGCCCGGCGACACCGTCACCGACGGGCAGGTCGTGTGCGAGGTCGAGACGGCCAAGGCCGCCGTGGAGCTGCCGATCCCGTTCGACGGGGTGGTGCACGAGCTGCGCTTCCCCGAGGGCACGACCGTCGACGTCGGCGAGGTGATCATCGCGGTGGACGTGGCACCGGGCAGCGGTGACGTGCCCACCGCCGCGGAGGCCGTACAGCAGCCCGTCGCCGAGGCCGCGCCCGAAGCGGAGCCGGAGGCGCCCAAGGGACGCCAGCCGGTGCTCGTGGGGTACGGCGTCGCCGAGACCTCCACCAAGCGCCGTGCCCGCAAGGGCGCGCAGATCCCGGGTCCGGCGGCCGCCGCGGTCCAGGCCGAGCTCAACGGCCACGGGGCGAAGCTCCCGGAGAGCCGCCCGCTGGCCAAGCCGCCGGTGCGCAAGCTGGCGAAGGACCTGGGCGTCGACCTCGCCGCGGTCACCCCGACCGGCGAGGGCGGCGTCATCACCCGGGAGGACGTCCACGCGGCTGCCGCACCGGCTCCCGCCGTGGCCCCCGCGCGTGCGGAGGAGGCCGCAGCGGTACCCGCACCGGTCGCCGTGGTCGCGGACCCGGCGGGCCGGGAGACGCGTGTTCCGGTCAAGGGCGTACGCAAGGCCATCGCCCAGGCCATGGTCGGCAGCGCCTTCACCGCGCCGCACGTGACCGAGTTCGTGACCGTCGACGTGACGCGCACGATGAAGCTCGTGGCGGAGCTCAAGGAGGACAAGGACATGGCGGGGGTCCGGGTCAACCCGCTCCTGATCATCGCCAAGGCCCTCCTGGTCGCGATCCGGCGCAACCCGGCGGTCAACGCCGCCTGGGACGAGGCCAACCAGGAGATCGTGCAGAAGCACTACGTCAACCTGGGTATCGCCGCCGCGACCCCGCGCGGCCTGATCGTGCCGAACATCAAGGACGCGCACGAGAAGACCCTGCCGCAGCTGGGCGAGGCGCTGGGTGAGCTGGTCTCCACGGCACGCGAGGGGAAGACCTCCCCGGCGGCCATGGCCGGCGGCACGGTGACCATCACCAACGTCGGCGTCTTCGGCGTCGACACGGGTACGCCGATCCTGAACCCGGGCGAGTCCGCGATCCTCGCGGTCGGGGCGATCAAGCTCCAGCCCTGGGTCCACAAGGGCAAGGTGAAGCCCCGCCAGGTCACCACGCTGGCGCTCTCCTTCGACCACAGGCTGGTCGACGGCGAGCTGGGTTCCAGGGTGCTCGCGGACGTCGCGGCCGTCCTGGAGCAGCCCAAGCGGCTGATCACCTGGGCCTGACCGGCACGTACGCACGGAAGGGGGCCCGTCGCGTCTCGCGGCGGGCCCCCTTCCTCGTGCGCGGGTCACAGCCCGCGCACGCGGGTCACTTCTTGAAGCCGTAGTCCAGGAGCTTCTTCGCGTCGGCCGTCCGGGTCGTCGCGGACGTCGACGTGAGGACGGTCCCGATGACCGTCTTGCCGTTCCGGGTCGCGGCGAAGACCAGGCAGTACTTGGCCGTCGGTCCGGAGCCGGTCTTCACGCCGATCATGCCGGAGTAGCTGCCCAGCATGGCGTTGGTGTTGGCCCAGGACATGTAGCGGTAGCCACCGGTCTTGGTGGTGACCTTCTGCTTCGTCGACTTCGTCTTCACGATCGCGCGGAACGTGGAGTTCTTCATCGCGCTGCTGGCGATCTTCGTCAGGTCGCGCGGGGTGGAGTAGTTCGAGCCGCCGCCGATGCCGTCGAACGAGTCGAAGTGGGTGTTCTTCAGACCGAGGCTCTTGGCGGAGGCGTTCATCTTGCCGATGAAGGACTTCACCCGCGCGGCCCGAGTGGAGCCGGTGCCGAACTTGTCGGCCAGGGCGTAGGCGGCGTCGCAGCCGGACGGCAGCATCAGGCCGTACAGCAGCTGACGGACCGTGACCTTGTCGCCGACGATCAGCCGGGCGGACGAGGCGGTGTTCTTGACGATGTAGTCGCTGTACGCCTTCTGGACGGTGACCTTGGCGTCGAGGTTCAGGTTCTTCTGCGCCAGTACGACCTTGGCGGTCATGATCTTCGTCGTCGAGCCGGTGGAGCGGCGGGTGTCCGCGCTCTTGCCGTAGAGCGTCTTCGCGGTGCCGTTGTTCATCACGAAGCCGCCCTTGGCGGTGATCGTGGGCGTCGGCGGCGCGGCCGCCTGAGCTGTGGAGGCGAACGCTCCGGTCGCGAGGACGGCTCCCGCTGTCAGGGCCACGACGGACGCGACGGAGGCGCGGCGTGTGCCCGAAATTCCGTATGTCAAAGGAGACGCTCCCAAATGTCCTGAAAGGGCGATCGCACGGGAGTGCCGCCCTGACATGAGACTCGCGAGGGCGCTGAATGGCTGTACGCCCGAACGAGTGAGTCGCGTCATTTTTCCATGGCGGGTCCGCGTCACATCGGTCCGGATCGCGGACGGGGCGGCGGACGCACGCATCTTGTATCTATGCTGTGTGCATGCCTGTCGCGCCCCCTGCCTCACCCACGGTCCGCAAGGCGGATCCCAAGCCGCCGCCAGCAGCCGAGCGGGTGTACGCCCACATCAAGGAGGCGGTCCTGGACCGCCGTTACGAGGGCGGCACGCTCCTCACCGAAGGCGATCTGGCCGAGGCGGTCGGCGTGTCCCGGACCCCGGTGCGGGAAGCACTGCTCCGCCTCGAGGTCGAAGGGCTGATCAAGCTCTACCCGAAGAAGGGCGCGCTGGTGCTCGCGGTCTCCGCGCAGGAGATCTCCGACGTCGTGGAGACCCGGCTGCTCGTCGAGGAGTTCGCCGCACGCAAGGCCGTGCCCGCGTCGGCGCAGCTGATCGCCCGGCTCGAACAGCTCCTGGAGGAGCAGCGGGAGCTCGCCGAGGTGGGCGACCTGGCCGCGGTGTCCGTCAAGGACCGCTGCTTCCACGCCGAGATCGTGAAGAACGCGGGCAACGAGATCCTGTCGCGCCTCTACGACCAGCTCCGCGACCGGCAGCTGCGGATGGGTGTCGCGGTGATGGAGGCGCACCCCGGCCGCATCGCCGCCAACATCACCGAGCACGGCGAACTGCTGGACGCCATCAGGGCCGGCGACGCCGAGGGCGCCGCACAGGTCGTGCGGCGCCACGTCAGCCGGGTCAAGGTGCTGGTGCGGGGGGACGACCGGTGAGCTCCGCCTCCCCCACCCTGTCCCTGCCCGGAGATCCGCCCGGCGGCCGGCGTGCCGCATGGGTCTGGGGCATCGGCGTCGCGGTCTACTTCGTCGCGATCATCTTCCGTACGAGCCTGGGCGTCGCCGGACTGGACGCCGCCGACCGGTTCGACGTCAACGCCTCGGCCCTGTCGACGTTCTCCATCCTTCAGCTGCTGGTCTACGCCGGCATGCAGATACCCGTCGGCCTCATGGTCGACCGGCTCGGCACCAAGAAGGTCCTCACCATCGGGGTGGTGCTCTTCACGGTGGGGCAGCTGGGCTTCGCGCTCTCGCCCTCGTACGGCACCGCTCTCGCCTCCCGCGCGCTGCTCGGCTGCGGCGACGCCATGACGTTCATCAGCGTGCTGCGGCTCGGTGCCCGGTGGTTCCCGGCCCGCCGCGGCCCGCTGATCGGCCAGGTGGCCGCGCTCTTCGGTATGGCCGGCAACCTGGTCTCCACCCTGCTCATCGCCCGCGCGCTGCACGGCCTCGGCTGGACCACGACCTTCGTCGGCAGCTCGGTGGCGGGTGTGGTGGTGCTGGTCCTGCTGCTGCTCTTCCTCAAGGACCACCCCGAGGGCCATGAGCCGCCTCCGGCCGAGCACGCCGGAGCGGCGTACGTGCGGAAGCAGATCGCGGCCTCCTGGCGGGAGCCGGGCACCCGCCTCGGCATGTGGGTGCACTTCACCACGCAGTTCCCCGCCATGGTCTTCCTGCTGCTGTGGGGCATGCCGTTCCTGGTCGAGGCGCAGGGTCTCAGCAGGGGGACCGCGGGTGAACTGCTCACCCTGGTGGTGCTCTCGAACATGGTGGTGGGGCTCGTCTACGGGCAGATCATCGCCCGTCACCACGCGGCGCGCGCACCGCTGGCGCTGGGTACGGTCGCGCTGACGGCTCTGCTCTGGGCGTCCACGATCTTCTACCCCGGCGACCACGCGCCGATGTGGCTGCTGATCACGTTGTGCGTGGTGCTCGGCGCCTGCGGCCCGGCCTCGATGATCGGATTCGACTTCGGGCGGCCGGCCAACCCGCCGGAGCGGCAGGGCACCGCCTCCGGCATCGTCAACATGGGCGGCTTCGTGGCCTCGATGACGACGCTGTTCGCGGTGGGCGTCCTGCTGGACGCGACCGGCGACAACTACCGTGTCGCGTTCGCCTCGGTCTTCGTCCTGGAGGCCCTCGGCGTCGTGCAGATCCTGAGGCTGCACTCCCGCGCCACGCACCGGGAACGCGACCACCACGTCGTCAGCCGGGTCGAAGCGGTACACGTGCCCGCCTGACGGCCGTCGTTCCGGCCCGCCCGTCCGGCGGCGTCCGTCCCGGTCCGCCGCCGGACGGGCGCCGCCGGGGGTGCCGCTACGGGGTCACGGCGAAGTGGCGCAGGATCTCGGCCGCGAGCTCCTGGTCGCCGTCGACCTTGATCCGGTCCTCCACGGCCTGCGCCCGCACCCGCCCGCAGGCGAGCCGGTAGTACGTCTCCCAGTCCATCGCCAAGGTCGCCACGGGGCCCAGTGACGGAGCTCCGTCGACCGAACCGTGGCCCTCGCCGTCGACCCTGACCGTGCGCAGGAACTCCAGCGGGCCGTGCACGTCGAAGACCACGGCCGAGTTGTGCGGCGCGCCCGCGTCCTTGGCGACCACCTTCGCCAGTCCGACCAGCAGCGTGTCCCGGACGATCAGGGCGCCGGGCGAATCCAGGTTTCCGGGCTGTCCCAGCGTCATGCGCAGGTCCTGCTCGTGCACCCACACGTCGAAGGCCCGCATGCGCAGGGCCAGTTCCAGCGTCTGCTCGGCGCCGAGGGGCGCCCGCACCATCGTCTCGGGGGCCCGCGACTCGTTGCGCAGCTGACGCATGCGCCGGATCAGCGTGTACTCCAGCTCGGACGTCATCTCCGGCGCGGTGTGGTGGCGCCGTACGTCGACCTGCATCTCCATGTAGCGCTGGTGGTCGTTCTGCACGTGGTAGAGGTCGCGCGGCAGCGTGTGGATGGGGCGGGGATCGCCGAGCTGCTCGCACTCCATGCCGATGACGTGCGAGACGATGTCGCGCACCGACCAGCCCGGGCAGGGCGTCCGGCGGTTCCACTCCCCCTCGACGAGTGGCTTGACCAGCTCGGCTATCGACTCGACGGAGTGGGTCCAGGCATCGGCATAGGTCTGGAGGCTGGGATGGACGGTCACGGGACCCCTCGTGCGGTTCTGCGGTGCATGGGCTGGAGAGCAGGGAGTGCCGACGGGAGAGCCGGCACCGACGGTGCTGTCTGCGGGCTGCGTGGGAGGTTCGCTCGCTAAGTTACGCTGCGAGCAGGCACCCCGGCAGTGCTTTCGTGTGACGATCGTAGGCCCGCGTTGACGGCTCCCATGCCAGGACGGTGGTAGTGTGCACGCCTCCCTCATCCAGATGGCAGTAAACCCGGATGAATCGGTCAATTCCCGTAGAGAGCGCGCGGCTTCACTGGTCGCGGCCCAGCGGGGAGCGGACCTCGTCCTCCTCCCCGAGCTCTGGCCGGTCGGCGCTTTCGACTACACCGCGTTCGCCGAAGAGGCCGAACCGCTCCAGGGGCCCACGCACCGGATCATGGCGAAGGCGGCCGCCGAGGCGGGTGTCTGGCTGCACGCCGGGTCCTTCGTGGAGCGCGCGGAGGACGGCACCCTCTACAACACCTCACTCGTGTTCTCGCCCGAGGGCGAGCGGGCCGCCGCCTACCGCAAGATCCATCGCTTCGGGTTCGACAAGGGTGAGGCCGTACTGATGGGGGCCGGAGAGGAGCTCGTCACCGTCGCTCTGCCGGAGACGATCCTCGGCCTCGCCACCTGCTACGACCTGCGCTTCCCCGAGCAGTTCCGGGGGCTCGTCGACGCGGGGGCCGAGACGCTGGTGGTGTCGGCGGGCTGGCCGGAGCGCAGGCGCTCGCACTGGACCCTGCTGGCGCAGGCGCGTGCCGTGGAGAACCAGGCGTATGTCCTGGCGGTCGGGTCGGCGGGTACCCACGCGGGGGTCGAGCAGGCCGGTCACAGCATCGTGGTCGACCCCTGGGGCGAGGTGCTCGCCGAGGCGGGCGCGGCCGAGGAGGTGCTGACCGTGGAGTTCGACCCGGCCAGGGCCACCACCACCCGGGAGCAGTTCCCCGCGCTCAAGGACCGTCGTCTGGGCCTCGCCCAGAGGCGCCTGGCCTGAGACACGCGCACGCACACGGACGGCCCCGGTTTCACGTGAAACCGGGGCCGTCCGTGCGCCGCGGTCCCGATCCGTTGCACCTCAGGGCCCGAGGCGCTGTCCCTCAGTCCTCGCCGTGCTCCTTGTCCGCGAGGACGATCACACACACGGCCACCGCGAGGAGGAGGGGCACATCGGCGTCCTCCCGCACGATGTCGACGCCGTACGTGTCGCGGACCGTCAGCCAGCGCCGGGAGATCTGGGCCAGGAGTTCGCCGTCGTAGTCGATGGCGAACTCGCGGTCCAGGATCTTGCCGCTCACGTCCAGCTCGGTGCCGTCCACCAGGTTCACCCGGTAGTGGTTGCGGAGCAGGGAGAGCCGCTTCCGCTTGACCGTGGCGAGCTCGTCGCCGTCGCGTTCGATGAGCATGGTGTCGCGGATGCTGATCAGCTTCTGGCGGATCTCCACCAGCACCCGGCCCTCGGTGTCCTTCAGCTCGAAGGTGTCCCGGAGCCGCATGGCCTTGCCGTCGACGAGGAAGAGCTTCCGCCCGTCCGCGTCCTCGATCCAGTAGTCGTCACCGATGCCGAACACGCGCTCGCGTACGAGAAGTCTCATGGATCACAGGTTCCCCGACGCCCTGCCGGAATGCGCGCAGGCCACGGTGCTGTTGACTGGTGGCATGACAGCACGTGCACGTGTCCGCGCCCCCGAACTGATCGGCAAGGGCGGCTGGCTCAATACAGGCGACCGGCAGTACACCCTGGCTGACCTGCGGGGACGCATCGTCATCCTGGATTTCTGGACCTTCTGCTGTGTGAACTGTCTGCATGTGCTCGACGAGCTGCGCGAGCTGGAGGAGAAGCACCGCGACACCGTGGTGATCATCGGTGTCCACTCGCCGAAGTTCGTGCACGAGGCCGAACACCAGGCCGTGGTCGACGCGGTCGAGCGGTACGAGGTGCACCACCCGGTTCTCGACGACCCCGAGCTCGCCACCTGGAAGCAGTACGCCGTCCGGGCCTGGCCCACGCTCGTCGTGGTGGACCCCGAGGGCTACGTCGTGGCCCAGCACGCGGGTGAGGGCCACGCGCACGCCATCGAGAAGCTGGTCGAGGAGCTGGAGACGGAGCACGCCGCGAAAGGCACCCTGCGCCGCGGCGACGGCCCGTACGTCGCGCCGGAGCCGGTCGCCACGCATCTGCGGTTCCCCGGCAAGGCGCTCGTCCTTCCCGACGGCGGCTTCCTGGTCTCGGACAGCACCCGGCACCGCCTGGTCGAGCTGGAGGCCGACGGCGAGACCGTCCGCGGCCACTTCGGCACCGGTGAGCGTGGGTTCGCGGACGGAGGCCGTGAGGAGGCCCGGTTCAGCGAGCCGCAGGGCCTCGCCGTCCTGCCCGACGGCCGGATCGCCGTCGCGGACACGGTCAACCACGCGATCAGGGCACTCGACCTCACGACGGGTGTGACGACCACGCTCGCCGGGACCGGCCGCCAGTGGTGGCAGGGCTCCGCCACCGACGGCCCCGCCACGGAGGTGGACCTGTCGTCCCCCTGGGACATCGCCTGGTTCGACGACCGGCTGTGGATCGCGATGGCGGGCGTGCACCAGCTGTGGACGTACGACCCCGGGACGGGAACGGTCGGGGTCGCCGCGGGAACGACCAACGAGGGCCTGGTCGACGGACCCGGCGACGAGGCATGGTTCGCGCAGCCGTCGGGTCTGGCCTCGGCCGGTGACCGTCTCTGGGTCGCCGACTCCGAGAACTCCGCGCTGCGCTACGTGGACCTGGAGGGCGCCGTGCACACGGCCGTCGGTACGGGTCTCTTCGACTTCGGCCACCGCGACGGCCCCGCCGGCCAGGCGCTCCTCCAGCACCCGCTGGGTGTGACGGCCCTGCCGGACGGCTCCGTCGCCGTGAGCGACACCTACAACCACGCGCTGCGGCGGTACGACCCGCGGAGCGGGGAGGTCACCACACTGGCCACGGATCTGCGGGAGCCGAGCGACGCCGTCCTGGTGGACGGGGACCTGGTCGTCGTCGAGTCCGCGCGGCACCGGCTGACCCGGCTGCGCCTTCCCGAGGAGGCCGTGCGGGTCGCGGGCCAAGCCCACCGCACCCAGCGCGCGGCCACGGAGGTCGCGGCCGGCACGCTGCGGCTGGACGTGGTCTTCCAGGCACCCGCCGGACAGAAGCTGGACACCCGGTACGGTCCGTCCACGCGGCTGCTGGTCTCCTCGACCCCGCCGGAGCTGCTGGCCGAGGGTTCGGGGCCGGGTACGGATCTGAGCCGCGACCTGGTCCTGGCGGACGGGGTCACCGAGGGTGTCCTGCACGTGTCCGCGATGGCGGCGTCCTGCGACGACGACCCGGCGAACGAATACCCGGCCTGCCATGTGCACCAGCAGGACTGGGGCGTCCCCGTGAACGTCACCGCCACAGGGGCGTCCAGGCTCCCGCTGGTGCTGGCCGGGATGGACGAGCAGGGCTGACGGTCAGAACTCGTCGGCGCCGTTGCGCAGTTCGGGCGTCCAGTAGCCGGTCGCCCACCTCGCCGGGTCCACGGCGATGCCCTCGGCGCCGGGAGCCTTCACGATGGCCATGCCGGCGTTGCCCGGCAGCGTGACGGAGAAGTCCTTCACGGTCTCGACGTCCTCGTCCATACCGCCGTCCGACAGCCTCACGACGGCGTACGCGGGAGCACCGGCGGCCAGGACGACCGGACCGGCGGGCTTGCTCTTGCCGACCGCCGGCACGGTGCCACGGGCGTTCTCCAGGAACCGGATCTCGGGGAAGCCCTGCATCAGGCAGCTGTGGCCCGAGGTGTTCTTCGCGGTCAGGACGATGTGGGTGGTGGGCGGGCCGTCCTGGACCGCGGCGCTGATCGCCAGACCCTTGGTGGTGCAGGCCGCCACACCGCCATCGCCCCCGGTCTTCGTCCCGCCGGTGGTCTTTGTCCCGCCGGTGGTCTTCGCGCTGCCCGAGTCGCCGGTGGTCTTCGCGTCGCCCGAGTCGCCGGTGGCCTGCGACGCACCGTCGCTCTCCGTGGAACCCGCGTTCTGCGCGGACTTCACGGCGGCGGCCGCCGCCGTCGAGCCGCTCCCCGCCGGGCCGGCGGACTTCGTACCGGTGCCGTCCTCACCGCAGGCGGTGAGGGAGAGGGCGAGTACGGCGGTGGCCGCGGCGGCGAGGACGGTGGTGCGGGTGCGGACAGTGGACATGGAGACTCCCCCGGAGTGGGACGAGGCGGTCGGCCGGTCGGGACCGACGCGCCGGTGAGCTGCTGACATCCATGAGTCTGGAGCGCGCCGCTCACGTTCCGCTGCCGTCGTGCTGACGTCCTGCTGATGTCCGTCTGCAGGACTCCGCCGATGTCCCTTCCCCGGTCTCCGCGAGGTTCTTCCGGACCTTCTCCGTCCGGGCGGCAGGGTGCCCGCCGCACCGGCCGTGCCGGGTCAGCCCCCGTCGGTCAGCCGGCGGAGTGCCAGCGCGTGCCGTGTCCGGTACTCCGCGCGCGCCGAGACCCGCAGCAGGGCCTCCAGAGCCCGCACGGCGCCCTCGTCGTAGCCGGCGCGTTCCGCCTCCTCGGCAGCCCGGTCGAGCAGCAGGATCCCCTCGTCCTCCTCGCCGAGCGCCAGCCGCGCCTCACCGGACACGGCCAGCAGCAGGGACCGGCGGGCCGCCTCCTCGTGCTCCGGCCCCAGCGCCAGTGCCGTACGCGCGGATCCGAGCGCGTCCCCGGGGCGGTGGGCGGAGAGCTGCAGTCGGGCCAGGTGCTGGAGGGCGAGCATCTCCGTGTGCCGGTCCTCCTCCTCCCGAGCCAGTACGACGGCCCGGCCGCAGCCCTCCAGCGCCCGGTCGAGCTCTCCCTGCCCGGCCTGGACGACGGCCAGGTTGATCAGGGCCGTCGCCTCACCGAGCCGGTCACCGGCCTGCTGTGCGAGGCCTGGCGAGCGTTCCAGGAGGGTGAGCGCCTCGGCGGTCCTGCCCTCCTCGGTCAGCACCCAGCCCAGCAGGTTCAGCACCCTCGACTCGGCGTACAGGTCCTGCTTCGCGCGGGCGGAGTCGAGCGCCAGCTCCAGCAGGGGAGCCCAGCTGTCCCGTACCCGCCACACCACCTGCGGCCACTGGAGCAGGATGATCCGCCAGGCCCTGTCGTGCAGTCCGGCCCCCCGGGCCGCCACAGCCGCCCGGGCCAGGTCGTCGCGTTCGGTGGCCAGCCAGTGCATCGCCGCGGCGCGGTCGGCGAAGTCCCGCACGGCGGCCGGCCGGTAGCCCTCCGGCAGCACGAAGCAGGGCTCGCCGCCTGGTTCGGCCGTGTCGGCGGCGGCGAGCGCGGTGGCGATGTAGTGGTCGAGGACGTCGACCAGCGCCTCGGCCCCGGACGCCGGGTCGAGGCCGCGGGCGTACAGGCGCACCAGGTCGTGCAGCACCCAGCGTCCCGGCGCGGTCTCGGTGACGAGGTGGGCGGAGCCGAGGCGCTCCAGGGCCGCCGCGGCCGCGGCGGGGTCGGTCCCCGCCAGCGCGGCGCACGTGTACGGATCGAAGTGACCACCGGGATGGTGGCCGAGCCGGGCCAACTGCCGGACGGCGTCCGCCGGAAGCTGTTGGACGGTGAGCCGCAGAGCGGCCGAGACACCGGTGTCGTCCACGTCGAGGAACGTCAGCCGGCCGCGCTCGTCGGCCAGCTCGTCCGCCAGACCGGCGAGCGTCCACTGCGGGCGGCCGGCCAGCCGGGCGGCCGTGACACGCAGGGCGAGCGGGAGCCCTCCGCAGAGTTCGGCGAGCCTGCGGGCCGCCACCGGTTCCGCGAGGATCCTCTCCTCACCGAGCACGCCGGCCAGCAGAGCCGTACCGTCCTGGGGTTCGAGGATGCCGAGAGGGACGGGCCGGGCCGCGTCCGAGGCGATGAGGCCCTCCAGCCGGTTGCGGCTGGTGACGAGGGTGACGCAGTCCGTGCCACCCGGGAGCAGCGCCCGGACGGTGGCGGAGTCACGGGCGTTGTC
>Ga0247818_10000734_pt1 | contig 20596 bp, 15 predicted proteins | sample 13C_Glucose_Day1_FD_192424 | JGI IMG/M metagenome (GOLD analysis project Ga0247818, IMG submission 192424) | Soil microbial communities from agricultural site in Penn Yan, New York, United States - 13C_Glucose_Day1 | ecosystem: Environmental > Terrestrial > Soil > Agricultural land | place... | reverse complement strand
GTACTGATGGGTTTCGGTGAAGGCCGGTTCGCCGGCGGCCAGCGAACCGTACACTTCGTCGGTGGACACGTGCAGGAAGCGAAACGCCTGGCGCGCCTGCTCATCCAGGCCACCCCAGTAGCCGCGAACGGCTTCCAGCAGGCGGAAAGTACCGACGATGTTGGTTTCGATGAAGTCTTCCGGGCCGTGAATCGAGCGGTCGACGTGCGACTCGGCGGCAAAGTTGACGATGGCGCGCGGCTGGTGCTCCTGCAGCAGACGGGCAACCAGCTCGGAATCACCGATGTCGCCGTGCACGAAGATGTGGCGCTGGTCGCCTTGCAGGCTGCTCAGGGTCTGCAGATTGCCCGCGTAGGTGAGTTTGTCGAGGTTGACCACGGCCTCGTCATTGTCGGCCAGCCAGTCCAGCACGAAGTTCGCGCCGATAAAGCCTGCACCGCCGGTTACCAGAATGGTCATGTTCGTCTGCTTCCGCTGTCAAAGTCTGCTCTTCCATCTTCTGGATTCTAGCCGCTCGGCGCTGCTGCCGAGCGCGAAGATGATATCGTCGTGCCCCCTCCCTGCGTGGGCTGGTCGCTCAATCAAAGCATTCCAGGTCCTGCAGCGCTTTGCCAGTCTGGTCTTTGTCTGAGAGAAGCGGTCGCTCGACAGGCCATTGAATACCAACTGCGGGATCATTCCAGGCCAGGCAGCGTTCGAATTGGGGGGCGTAGTAGTCTGTGGTCTTGTACAGGAATTCCGCATGGTCGGACAACACGACAAAACCGTGAGCGAAACCCTCCGGGATCCACATCTGCTGCTTGTTGTGCGCTGAAAGGCGGGCGCCGACCCAGTGGCCGAAAGTAGGCGAAGAACGGCGCAAGTCTACAGCGACATCGAACACATCACCGGCCACTACCCTTACCAGTTTGCCTTGAGGTTGATGTACCTGGTAATGCAGGCCGCGCAGTACATGCCGGCGCGAGCTGGAGTGGTTGTCCTGGACGAAGTTGACGGGGCGCTGTACGAGGCGCTCGAAGACCGTGTGGTTGAAACTTTCGAAGAAGAATCCGCGGTCATCGGTGAATACGTTTGGCTCGAGCAGAAGCACTTCAGGTATTGCGAGGGGTGTTGCTTTCATTGAACTGCCTTGAAAAATGGATACAGGCGGGCCGCCCTCGGGGGCGCGCCGTGCAACGCCGGGCAGCTGGCGGCTGCTTTTGCGTTGCACTTCGATGGGTCAGGGTTCGAGGCGTCGCTGCTGGTAAATCCAGTCCACGATTTCACCTTCCGGTGAATAGCCGCTGACGGTTTCGCGCAGCAACTGCCTTACCCGCACGAAATCATCGGTCTCCACTGCCGCCAGCAACTGGCGCAGGGTGTCCTTGAGCGTTTCCCAAGAGAGGAAGTCTTCGTTGGCGCTCATGATCATCGGGTGGCGGGTGGCAATCACATTATCGCCAATCAACAGTTCCTCATAGAGCTTTTCTCCTGGCCGCAACCCGGTGAACTCGATGGCGATATCCCCCATCGGGTTACGCTCGGAGCGCACACTGAAACCAGACAGGTGAATCATCTTCTCGGCCAGCTCCACGATTTTCACCGGTTCGCCCATGTCCAGTACGAACACATCACCGCCCTTGCCCATGGAACCCGCCTGGATTACCAGCTGTGCTGCTTCGGGAATGGTCATGAAGTAACGGGTGATCTTCGGGTGGGTGACGGTCAGCGGGCCGCCGGCCTTGATCTGTTTGTGGAACAGCGGAATGACCGAGCCCGACGAACCCAGCACATTGCCGAAGCGGACCATGGTGAAGCGGGTCTTGTTCACTTGAGAGACATTGCCGCTGTCGCCGAACAGCACTGGCGCCACTTCGCGGCTAAGGGCTTGCAGGGTCATTTCCGCCAAGCGTTTGGTGCTGCCCATCACGTTGGTAGGGCGCACGGCCTTGTCGGTGGAGATCAGCACGAAGTTGGCAACGCCAGCCTGCAACGCAGCCTGGGCGGTGTGCAGAGTGCCGATGACATTGTTCATCAGGCCTTCGGCGATGTTGTGCTCTACCATCGGCACGTGCTTGTAGGCGGCGGCGTGGTAGACGGTATCGACCCGCCACGTTTTCATGATGTCGAGCAGTTGCGGCTGGTTGCGGACGGATCCCAGGATCGGTACCAGGCACACAGACAGCGACTCCCGGGCAATGCGCTGCTCAAGCTCGGAGAGGATGCTGTACAGGTTGAACTCGCTGTGCTCGAACAGCAGCAAGGTCTTCGGCGCCTGGCCCAGAATCTGCCGGCACAGCTCCGAGCCGATAGAGCCGCCAGCACCGGTCACCATCACGGTCTGCTCGACGATGCAGCGCTCCAGCAGGTCGGCTTGAGCGGGCACCGCATCGCGACCCAGCAAGTCAGCAATGTCCACTTCCTGGATGTCGTCCACCTTGACTTTGCCGCTGGCCAGATCCATGAAGCTGGGGATACTGCGCACATGCAGCGGGTAGCCTTCAAGGAAGTTGAGGATCTCGCGGCGGCGGGTGCGGGTGGAGGATGGTATGGCCAGCAGAATTTCCTGGGCGCCGGTAGCATCAATCATGTCTTGCAACTGGTCAGGGCGGTACACCTGCAGGCCTGCAATCACCCTGTCGGTGATGCTCGGGTCATCGTCGATGAACGCTACCGGGCGCAGCGCCCGGTCGGACCGCAACGCTGCAACCAGTTGGTTGCCGGCACCACCAGCACCATACACGGCCACCCGCGGCAAACCGTCGCCGCGGCTGGTATTGGTAAAGGGGACGTGCTGCACGGCGGTGGTAAACCAGTCGCCAAGAAAGTACTGGCGCATGGCCAGACGAAGGCCGCCGACCATGATCAGGCTCAGCCACCAGTAGTTGAAGGTGATGGAGCGTGGCACTACGTTTTGATGGTTGCTTGACCAATAAATGATAAAACCGAGAATCAGCGCGGACAGGGTTACAGCCTTGGTGATGGCAATCAACGCGTCAGTGCCGAAGTAGCGCATTACCGCGCGGTACAGACCAAAGCGGATGAACAGAGGGATACCTACCATCGGCGCGACGAGGAACAGCCAGCCGTGGTCGAGGATGGGGTTGGCCAACTCGTCGATGCCAAGGCGTACCACGAACGCCAGCCACAAGGCAGCCCAGATCAGGACCACATCGGTCAATACCTGCAGCAAGCGTTTGTATCTACGTGGTAGAGCAAGCAGTTTAGCGCGCACCTTGTCCATCGCTCCTCTGAAACGTTTCCAGAAATTCCCTGACATCAAGTCGCTCACATCACCTTAAAGTCTTTCTTCAATTTGGCCAGCGCGAAAGCGCACCGCCAGCAGCACCAGCGGGATATAGGCAAGCAACACGCCCACTGTGCCATCCAGGCCTAGCCGCGCAACGCAAAAAGCTATCGGCAGCAACCAGCACAGGTTCAGCGCGGCTACCGCCAGCGTTACCGGTAGGTGCCTGCCGAATTGCCGCGAGGCGAACTGATAGCCGTGGCTGCGATGGGCCTCGTACACCTTGTCACCGCGCAGTAGGCGGCGCACCAAGGTATAGGTTGCGTCGACGATGAACACCCCGAGCAGGATCAACCAGCACCAGAGCAGCTCCGGGGCCAACCAGGCCGCATGCAAAGACAGGCCTCCGAGGACGATGCCGAGGAAGCCGCTGCCAGCGTCACCCATGAAGATTTTTGCCGGCGGGAAGTTCCAGAACAGGAACCCGGCCACCGCAGCGGCCAGCAGCAATGGCAGCACGGCATGCCCCCCCAAGCCCGCCAAAGAGTATAGCGAAGCCGCTCCCAGGCACACAGTGATGGCTTCGATGCTGGCAATGCCGTCGATGCCGTCCATGAAGTTGTAAAGGTTCAGCAGCCACACCAGGTATACGGCGGCCAGTACGCCCCCCAGCCAACCTAGATTCACCTGCCAGCCAAAGAAAGTGAGCGGCGGCAGCCCGCCCATCCAGACCAGCATCCAGGTGGCAGCTATGAAATGCCCCAGCAGACGCCAGCGAGCCGGAATGTGACCGTGGTCGTCCATGAAACCGATAATGGCGATCAGCGCACCGCCGCCACCCAGGGCCATCAGCGTGCGGCTCTCCCCTGCTCCGCTGAGCATTACACCGACAATAGCCAGCAGGAAAGTCACCACGATCGCCACACCACCACCGCGTGGCGTAGGCACAGTGTGCGAACTGCGGGCATTGGGCACATCGATGACACTTCGCGCAAGCGCGTAGCGGCGCAGGCCGGCGGTCATCAGCAAGGACAGCAGCAGTACGGTGGGTAAAGCCCAAAAGAGCGTCATTGATTGTTTTTTTCCTGATAGTACCTGGCTGCTGCCAAAAGGGCCGCATCCACCCGCACCGGGGGTCGCCAGTCGAGCAGTTTACAGGTTTTATCGATGTCTACTTGTAGCGAGCCACACAGGCGCTGGGACAGCGAACCCTTGCCCAGGACCTTGGCGCCGCTGCTCAACAGCCAGGCCGGCACTGGCAGCAGACGTGCCGGCTTGCCCAGGGCTCTGGCCATGCGCGCCAGCAGTTCGGTGGTGGACAGGTCTTCGCCATCACTGACCAGAAACACCTGGTTGGCCGCTGCCGGGTGGTCGATGCAGGTCAGCACCAGGTCTACCACGTTGTCCAGCGCCACCAGACTGCGACGATTGTGAATGGCGCCAAAAGGTAACGGCACGCCACGGTCAAGCCAGCGCATCATGCTGAGGAAGTTGGCCTTCACCCCCGGGCCATACACCAGTACCGGGCGGATGATGACGATTTCCATACCGGTTTGCGCTCCCAGCGCCAGCAGCCCCTGCTCCGCCTCGTGCTTGGAAATACCGTAGGGGTCGACCGGGTGCGGCATGTCATCGGCACTATAGGCCTGGCCAGGGTGGGTCTGCTCGCCATTGACCTTGATAGAGCTGATGAACACGAAACGGCGGGCACCGGCCGCGCTGGCAGCGCGGGCGAAGGCCAAGGTACCGTCAACGTTGATGCGGCGAAACTCTGCCAGCGGGTCGCTGGCGGTGTCGCTCATGATGTGCATCGCGCGTGCACAGTGCACCACCACATCGGGACGGTGGGCCAGCAACTGCGCGCTCTGGTCATCGGTGAGGTCGCCAATCGGGTAACTGACAACCCCGGCTGGCATCTGGCGCAATGGTGAACGCAAAGGGACGACTGTTTCGACGTTTGCATTACGACTGAGCGCCTTCAGTACTGCCCCCCCGACGAAGCCGGACGCGCCCGTCAAAATTACTTTCATTCGCACCTGATCACTTTTTGGGTTTAGTGGTTATTACTATCGGACAGAACGCATGACAATTGAAGGATCGCACGTAACGTGCAGAAATTTCTGACAAAACCTTGGTCTAGTACACCCAGGCATCAGCTAATTTGCGCAAGGCTGAACAGCGTATACACGACCCTAATGAATCCGAACCAAAACTACAAATCGGCTGTCGGTATTCCAGCTCATATCCATGAGCGATATCAAAATGCCTCGGTGCCATTGCATACAGAGCATAGACAGCCTATGCAAAACAAAACAGAATCCCTCCTCCGTTCCTGGTACCTATAAGAATCCATGTCCACAGGGAAAGTCACCAACGCGCTATCCTCCCCCATAGCCGCAAGTATTGCCGCCATATTTGGCCGCTTCCTGCTGCTGGGTACCGGCGCCCTGACGGGCATCATCATTCCTCTGACCATGCCGCAAACTTCGGTGGGGCTGTTCTTTCTGGCGCAATCGCTGATTGCCGCACTCGCTACCTTGGGTCAGTTGGGGCTAAGCATCACCGCACCGGCCTGTATTTCCACAGCACAGGGGCACCGCGACGGTGGTCAGGTCAAACAGGTATTACGCCGCACCTTGCTGCTGGCGGTGCTTTCGACCATTGCCCTGGCCATCGGGTTCAACGTTTTCATGCAGGTGTTGTCGCGTTACGAAGGCGACGACCTGCTGCGCCTGCTGCACGGTATTGCCCCGCTGGTGTCGCTGAGCATGATCCTGGCAGCGATGAGCACTATCCTGTCCGAACAGCACCGGGCGCTAGGCCACTTCGTGCAAGCCAGCTTCCTGACCACCGGGGCCAGCCTGGCCAGTGCAGCAACGGTGATCCTGGCCTGGCGCGGCGAATTGCACATAGAGCTGAGCACGTTGATCCTGGCCGGGGCGGTGGGTGCCGGCTGCACCACGCTGCTGGGCGCCTGGAGTCTGCGTCGATGGTATCGGGCGCAGCAGCAGGACAAGCCAGCCAGCAACATTGGCTATACCACCCTGCTGCGTGAAACCCGCCCCAACCTCACCACTACCGTGGTGCTGTTCATCATGTCGCAGGCCGACTTGTGGATCATCGCCTGGTTCGGTGATGCGGCCGGGCTGGCCATCTATGGCCTGGCTTCACGCCTGGCAGCTTTGGTACTGATACCGTTGGCAGTGATCAACACGGTAGTAGCACCTTCTATCGGGCGCATCTGGGTTCGGGGCAAAAGGCGCTACCTGCAGCGCGTGCTGGGGGTGGGCGCCGGTGCAGCGACGGTGCTCGGCCTGGCGGGCTACCTACTGTTCATTCTGTGCGGCCAGTTCCTGCTGGCTCATGTCTGGTCCAGCGAATACGCCAATGCATACTATATTTTTGCCATCCTCGGCGTTTCGCAACTGGCGCAAACTTACGCCGGTACTGCCGGGTTTGTGCTGATGATGTTGCAGAAACAGCACGTGGCCATGCGTATTTCCGTGATCAGCGGCCTATGCATGATTGCGGCCGGACTACTGGCCATGTGGCTGTATGGAATCATCGGTTTGGCCGTGGTATACAGCCTCGGTGGGGTCTGCCAATCGCTGGCACAAATCTATTGTGTCAAACGCATATTCAACCTCAGCACTACCGCCGATTACTCTTCATTGCGCAGGTTCATGCGCCTCTATTACCGTCGAAAGGTATCTCATGGACGCTAGCAACATAATGCCCAAGGTGTCGATCATCATCCCTACCTATAATACCGGGCGCTATGTTCTGGATGCGATCGACAGTGTGCTACAGCAGACCTACCCGAACGTAGAGCTGATCGTCGTCGACGATGGCTCCACCGACGACACCGCGGCACTGCTGGAGCAACACCCGGGCAATTTCATTCGTTACCGCCAAGTCAACGCCGGACAGAGTGCGGCGATGAATTTTGGCTGGCAGCAAAGTAGTGGCGAGCTGCTAGGTTACCTGAGCGCCGACGACCGCCTGCACCCGCGCGCCGTTGAGGCCATCGTCGCAACCATGGCCAAGGAGCCTGAGGCCGTGCTGGCCTACCCGGACTTCTGCGTCATCGATGAAGACTCCAAGCACGTGCGCACTGTGCGGACACCCGACTACGAAGAGCGCCTGCTGATCGCAAACTTCCAGTGCCTGCCAGGCCCCGGGGCGCTGTTCCGGCGTTCGGTGTGGGACAAGGTTGGTGGCTGGAACACCGGGCTGCGCAATATCCCGGACATGGACTTCTTCCTGCGCCTTTGCCAATACGGGCCATTTACTCGGGTGGACGAGCCACTGGCAGACTTCCGCATACACTCTGGCTCGACCACTTACAACCCATGCAACGCCGAACGTTCCGACGAGCCGCTGAAGGTTATCAACAGCCTTTACCAGACCAGCGGTCTATCGCCTTCCATCCTTGGCTGGAAGCGCAAGGCGGTTGCCAATGCCCATATGCTTTCGGGCTTCATGCACGGATTCTCCGGGCGCTATGCAATGTTCGTGGTACGCATGGGCAAGGCTGCACTGTTGGACCCGCCGTCGATTCTTTCCCGCAAGATGGTAAGTTACGTGCTGACCATTTTCAGGCCCAAGTCCAAAGCCTGAGTTTCCGGGGCAATCGATGGTTGCCCCCAAATCCGTCAATCTTGTGCAGCGCCTGTAGGTTCAGCGGTCCCGCAGGTATCGAGAGCAGCAAAACCATTCTCCCCCCCTCCTGGAGCGCGCGGATGAAGAGTGTTCAAGCCCACTTGCTGGGTAACCGCTACTTGCATGTCAGTGCGCTACTGCTGGTTGCCGTGGCCACCCTCGCCGCAGCAGTGGACTATCCGGCGTCCCTGCCGCCGCTGCTGCTTAACGGTTTTCTGGCCGGCTTGCTGGTACGCAGCTTGCTGTCCAACCGCACCAGCTTCTTCTCGTTCTTCCTGTTGGCATTCCTGATTCTCGGCTGCTGGGCGAAGCTGGTGCTGCATTTCATTCTCGGCACCCAGTTCATCGAACCAATCGGTGCCTTCGATAATTCGTCGAAGGCATGGGATTCGGCAATGCTGGCCCTGAACATCGCATTTGCCACACTACTGGCCTGCCAAGCCGTTGCTTCGCGCCTACAGCCGCCACCAGTCATCCATATCGAACGACCGCGCGGGCTGCTCAAACCGTCCATGTGGCTGGCCATACTGCTCACGGCCCTGTTACTGGCCGCGAATTTCAAGTTCGCCATTCTCAAGGTGGGCACCGAGCCTGCGCTGAAGCTCCACAGCTACGTCTACGTACTGGTCTCGTTCATGATCGCCTGGGGCAACCTGATCCTGCTTGCCACCCTGGGTTACTGGCTGGTACAGGCGCGCCAGATGAAGCTCGAGACGCTGTTCTACATTCTCATTCTGGAAGGCGCGGTAACAGCGGTATCCATGGGCAGTCGGGCGCAGATGATCCTGCATGTGGCCGCGCCGTTCGCGGTTTACCTGGTGCATGGCCGCGATCTGGTTACTGCGTTGCGCTTCGTCCAATGGGTCAGGATTCTGCTGGTGACGGCGGTGTTGTTCGTGGCATCACTGCTTTTGGTGTCAGCCGACCGACTGCAGTCGTTCGCCCAAGCCCGGCCAGTCGTGGCCTCCATGGCTATCGGCGAGCAGGCAGTGAGCGACGTCAAACTGGCGCCTGCGCGTCCATCTACCAGCCTGCTCATAGCACTGGCCGATTCAGCGCAGGCGGTTGCAGGCGCACTGGCACCAGCACTGCCTCAACTGCGGCTGATCGCGAACCCGATATTGGCGGCGCCTGTCTACGCAAAACCTGTTCCAGTAACCGTGGCTCCTATCGAGGAAACCGCCGAGGTCAAGCGTGCCCGCTGGAAAGGTATGCTGATGGAACTGAGCAAACTGGTGGTAGACCGCTGGGTTGGCCTGGAAGGCATACTGGCGGTGGTAAGCCACGAAAACACCGGCTGGCCTCTATTTCTGCGCAGCCTGGCCGAGCGCCCGGAAGCCGGCACTCAAGCCATCTACCAGCGTATGTCGAATGCACAGTACCAGGCTTTCGAAAACTTCACGTTCATGACCATCCCCGGCCCCCTGGCCATTCTGCTCTACAGCGGCAACCTGGCAGTGCTGGCCGCCGGCCTGACACTGCTGTTTGCCGCGGGCATCCTTGCCGAACGGCTGGCCAGCCAACTGGTGGGTAATGTATTCACCCGCGCGACCATTGGTGTGGCCTTGGCCTATCTGGTGGTACAAACCAACTTCCCACGCGTGCAGATGTTCTTCCTCATCGAACTACTTGGGTTCATCGCGGGATTGTATCTGGCGCGCATCATTGTAAGCGCTCCAAGAACGGGGTCGGTTGCACTCACACCAGCGCTTTAGTTCATCGTTTCGGCTTCAGGGACAGAGGGGGATCGCCGGAGGTATCCGACGAACGTGCGAAAGATTATCGCACCGCTGCGCCTCGCTACTTGTCAAAGCGAGGTCAATCCTCCCAACCCTAAGCCGAGCACATGCCGATACTGCCTGTTGATCGGCCTGGCTCAGGTGTGATCAGGCAGATCCCCTCACTATGACTGTGGCTATCAGGACTTACAGCTCGAGCGCACCCATTGACGCCATGCTGGCGCCGCTATTTGCGCTATGCGCCTGGGTAACACTGAACCCGTATTTTCTCTGGAATTCGCTGCGTCACATGGCAATTGCCGGGATGCTTTCGGGTTGTCTGGCCATCGGCGCCTTCCTGCTTGGCGACCGCCCGCGGCGGCGCGAGGTGCCAGGGTTCATCCTGATCTGCCTTTTCGTGCTCTACATCAGCATGTTGCCCAAGCTCGACGGCAGTACTACGCGCTGGTATTTCGTGCTGCCAACCATCTTTGCCCTTGCGGTGTTCTCAGACCAGCGCCGCGGCAAGGTACTGCAATGGTTCGCCTGGTTCTTCGCGGTCAGCCTGATCCCGGGTATCGTCGTGTCCCTGTGCAAGATTGCCGGCCTGACGGTGCATATGGATCACCTGCCTCTGCTCAACCCTGTGATGGCTGAAGCCGGGGGGGTCTACTTGCACGCACCGGGGGCGCTTCTGCTATCCGGCAACCACGTGTCGCTACCTTGGGGTGGCGAACTCTACCGGCTGTGCGCCATGTACGACGAGCCCGGCATGGTCGGTACAGTTTCGGCATTCCTCCTGGCGGGTAACCGCTTCAGGCTCAAACCTTTCCCCTTTCTCATCATCTTTGTTGGTGGTGTGCTGTCGTTTTCCTTGGCATTCATAGTCATGGCTACCATCGGCTTCCTGTTCCGTCTGATGCAGGCGCGCTCACCGCTGACCCTGCTTCCACTGGCCATCCTCGGGCTGTTCGGCCTGCTGGTATTGGGCATCATCAAGCCTGACGGCCCGGACCGGCAACCAACGGCCCCCACGCCAGCACGGACAAACGCCCTGAACCCGAGCACTTCGACCCGACAAGCACTGGTCATCCAGCTGGATGAATACGCCACATCATCGGCCAGCTCTGACGCCCCGGTGTCTGCTGCACCAGTTGCAGTGCAACCGCCAGAACCTGACCAACAATTACGCCAGACCGAGTACATCAACAATCGCTCGTTACCGGAGATGGACAAACTCTTCACCCGGTATCTGGATGCAGACACCCGTACTCTGCTGTTCGGCATGGGGGCCGATTCCAGCGTGGTCTATGGCGGGGTTTCGCAGGTGGTGACACGCATACTTACAGATTTTGGCCTGATCGGTGCCATGCTGTTCGCGTTGGCCATGATCAGCCTGACCCTGGCCATAACCCACAATGCCAAGCGCCGTTTGTGGGTGCTGCTGTTCTTCGGTCTGTTTGCGTTAAGCATCTACCAGCGCCCGATCGTTTGGATGCCCTATGCATTTACCATGTTCATTTGCAGCTCAACCCTGGCAGGACGCCGCAAATCGGCTAGCGAGGTGCAACCGGCAAGCTGAACCTTATCTCGCCACGGTCAGGCCGACACTGGTGCTTTCAGACACAACTGGCGACGCGGCCAATTCGGCACCTGAGCTTCTGGCGATAGCCAGCGCAAACAGCGATGCCAGCAAAGTATCATAAGCCGGTGTCAGTAAAACTACCTCAAAGAGGCTCCAAAGCAGTGTAACGGCTGAGGCTATGAACACCGAGCGCCAAAACGTCGAGCCGCTTGCCAGTTGCGAAAACAGCCGCATGACGCAGTAAAGATAAAACAGGTAGACGGCAGTACCGCCCACCCCCAGCAACAGGAGCATGTTCAAGATCGAATTGTGCGGGTCCCATGCCAAGCCATTGAATATGTAGAAATATTCGGAGCGTGGCGTACCGATCAGCGGATGGTCGGCAATGTGATACACCGCCGCATGCCAAAGGCCTGCGCGGATGGACAAGGACTCCGGCAACCCGTCTTTCAGGAAGAAAGCGGTCAGGAACACTATCAGGCTGCAGGTAATGAACGCAAAGGCGAAAAAACGGGGGTACCGGGTAAGCAGGGTGGTTCGGGTGTCGAGTAACCAGATGGCGACAGCGAGCATCAACATCGCATACCCGGTACGGGAAAACGTGAACATGAATGCGCCAACCAGGGCAATGGCACATAGGTACTGCCTGGCATACAAAGCCACCAAAGTACCGACCAGCAAAAAGACGGCCAGGTAGTTGGAGCTTCCCAGAGGCGTCGCAACCAGATTCTTGATGGCGTAGAAATCGAGCTGTTCCCGATAACCAAGCGCCGCATTCGCCAGCATGATGAACGCAATCAATATACAGCCGAAGAGGATGCAGTTCTGAACCAGCAACTCTTCGACCCTGCATCTGCTCAGCACCAGGATGGATACGGCAGAGTAAAAGAAGCAAAAGTAGACGGAGATATCATTCTTGATCGGTGGGTACGCACCGAAAAACTGAAACACTACCGGCAGGCAAGCCAGCGCGGGCATCACCGCCTGCCACTTGATCGTTCTGATCTTCAAGCGTAACGCCAGCATCGGCAAGATATATATCGCGAGCGGTAGCGTCACCCTTGCATAGATATTTCCATAAAATATCGCCAAGAAAAACAATGCAAACAGCACATGCGCCTGGGTAACGCCTTTATAACAACGCTCAAGCACCGACATTTCAAACCTGACCGCCATGAATCATTGAAAGGACAGCTGCGCCTCGTCATCCTGCATCGCCGGGGAGCTAGCACAACTGCGATGCCTTCCGGCGAAGCCGACAGGCACGCTCACTCGACCATCGAACCCGTACGCAACAGGCGGGTAAAACGCTGCAACATCACCTGCACCGTGGCCGACCAGGTATAGTGCTCGATAATGTAGGCCTTGAGTCGCCCGCCCTTGGCCTTGAGCTCGGCAGAATCAGCCAGCATACGCTCAAGGCCTGAAGCGATACCTGCAGCACTGGCCGGGACTACCAGCCCACCCTGCACCTGCTCGACCTGGTCGAAACCGCAAGTATTGGTGAGCAAAACCGGTAAACCGACAACCCCGGCTTCCAGGGCAACCAGCGACATGGCCTCCGAACGCGAAGGAATGACCAACATCATTGCCTGGCGATACACCTGGGTACGCTGTGCTTCGTCAAGAAAACCGATGAAGTGAATGCGCCCGGCCAGGCCCGAGGCATCTACCTGAGCCTGAAGTTCCTGCTGCATGCCAAAGTCCGGACCAGCCATCACCAAGGGGTAACGCTGCGCCGTGGGCGAGTCGAGATAGGCCTGAATGAGGAAGTCCGGCCCTTTGACCGGGGCAAGTCGGCCCATGAACAGAATGAAGGGCTCATCCGGCAGTGGCACAGCCCCTGCCCCCCGCGTCGGACCTGGCTCAGCCACGGCATTGCCGATAACCGGAACAGAAGCCGCCGGTATGCCTGCCACCTGAGCAATCAGCCCCTGCTCAAGGTCGGTGATGGCGATAAAGCCTGAAGCCCACTTGATCAGCCACCGGCCCAGCAGCAAGTGGAACACTTTCATGATCGGTCGTGGCGAACCAACTGAGGCAAATTCGCCCGCCGGGCACAGAATATAGGGGCGCCGACAAATCACCGCCAGCAGGCCCATGGCGACGCTCAACAGATTCCAGTAGCCCATGATGTGCAATACATCGGCGTTGCGCACCGCGCGCCAAGCCCGGAAGGGGTTGAGCAATGGGATCGGAAAGCGCTGGCCGATGCGGCCGGTGATATAGCTTTTCACTGCCTGCTCGTCAAAATCCTGCTGCCACGAGTTACCGGTCATGGCCACGACTTCGCATGGGCTACCGGCCTTGGCCAGGTGCAGCGCCAGATGCCGAGTGCGCTCCGCTGTACCACCGCCGAGCTTGGCATCCAGTGAAATATTCACCAGTAACACCCTCATGCCGACGCCCTCAGCAGTACGATGTAGCGCTGCAATTGCTGTTTGAAGTCGGCCGTAGTTGGCTGCTGCCACTCAGCAAGCCGCCGTTCACTGAAGCGGCGCATCGGGTTGGCATTGCTGATACGGCGCATACGTAACAGTAAGCCGAGCAAACCTTGCGGCAGGTGTGGCAAGTAGCTGATCGAGGGCCGGCCAAACGCCTGCATCAGGGCGTCCTGCAAATAACCAAAGTTGTTTTCCGGAGCCGCGTCATCCGTTACGAGGACGACTTCCCCTTGGCGCACCTGTGGCACCCGGGCAACGAATGCCAAGGTTTGCGCCACCTTTTCAACACTGACCAGGTGCATGCGGCGAGGCCCGTAAAGCATACGGCGTAATGCCAGCTTCCAGGCAGGCGCGCTGGACACTTCGCGTACGAACGACACGATGTTCAGCCCGCCATCACCAAACACCGCTCCCAGGCGCAGCACCACCACTTCGAAACGGGTAGCCGGTACCGCGCGTGCCAGCGCTTCAGCACCGGCGTGCTCACGCTCGTATGGCGTTCTTGGTTCGAGCCGCGTGGAGGCATCGACCACCGCGTCCGGCGCGGCACCGAACACATCGATACTCGACACGTGCACATAACGCTTGATGCGCGCTTGATCGCACGCAGCGAGTACATTGGCGATCGCCGGTTCGAACCAGCCACTGCCATCGGGCCGCAAGAGATTGATCACAGTGCAGCCAGGTACAAGTATGGCTGCAAGGCTCCTGGGGTCATTCACGTCAAAGCGTGCAACATGCACCGTGGCGTTGGTCAACCAGTCGGGCTCGGTACGGTGGATCGCATAGATGACCTTGGTGTCATCCAGCGTGTTACATACATCCAGGAAATGCCGGCCAACGAAGCCGCTTCCCCCAATCACTACCAGCGTGTTCATAGGCCGTTCGCTTCTCCATCAGCCAAGGCGGGGTTTAGTAAGCGCTGATACCTGTCAGCTGGCTAAAAAGGGGCTGCTGCACAGTCCTTCGGCGACAAGCTTCCCACAGAAAGCGCGCCATTCTTGAGCTCCGCTCAGTACTGACGCTGGCTTGCCGGCAATGGCCCGCAAGGCGGCCCCGATTAGCGTGATTGACGGGAACTAGCCTTGGACTGGTTACTTGGACCAGACCGTACGGTTAATGTAATCGGTATAGCTATACACGATCCGTACCACCTGCTTGGAAACCGGCCCGCCCAGGTAATCCTGCACCACCGGGATCACCCGCTGGTTACGGTCATGCTGGCTGATCACCACGCGCACGGCATCCAGCACTCGGTCCGGGGTAAGTCCACACATGATCAGGGTGCCTTCATCCATGCCTTCCGGGCGCTCGTGGGCGTTACGGATCGTGACCGCCGGCAAGTTCAGCAGCGAAGCCTCTTCGGTGATGGTGCCGCTGTCCGAGAGCACACACAACGCGCCCATCTGCAGACGGATATAGTCGAGCAGGCCATAAGGTTTGACGAAGCGAATCAGTGGATGCTCCAGGCTTTCGCCCAAGTCCTCGAGGCGCTTGCGGGTACGCGGATGGGTGGAGACGATGATCGGGAAGCCATAGGTATCGGCCAGGGCGCGCAGCGAGGCCAGCAGATCGCGCAGGTTCTGGGGCGTATCGACGTTCTCTTCACGGTGGGTGCTGACGATGAAGTACCTGCCCTCTTCCAGCCCCTCGCGCTCCAGCACCGTGGAGGCGTCGATCCGAGGCCGGTAGTAGTCCAGCACCTCTTGCATGTGCGAACCGGTCTTGATGATGGTTTCCGGGCGGATACCTTCATCCAGCAGGTAGCGCCGGGCATGCTCGGTCAGCACCATATTGATGTCGCTGAGGTGGTCGAGCACCTTGCGGTTCAGCTCTTCCGGCACCCGCTGATCGAAGCAGCGGTTACCCGCCTCCATGTGGAACACAGGGATCTTCCGACGCTTGGCAGCGATCACGGCCAGGCACGTGTTGGTGTCGCCATACAGCAGCAGGGCGTCGGGTTTTTCCAGCTCGAAAATTTCATCGGACTTGGCGATGACTTCGGCGATAGTCCCGGCTGCCGTACTCCCCACCGCCCCCAGGAAGTGATCTGGCTTGCGAATGCCCAGATCATCGAAGAACACCTGGTTGAGCTCGTAATCGTAGTTCTGGCCGGAATGCACCAGTACATGGTTGGCCTGCTCGTCGAGTTCAGCAATGACGCGGCTCATCTTGATCAGTTCAGGCCGGGTGCCGACCAGGGTCATGACCTTAAGCATTGAGTTGTTCCTGGATATAGTCGAGTTTCAGCAGCAGGGCCTTGATGCCATCGATGTCGAGCCGCTCGGTATTGTGGGAGGTGTAGTCATCCAGCTCGGAGATATGCTGTTCGCCTTCGACAAAGTATTTTTTGTAGTTCAGGTCGCGGTTGTCGGCCGGGATCCGGTAGTAACGGCCCATGTCGTCGGCCTTGGCCATTTCCTCGCGGGAAATAAGGGATTCGTAGAGCTTTTCGCCATGGCGGGTCCCAATCACCTTGATCGGGTTTTCCCGCTTGAACAACTGGCGCAGCGCTTCTGCCAGCTCCTGCACGGTAGAGGCCGGCGCCTTTTGCACGAAAATGTCACCCTGCTGGGCGTTCTCGAAGGCATGCAGCACCAGATCCACCGAGTCCTCCAGCGACATCAGGAAGCGCGTCATGTTCGGGTCGGTCACGGTCAGTTCGTTGCCGGCCTTGAGCTGATCGACGAACAACGGAATCACCGACCCCCGCGAGGCCATGACGTTACCGTAACGGGTGGCGCAGATCACCGGGCCCTGCTGAGGAATCATCCGTGACTTGGCCACCATCAGTTTTTCCGCCATTGCCTTGGAAATGCCCATGGCGTTGATCGGGTACACTGCCTTGTCAGTGCTCAGCACCACCACGCGCTGCACTCCGTTGGCGATGGCCGCGTTCAGAACGTTTTCGGTACCGATGACATTGGTCTTCACGGCTTCCATCGGATAGAACTCGCAGGACGGCACCTGCTTCAACGCAGCAGCATGGAAGATGTAATCCACCCCGACCATCGCCTCTGCCACGCTTTGATAGTCACGCACATCGCCGATATAAAACTTCACCTTGTCGTTGGACAAGGCAATACGCATGTCTTCCTGCTTTTTCTCGTCGCGGCTGAAAACGCGGATTTCCTTGACGTTGGTATTCAGAAAACGCTTGAGTACCGTATTGCCGAAAGAACCGGTACCACCGGTAATCATCAGAATCTTGTTATCGAACACCTGTGCGCTCCTTGTAATTCGTTATTGACGCTGCTCGTGCATGAATTGTATGAGCGCCGGCCAGGAAGGTGGCTGGTAGCCCGCATCTGCACGGAAGCGGGAAGAGTCCAGCGAACGATCGATCACCAGTTTGTCGTCCGGTACGATATTGATGTCCTTGCCGTAAACCTTCGCCACCTGCCTGAGCAGCTCATACTTGTCGATCGGCTCTGCAGAAACGTGATAAAGCCCCTTCAGCGCAGGGTTGGGAATGACGTAGTCCAACATCACCCGGGCCAGTTCTGCGGTTGGCAGCCCCGAGAAAACCGCCTTGGTGAAACCCTTCACATTGCCCTGCTGGGACAGGAACCAGTCGACCAGTGATGCATTGCTTTGCAATTCGTGACCAATGATGGATGTACGCAGTGTTACGGCATCGTCAAGGTCGTGCAATTCGCCGATATACTTGGACTTGCCATACAAGTCGGTGCAGTCAGACTCGTCCTGTTCCCGGTACATGCCCTTGGCACCCGAAAATACGCAATCGGTACTGACATGGATCAGGCGCGCGCCAGCCACGCGGCAGAGCGTAGCCAGGCGATGCGGGAGCATGGCGTTGATTGGCAGTGCAGTAAGCGGGTCCTTGGCATCAGCCAGTTGCTTGATCAGGCCCACGCAATTGATCACCACATCCGGCTTAGCCTTAGCGAAAGCCGCCATCAGCGCGTCAGCATCGAGTACATCTACGCCACACAATAGATGCTCGGCCTGATCAGGCGTGAAGAACCTGCGCCCGGACGACGAGCGCAGCGTGCCTACCACCCGGTGCTGCGAATTGGCCGAGAAATACCGGAAGACGGCGTTGCCCAGCATGCCCGAGACACCCAGTACCAATATGTTCATTGCGTCGCCTTGTCCTGTTCAATCCGTTGTTCGAACATGCGCACCAGTGCCTTGCACTGGGCCTTGAGTTCGAAGTGTTTCAAGAAGTAAGCCCTTGCCTGTGTGCCCATCTGTTCTCGCTGCGTCTGCGGCATGGCCAGCATCGACCTTATGCACGCTGCAAGCCCGGCCGCGTCTTCGGCAGGGCAGGTAATACCGGCAGCAGCGTCGTTGATGACGCGGGCACCTTCACCATCCAGGCTGCCAATTATCGGCCTACCCGCTGCCAAGTAGGCCTGCACCTTACTCGGAATGGTACAACTGAAAATCTCATCTCGCTTGAGTGTAACCAGCAATGCGGCACTGAGCTCGAATAGTTCGGCCATCGCCGTACGAGGGTAGGCGCCAGCAATGATCAGGTTGTCCAGGCCCCATTTGCATTTCTGCTCTGCCAGCCAGTCGGCTTTGCTGCCGGTGCCGACCATCACGATAAGGGCTTGCGATTGCTCGGCGTGCAGTACCCGCGCAGCTTCGACGATGGTGGCCAGCCCTTGCGCGCTACCCAAATTGCCGGCGAACACTACGCAGAAGTGACTACGCAACACGGCAGTCAACGACTCAGGCAATTTGCAGATTTCGCCGGAATCATCCTGTTGCAGGTAAGAGTTGGGGTAGTAATTGATCTTGTCGGCACGCGCGTAGCGCTTGACCGGGTCAATGAACGCCTGTGACTGTACCAGCAATACATCCACGGCCCAATAAAGGCCGCGCACCAGCAAGCCGACGATCGACAATAGGAACTTGTTGCGAATGAAGCCCGTGGCCGCAAGGCTTTCCGGCCACAAGTCCTGTACCCATAGAAACACAGGCGCACGGTGGGCGCGTTTCATGGCGAGTGCGGGAATTACAGAAATGACAGGCGATGGCGCAAACACGAAGTAGGCATCAAACTGGCCGCGCTTTGCATGGCGTGTGAAGTACCTGACGCCGTTGGCCACGAATGAAACATAATTGAGGATCAGGTTTTTCGCCCCACCTTTCTTGCGGGGCCGCAGGGGCGCTCGATGAACAGCTATCGTTCCAGCAAAGCGATCTTCAACCGCATCATGGGCAGTATAACCTGGGAAAACCTCACCACTTGGATAGTTAGGTTTGCCGGTAAAAACTTCAACATGCACACCCAGCGCACTCAACTCCCGAACGATATCGTTGATGATAAAGTTCTCAGGGAAAAAATACTGGCTGACCACAGCAATTTTCAAAGGTGTTTGCGTCACACTGACTTATCCTTTTGGGTGTGGCGATGTCGGCGCTGCATGAAGCTCCCTGAACTCTAATGGAGGCATGCATGATCGTTAACAAGTCGCAAACGCTGACCTGCTGGAAACCGACTATGCGCCGCGGTGACTGACCTGCCGCAATCCCTGAAAATTCGGAATACCAGAAGCCAAGCCCCCACGATCATTGCCCCAATCACGCTCCGGTGCTGGCGCATGTTATTGTAGCCACCCGCCCTTAGCCATACTTTGGCCATCATTTATAATATGTAGCTTGCTATCGGTTATCGTTCCAATCCGAAAATACGACCATCAAGCTACTATCCTGAGCGGCTCGCTTCAACCCCGAGTCGGCACGTTGGCTAAGTCAACCGTTTGCTTCGGCAAGTTCCTCAAAACGCAAAAGAAAACCTGCCATCCATCGGATGCACCTACACACCCTTAGAAGTGCTGCGTTTGCAACAAAAAGATTGCTCCTCTCTAGATTTGGCTGGCATAGCCCTCATGGGATGAAGACTTTGATCGAACGCCCCTGCTGCTTGATTTTCTCTTCGATGGCCTTACCCAGAGCCATCTTGGCATTGTTATCACCGTGTACCAGCACCACGCGCCCTGCCCCGCCCCGGTCCGGCGATGCAAAAGCCACGAGCTCTGCCTGGTCGGCATGACCAGAGTATCCCGGCAAGGTTACAACTTTTGCGCGCACCTCATACATCCGCCCATCCAGGTCAATCTGCACAAACCCTTTTGCCCCTTCACTGGCCTGTAACACCGCCCCCGGCGTACCCTTGGCCTGATACCCGACAAACATCACCTCGTGCCGCGAGTCACCCAACATGGCCTTGAGGTAATTGACGATGCGCCCACCCGAGCACATGCCATTGCCTGCAATCACGATCGCCGGACGCCCGGTGCTCTTCAGATAATTGACCACCTGCTGGTGGCGGGCGTGGGTGTCCACGCTGATCAACTGGCTGAAACCCAACGGGTCGCGTCCTTCGACAAGGCGCGCCCGGGCTTCGGCATTCCAGTAGTCGTGCAGTTCCCGATATACACCGGTAATGCGCTGGGCCAGGGGCGAGTCGAGGATGATGGGCAATTGCGACCAGTCGCGCGGGTCGCCATCGGGGGCCGGGCCGGCTTTGTTCAGCAAGGCCTTGCGATGAAGAATGCCTTCGAGTTCGTACAGCAACTCCTGAGTGCGGCCGAGACTGAAGGCCGGAATGAGGAGTGTGCCTTGGTCAGCCAGGGCGCGGTCGACGGCCGCTTCCAGCCGCTGCTCACGGTCGCCCGCAGGCGGGTGCAGGCGGTCGCCGTAGGTGCTTTCCAGTACCAGCACATCGGCTCGTTCCGGGGGCTGCAAAGGTCGTAGCAAAGGGTTGCCACCGGAGCCCAGGTCACCGGAGAACACATATCGGGTATTGGCTTGTTCATGCCGCACATCGCATTCGACATAGGCCGAACCCAACAGATGGCCAGCGCGCTGCAGGCGAATGCGGCAGCTGAGGCCGGGGCGCTCGACCAGTGTGTGCCATTGTTCGAAAGGCACGGGCACGACCAGGTCGCGGATGAATTTCAGATACCTCGCCACATGGGCGGGC
>Ga0247818_10000732_pt1 | contig 20618 bp, 11 predicted proteins | sample 13C_Glucose_Day1_FD_192424 | JGI IMG/M metagenome (GOLD analysis project Ga0247818, IMG submission 192424) | Soil microbial communities from agricultural site in Penn Yan, New York, United States - 13C_Glucose_Day1 | ecosystem: Environmental > Terrestrial > Soil > Agricultural land | place... | reverse complement strand
ACATCCACAGCCGCCCGTTGGCGGATGGCTACCGCGTTGCGGGTGCTGTCGAGCACGCGGTCGCGCCAGTCTTCGAGGGTCAGATTCATCTCGTCGGCATGTGGGCCGTAGGGCAGGGTCCACCAGGTTTTCTGTTCGGTGCGGCCGTCGGCTTCAATGCGCATCCAGGTGGCTGGCGGCAGCTTTTCGATACCTGCCAGCAGGGTGCGTGGTGCCGGAACCACCGCGTGGAAATTCAGATAATGATTGAGGGCCACCGGATCAAGGATCGGGTTGATATCGCCGCCCTTGAGCAGCGCCGGCAGCGCCGAGGCAAAGCGCAAGCGCTGGCCGGTGCGTGACAGGTACAGCGGCTTGACGCCGAGCCGGTCGCGGGCGATGAACAGGCGCTGGGCATCGCGCTCCCAGATGGCAAAGGCAAACATGCCGTTGAGTCTGGGCAGCAACGCTTCGCCCCAGGCGTGATAACCCTTTAGCAACACTTCGGTGTCACCACCGGAATAGAAGGCATAACCGAGCGCTTCAAGCTCGGCGCGCAGTTCCGGGAAGTTGTAGATCGCCCCGTTGAAGGCCAGGGACAAGCCCAGTTGGTTGTCGATCATCGGCTGCGCCGAGCCGTCCGACAGGTCCATGATTTTCAGGCGCCGGTGGCCCAGGGCGATCGGTCCCTGGCTGTGAAAGCCCCAGGCGTCGGGGCCACGAGGGGCCAGGTGATGGGTGATTCGTTCAACTGCCGCGAGGTCGGCAGGTTGATGATCAAAACGTAACTCGCCAGCTAATCCGCACATAAATTCCTTACCGGTTTTTCCGTTGGGGAGGGTCAATCGCTGCCACGCCAAAACGGCGGGCACTCAGAAACTGACCCGGCTGATTGCTCGGAGTTTTATATCGATCGGTTATAAGCAGCTGTGACGGACGAATGGCAGGCAATGCTCAAACGAGTGTTGAAGTGGCGGTAAATAATGCTGCGATGCATGGGAATAGTTGCTTGGATGCGCGCGAATCGGACCCGGTATTCGAATTATTCATCGGCGTTCGCAAGCATTAGGCTGACAGATTCTGGACGCAATAAGGACATTGCACATGCTGCCTACCGCAATCACGGCACCCGCTGTCGTTACAGTCACTTCCGAACAACGCCTTGAGGCTTTACTGCTCCATACGGCTGACCTGGACAAAGCCCAAGCTCTACAGCAATCCATTCCCCAGTGGCTGATCGCGGCCGACCTGAGCGTGGTGCAGGGCCTGAAGACCGCGCTGGAACAGAGTCAGCCTTGTTACACCAAGGCCACGCAAGTACTCGCAAGACTCAAACCGCTGGATGAGTTCTGCAAGCAGGAACTGACGAGTAAGCTCAAGGAAAAGTGGAGCACCGAGGTCGACGTCGAGCGTGACACCCTGGAGATCATCAAATCGAAGTTTAACTCGACAGGGCTGGCTCCTATCGGTTTCCTGGAAGGGACCACCACCACATCCCGCAGTCTGCTTCAGGCTGCAATGGAGAACTTCACATCCGCGGAAACCAGGACTGGAGGCATCCCCACGCAGTCGTTGATAAAAATCAACGATCAGCCCCAGTCAGGCTCGCAAATCACCCCGGGCAATTTCGCCACGCTTTGCCGTGAGCTTGATCTCGGTACCCGCTACCAGACTCACATCAATGACGTTCTGAAACTGCCGGCCAAACCTGTCGCAGATGCCCCCGTCGATGTTCGCGCGTCCACCAGCGATATCCGGCAACTGAAGCTGCTGGACATGCAAGTCGCTGCTCATATCGCCTACCTGAAAAAGCACATCAGCAAAGATGCGTACACCATGCTGTTGAGTGTGATCGAACAGAATCTCCCGGCGGCGCAATGCACAGAGGCGCGCTTTGATGGCGCTGCGGTGATCTGGCAAGGCTTGACGGTTCACGACTGCTGCATTTGTAGCGCGCTGATATTCAGCAAGGCGTCGATCGATACCGCCCCCTTGGCCAAGTGTGTTGTGTATATGCCGAACGAACCCCGGCGCCCCTTGTATGAGTACCCCTCTCTGAAGGATTTCAAGGACTATCTCGAGCTCCACTTGCAAAGCAAGAGTTACAAAAAACACTTTGTCGAGCATTACCTTCCTGGTCCGGACAAGAGCGATTTCTTCACTCATTTCAACAAAGACCGCAAGTTAGGCACGCTCGTCGCCATGCCTGTCGACACTGGCGTGGCAGACTTTTTGTTCAGTGCGTTTCTCAGCAAAACCCAGAAGGACGCGCGCAACCTTGCCGTACCGACGGCGGATGTCGATGAGCAGCAACGGGAAAAAAATATCCAGGCATTGCTGGATGCAGGCTTGTTACTGCTCAATGCCGCCGCGTTTTTTGTGCCGGTGATTGGTCAGGTGATGTTGACGGCGGCGGTGGTCGAAATCGTCAGTGAAGTCTATGAAGGTGTGCAGGACTGGTCGCACGGCGAGCATCATCAAGCACTGTCGCATCTGCTCAATGTGGTGGAAAGCCTCGCGCAAATGGCTGCCTTTGCGGCAGGCGGCAAGATCGTTTCGGCAGCCATCAGCAAAGGCGTGAAAGAACAGGCGGCATTCTTCGACGGCTTCGAGGCAGTGACCCGCGCTGATGGTAAAGCGAGGCTTTGGAAGCCGGACCTTGAGCCCTATCGGCAAGCCTCGACGCAGGCCGCGGACTTGCAGGCGGATTCGCAGGGCATCTACCGCGATGGCGAGCTCACATCGATCAGCCTGGATGGGGCCAGCTACCGCGTTTCCCGCAATGCTGCGCAGCAGACATGGCAGATCAACCATCCCGGGCACTCGGACAGATTCCAGCCAGCCATCGAAAGAACCTTGGAAGGCGGCTGGCGACATGCCTACGAGCATGCCCATGAATGGCCTGACGGCGCTTACGCGCTGCGACGTACGGCTCCGCGCCTGAGCGATCTGGGTGACGATCTGACGGCGATTGCCGACATCACTGGAATGTCACCCGCCAGCTTGCACCGTTTGCACGAAAGCAACCTCAATCTGCCGCAGCGGTTCAATGATTGCGTCGAGCGTTTCAGGCTGAACCGCAGAGTCAACGCGGTAATCAGTGCCATGGAGCAGGGCGAGACCGCGAACACGGACTATGTGCAGGAGCAATTGCAGACCTTGCCAAGGTTGCCTGGCTGGCCAGCGGAGCGCTTCATTGAAGTGCTCGGAGAAGGAGAAGGAGAAGGAGAAGGAGAAGGAGAAGGAGAAGGAGAAGGAGAGGCGAAAGGGAATGTCTCACGCTTTCCGCAAACCGCGTCAGCGGTTGATAAGGTTAACTGCCTGGAGGTTACCCAGGCGGAACTTGACTCGGGTCGGTTGCTCGATAGGGTCATCAGTGACCTGCACGAGAATGACGTCGAAGCGCTGATCGGCTCAGCGCAGACCGCCACGAAATCGCAACTGTTGGCCGGGAAAATCGCTGCGCACCTCAAAAGTGATCGCCAGCCATTGCTCGATTGGCTCTATAGCGCCCATGACGGCACCGCCACCGGTGACGTCGCTACGCTACGCGAACAGTTCCCTGACCTTCCCAACCGGGTCAGTCAGGAGTTGCTCGATAATGCCTCTGCCCGAGATCGCACCTTTCTCAAAGAACGCAGGATCGGGTTGGACCTGGCGCAACAGGCCCGGGAGACCCAGTTCGCAATCAGGCAGGATCGAGCACTTGCCGGATTGCACCAGCCACAATTGGCAAATGCCGACACTGACAATCTGGCCCTGAGGCTGATGGATCAATTGCAGGGCTGGGATGACGATTTGCGCCTGGAAGTACGCCAGGACTCGGAAAGTGGCACGCTGCTGGACAGCGTGGGCAAAGAAGGGGCGTCACAGCGCAAAATCATCGTCAAAACCTCCGGCGGCTACCAGGTCACCTCAATCGATGGTGCTTCGTCGCACAGCAAAACTTCCAGGCACCTGGTTGAGTCGATCTACCATGCATTGCCGCAAAGCCAGCGCACGCGCATGTCCTTCACGGGCGTCGACACCGTGGATATCCACACGCTGCGCTCACGATTGTTTGTGGCCGCCGCTCGTGACCCTCAGCGTACCGGCAAGGTGCTGCGCAATGAGCGCAGTGAGGTCGCGCAACACCTTGCCGGGTGTACCCAGGCGGATCCGCCCGCTGCGGGTTCTTACGCAAGAGCGCTGGTTCGCAAAGTCAGAAAACTATACCCCACGTTCAATGATGCCCAGGTGTCAGCCTTTCTCGATGAGGCGGGCAGCGATATGACGTCACGGGTAACCCGGCTCAAGGAGCTAAAGCAGCAGCTCAAGGCCTTCCTCAAGGGGCTGTATGCATGGCGCGACGATGAGGTGCAAATGGCCAAATTGCCGGGGCAGCTCAATGATATTCGGGTCGGCCGACGCCATGTGGCCAATGCCATCGAAAATTGCTGGCGCCGTGTAACGCCGCCGCGCTGGCCGCAAAACCCGGCGCTGACCACGCTCAAGCTTGAGGGCGAACCGGTAGGGCAACTGCCGACACTGACCGAGCAGGATGTCGCCCATGTGCGCATCCTTTCCATCAAGGATATGCAAGCGGACGATGAGCTGGCGTACTTCCTCAAGCCTTTCAAAAACCTGACCCGACTGGATCTGGACCGCAACAAGCTCACGCGATTGCCCGAAGCGCTCTCGCACATGCCGGCGCTGCAGCACTTGAGTCTGGATGGCAATCAGGTGGCACTGACCGAGCACACGCTGCGCAAGCTGGCCGATATGCGCGAGCTGCGTACCTTGAGGCTTACCGGCAACCGTCTGGGGGCCACGCTCGATGTTGGTAAAATGTTCAATTTGCAGGCGCTGTACCTGAACGATACCTATGCCACGGAGTTTCCCTTGGGGATAGGTAGTCTGCCCAATCTGGACATGGTGGACTTGCGTGGCAACGAGATTCGGGAACTGCCGCAGTGGGTGTTTCAACTCCCGGATCGAGTCGCCCAGGCTATCAACCTTCGTCTGAACCCATTGTCCACCGCAAGTCGAGCGAGTCTGATCACCCATAGAGACGCCACGGGTCAGGGGATGGGGTTTATCGCTAATGATGAGGCAATGATCAATGAACAAAGGGCCAGAGACTTGTGGATACCAAAATCGACCGAAGAACTTTATGCCAGTCGTAACCGCACGTGGCTCGCGCTGAAAAATGAACCCGCTGCCGGTGAGTTCTTTCGACTGCTGGCACAGGTCGGAGGCACGGCGGATACCCGTCATGTACGCGAAGACATGACTCGCCGGGTATGGACTGTGATCGACGCCGCTCAGGCCGATTCGGCTCTACGCGAGCAATTGCTGCCGATGGCCATGAGGGCCAACTGCTCCGATTCGGCGGCCATCATTTTCAGTAAACTTGAAGTGGCCGTCGAAGTCGACAAGGTGGTTCGCCAGGCCGTCAACGCTCACGACAGGGCGGCTCGCTTGTTGCAACTGGGCAGACGCCTGTTTCGCCAGGACTATCTCTCCAAAATAGCCAAGGAGGAGTTCACGGCCGATCCCAAGCTTGATCCGGTTGAGGTGGAGCTGGCTTATCGTACCGGTCTGGCCGAAAGGCTCGACCTGATCGGTCAGCCCAAACATATGAGGTATGCATCGCTTGCCGGTGTCACCCCGGCGAAACTCGATGCGGCGTATAACCGGGTCGTCAGCGCGGAGCTCGCGCCAGGGCTGGTGGAGTTCCTGAGCAAGCGCCCGTTCTGGAGCGACTTTTTGCGTGAACACCACCCCAGGCAATTCACCGATGCCGCCACACCCTTCCACCCCCGTGTGCAAACGGCCTTCGAAAATCAGGAAACGCTTGGAGAAAATTATCGCAAGAAGGTCGACGGCATCATGGCAGAGATGCAAAAAGCTGAATCACAGTTGCTGCAAAAATTGACCCGGGAGGCTATCAAGGCCGAGGACTTGAAGACCTGCTTCGCCCTGGATTGAGCCTTCAGGACTTGCCGCGGATCAAGCGTCGCAAGGCAAAACGGTTGGGGTGACAGGCCTCTGCCACGGCCCTTGGCAGTGGCAGAGGCTCATCATCAAGCCACGCAGCCAGCAGTTCGCCGGATAATGGCGCGGTAATCAACCCTCGCGAGCCGTGACCGCTGTTGACGTACAGGCCATTGAGCCACGGGCAAGGGGTGTCCGGGGTTTGCCGGGCATCCTTGCTCAGGGCTTTATAGACGTCTGCAAATTCCGAGCTGTCTGCCAACGGACCGACAATCGGCAGGTAATCGGGGCTGGTACAGCGAAACGCTGCACGGCCTTCGAGCGCTTCGGGTTGCAGGTTCGCGGCACCGAGGCGTTGGAGCAGGTCGAGGGAAATTTCCTCGAGCATCTTCAGATTGCCTTCGTGTTCGGCGGCAGTCGGTGTCAGGTCGTCATTGTTGAAGTCAAAACTTGCGCCCAAGGTGTGTTCGCCCAGCCGTGCCGGGGCGACATAGCCCTCGGCGCAGACTACGGTGCTCAGGCTCTGGCTGGCAGAGGTCTGGGACAAGCGGGTGATCTGTCCGCGAATGCGTTTGAGTGGCAGATCGCGACTGAAGGAAAACCGCTTGATCTCGGCAGCACCGGCCAGCACCACCACCGGGGCCTCGGCGAGGAGCCTGTCTCCCTCCCAGGCCTGCCATTTTCCGTTTGTCTGGCGCAGCTCGAGTACATCGTGGTGGGTCAACAGCTGGATGTTCGGGTGTGCGGCTTGCCATTGGCACAACGCGGGGGGATGCACCCAACCGCCTTCGGGATAGAACAGCCCTCCCGATTGCAAATGGACGCCGGCGCGGATTTCGGCGTGTTCCCGATCGAGCACCTGCAGCAGATCGTCGGGAAACGCCGCCGCCAATTGCGCCTGACGCTCGGCTTCCTTGGCATTGAAAGCCAGTTGCAAAACACCGCAAGCGTCCCAGTCGACCCCGCGTTGCAGGGACTCCAGCAGACGACGGGTGTAGCCGAAGCCGCTGACGATCAATTGCGACAAGGCCGTGCCGTGGGCGGACAGCTTGAGATACAAAACACCCTGCGGATTGCCCGACGCTTCCCGGGCGAGGGCGTCGTGACGCTCCAGCAGACTGACCTGCCAGCCCCGTGCGGCGAAACTGGCGGCGCTGGCGCATCCGGCCAGGCCAGCACCGATTACCAATGCACGACGCTCACCGGCCAAGGGAGCGGGGCGGGCGAACCAGGGTTTGGCCTGTGCCGGTGGCGCTACATCCAGCGGCCAACCGAGGAACTCACCGCGCAGGATTTCCCATTTGTGGCCGATACCCGGCGTGCGTTTCATCTTGAAACCGGCAGCGTTGAGCAAGCGGCGTACCCAACCGGTGCTGGTAAAGGTGCTGATGGTCGAGCCTGGGGCGGCGAGACGTGCCAGTTCGGCAAACAGTTCGGCGGTCCACATGTCCGGGTTTTTCGCCGGGGCGAAGCCGTCGAGGAACCAGGCGTCGATTCGTGCGTCCAGTTGCGGCAGTTGTTCAAGGGCATCGCCGATCAGCAGGGTCAGGGTGACGCGGCCGTTGGCCAGGGTCAGACGCTGAAAGCCCTGATGGATCGCTACGTACTGCGCGAGCAATTGATCGGCAAACACCTTGAGTTCCGGCCACAGCGCCAGGGCGCGTTGCAGGTCGGCGGGGCTCAGCGGGTATTTCTCGACGCTGACAAAGTGCAGTCGCGCACCGGGCGCTGCGTGTTGCTCGAAAACCTGCCAGGCACACAGGAAATTCAGCCCCGTGCCGAAACCCGTTTCGCCGATGACCAGGCGCCCGCCCTGCGTCAGGGCGGCGAAGCGTTCGGCCAGGCGATTCTGCTCGATGAACACGTAGCGTGTTTCGTCCAGCCCCGACTTATCGGAGAAATAGACATCGTCGAACACTCGCGAATACGGGCGACCTTGGTCGTCCCAGTCGAGCTGGGCGTGGGGCAGTACAGGTTTCATGACAGGCTCGGCAACGGCAAGAGCGCCATTCTAGCTGATCGGTGTGCTGCCCAAGGTCGCGATCTTTTGACCTTTTTGCTCAACCGTGACTCTTTATCTCCGCTAGTCTTGCTCACATCTGGAAGGGAGTTACCCATGTTTGAGTCTGCCGAAATCGATCACGCCATCGACAAAGAAACCTATGACGCCGAAGTACCGGCGCTGCGCGAAGCGCTGCTCGAAGCGCAGTTCGAGTTGCAGCAGCAGCGGCGGTTTCCGGTGATCATTTTGATCAATGGTATCGAAGGCGCCGGCAAGGGTGAGACGATCAAGTTGCTCAATGAGTGGATGGACCCACGCTTGATCGAGGTCCGCACCTTCGATCAGCAAACCGATGAAGAACTGGCGCGACCAGCGGCCTGGCGCTACTGGCGGATGTTGCCGGCCAAGGGCCGCATGGGGATTTTCTTCGGCAACTGGTACAGCCAGATGTTGCAGGGGCGGGTGCATGGCGAGTTCAAGGACCCGCGACTCGATCAGGCCATCAACGCCGCCGAGCGCCTGGAGAAGATGTTGTGTGACGAAGGCGCGCTGATCTTCAAATTCTGGTTCCACCTCTCGAAGAAGCAAATGAAGGCGCGTCTCAAGGCCTTGGCCGACGACCCGTTGCACAGCTGGCGCATCAGCCCGCTGGACTGGCAACAATCGCAAACTTACGACAAGTTCGTGAAATACGGCGAGCGTGTCTTGCGCCGTACCAGCCGTGACTACGCACCCTGGCATGTGATCGCCGGGATGGATGCGCACTATCGAAGCCTGGCGGTGGGCAGGATACTGCTCGAGGGCCTGCAGCAAGCACTGAAACGGCCCCGGGTTCACCCGGAGAAAGTCAGCGCCGCCCCGGTAGTTCCCAGTGTCGATCAAGTGAACCTGCTCGACAGCCTGGACCTGACCCTGCACCTGGAAAAGCAGGATTACGAGCAACAGTTGATCACCGAGCAGGCGCGGCTTTCCAGGTTGATGCGTGACAAGCGCATGCGCCGCCACGCGCTGATGGCCGTGTTCGAAGGCAACGACGCCGCAGGCAAGGGTGGGGCGATTCGCCGGGTGGCGGCGGCACTGGACCCACGTCAGTACAGTATCGTGCCGATCGCCGCGCCCACTGAAGAAGAGCGCGCGCAGCCGTATCTGTGGCGTTTCTGGCGGCACATTCCGGCGCGGAGCAAGTTCACCGTGTTCGACCGCTCCTGGTATGGCCGGGTGCTGGTGGAACGTATCGAAGGTTTTTGCAGCGCGGCGGACTGGTTGCGTGCCTACAGTGAAATCAACGATTTCGAAGAACAGCTGGAGGAGGCCGGGGTAATCGTCGTGAAGTTCTGGCTGGCCATCGACAAACAGACCCAACTGGAACGTTTTCAGGAACGCGAGGAAATTCCCTTCAAACGCTTCAAGATCACCGAAGACGACTGGCGCAACCGCGACAAATGGGACGACTACCGCGCAGCGGTCGGTGACATGGTCGATCGCACCAGCACGGAAATCTCGCCGTGGACGCTGATCGAGGCAAATGACAAGCGCTGGGCGCGGGTCAAGGTTCTGCGCACCATCAACCAGGCGCTGGAAGAGGCCTTCGAAAAATCCGACAAGCACAAAGGCCGCAAGTGAACCGATGGTTACGCATACGCGGGGTGAATGATTGTCGCGGTCGGTGAAGGGCTGGACTTATGCTCGGTCCACTCTCAACCGACAACAACAATGAGGTATGCCATGCGTGAAGTGGTGATCGTCGACAGCGTGCGGACCGGGCTGGCCAAATCCTTTCGCGGCAAATTCAACATGACCCGCCCGGACGACATGGCGGCGCATTGTGTCGACGCCTTGCTGGTGCGCTCCGGTATCGACCCGGCGATTGTCGAGGACTGCATCGTCGGCGCCGGTTCCAACGAAGGTGCCCAGGGCTTCAACATCGGTCGCAATGTCGCGGTGCTGTCGCGCCTGGGCATCGGCACTGCCGGCATGACCCTCAACCGCTTCTGCTCGTCGGGCTTGCAGGCGATCGCCATCGCCGCCAACCAGATCGCCTCGGGTTGCAGCGACATCATCGTCGCTGGCGGCGTCGAGTCCATCAGCCTGACCATGAAAAGCGTCAACACCGACAACCTGATCAATCCGCTGCTCAAGGAACAGGTGCCGGGCATCTACTTCCCGATGGGGCAGACCGCTGAAGTCGTCGCCCGACGCTATGACGTCAGTCGCCAGGAGCAGGACTTGTACGCCCTGCAGAGCCAGCAACGCACGGCCCGGGCGCAGGCCGCCGGGCTGTTCGATGATGAGATCGTGCCGATGGCGGTGAAGTACCGCGTCGAAGACAAGGCCAGCGGCCAGGTGCAGATCCTTGAGGGCATTGTCGATCGTGATGACTGCAACCGTCCTGACACTACCCTGGAGAGTCTGGCCGGGTTGAAACCGGTGTTCGCCGAAGATGGGTCGGTGACGGCCGGCAACTCTTCACAACTGTCGGACGGCGCTTCCATGACGCTGGTGATGAGCCTGGAAAAAGCCCTGGAACTGGGGCTCAAGCCCAAAGCGTTCTTCCGTGGGTTTACCGTGGCTGGATGCGAACCGGACGAGATGGGTATTGGCCCGGTGTTTTCGGTGCCGAAACTGCTCAAGGCCAAAGGCTTGCAGGTTGCCGACATCGATCTGTGGGAACTCAACGAAGCATTCGCTTCGCAGTGCCTGTACAGCCGTAACCGGCTGGAGATCGACAATGACCGGTACAACGTCAATGGCGGTTCGATTTCCATCGGCCATCCATTCGGCATGACCGGTTCGCGCCAGGTCGGGCACCTGGTTCGCGAGTTGCAGCGACGTAATCTGCGTTACGGCATCGTCACCATGTGTGTAGGTGGCGGGATGGGGGCTACCGGGTTGTTTGAGGCGGTGCGTTAAGCCTGGATGTTCCTCGTTGTCAGTTAGATAGCCATCGCTGGCAGGCCAGCTCCCACAGGGAATTTGTGGCCGTACGCAGATTTTGTGCGCGCGGCAGATTCACTGTGGGAGCGGGCTTGCTCGCGAAGGCAGGCGCCGCGGTCTTTCACTTTACGACCCGCACAGTTTCATTCGCGGCGAGCACCCAACTGTCCCTGTGTGCCAAACGCCTCTGCCCTTAGAATGACCACTCTTGCCACTTGGGCTTTTGGGGTTCGCATGCACATTTCTTCGGGTCGCTGGGTGTACGGTCTGTTCCTGGCCTTGTTGACCGCCCTGCTGTGGGGAATCCTGCCGATCAAGCTCAAGCAAGTGCTGCTGGTGATGGACCCGGTGACCGTGACCTGGTTTCGCCTGCTGGTCTCCGGTGGTTGCCTGTTCATCTATCTGGCGGCGACCAGGCGCCTGCCCAGCCGCAAAGCCCTTGGCCCGCGCGGTGGCTGGCTGGTGCTGATGGCGGTGCTCGGCCTGGTCGGTAACTACGTGTTGTATTTGATGGGCCTGAACCTGCTCAGCCCCGGCACGGCACAACTGGTGGTGCAGATGGGCCCGATCATGCTGCTGATCGCCAGCCTGTTTGTGTTCAAGGAGAGGTTCAGCCTGGGGCAGGGCATTGGCTTGCTGGTGTTGCTGATTGGCTTCGTGCTGTTCTTCAACCAACGCTTGAGCGAGCTGTTGAGTTCGCTGACTGATTACACCGCCGGCGTCCTGCTGGTGCTGCTGGCGTCCACCGTCTGGACCTTTTATGCCCTGGGGCAGAAGCAGTTGCTGTCGGTGTGGAATTCATTGCAGGTGATGATGGTGATCTACCTGTTTTGCGCGCTGTTGCTGACGCCCTGGGTGCATCCGCTCGAAGCGCTGCAACTGAGCCCGCTGCAAGGCTGGCTGTTGCTGGCGTGCTGCATGAACACCCTGATCGCCTATGGTGCGTTCGCCGAGGCGTTGGCCCACTGGGAAGCTTCACGGGTGAGTGCGACATTGGCGATCACGCCGTTGGTGACCTTCGCGGCCGTCGCGATGGCTGCGTGGTTATGGCCGGACTATGTGCACGCCGAGGCGATCAATGGTCTGGGGTATGGCGGCGCGGTGCTGGTGGTGCTGGGGTCGGCGCTGGTGGCGTTGGGGCCGTCGTTGATTGCCGGGCTCAAGGCGCGGCGTGTGCGCATGGCGGTGGGGCGATAGACCGCGTTATCGTTCATCGCTGGCAAGCCCACACAAGGTTGTGTTGATCACGATTTTTGTGAACGACTCAACCTTGTGGGAGCGGGCTTGCTCGCGAAGACGGACTAGCAGGCGCTACAAGACTCAGCCCTTGGCCCCAGCCTCGAGCATATTCTCCGGCCTTACCCAGGCATCGAACTGTTCATCGGTCAGATACCCCAGCTGCAGTGCCGCTTCACGCAAGGTCAACCCTTCGCTGTAGGCCTTCTTGGCAATTTCCGCTGATTTGTCATAGCCAATGTGCGGGTTGAGGGCAGTCACCAGCATCAAGCCACGCTCCAGGTGCTCAGCCATTTTCTCTGCATCCGGTTCCAGGCCGGCGATGCAATGCTGCTGAAAGTTGCTGCAGCCATCGCCCAACAGACGGATCGACTGCAGCAGGTTATGGATGATCACCGGTTTGAACACGTTCAGTTGCAGGTGACCCTGACTGGCGGCAAAGCCGATGGCAACGTCGTTGCCCAGCACCTGGCAGGCCAGCATCGACAGCGCTTCACACTGGGTCGGGTTGACCTTGCCCGGCATGATCGAGCTGCCCGGCTCGTTGGCCGGCAGTCGAACCTCGGCGAAACCTGCGCGCGGTCCGGAACCCAGCAGGCGCAGGTCGTTGGCGATTTTCATCAGGGTCACGGCGAGGGTTTTCAGCGCGCCGGACAACGTGGTCAGCGGCTCATGCCCGGCCAGGGCGGCAAACTTGTTCGGCGCGGTAACGAACGGCAAACCGGAAAGGGCTGCCAGTTCGGCGGCGATGGCTTCGCCGAAACCGTGGGGCGAATTCAGCCCGGTGCCGACCGCAGTGCCACCCTGGGCCAGTTCACACACAGCGGGTAATGCGCTGCGGATCGCCCGTTCGGCGTAATCCAGTTGTGCGATGAATGCCGATACTTCCTGGCCGAAGCTGATGGGGGTCGCGTCCATCATGTGGGTGCGACCGGTCTTGACCAGTTTCATATGACGGGCGGATAGCTCCGCCAGACCACCGGACAGTTCGCTGATTGCCGGTAACAGATGCTGCTGCACGGCCTGGGCTGCGGCGATGTGCATGGCCGTGGGGAAGCAGTCGTTGGAACTCTGGGAGCGATTGACGTGATCGTTGGGGTGTACCGGAGACTTGCCGCCGCGGGGGTTGCCCGCCAGTTCATTGGCGCGACCGGCGATCACTTCGTTGACGTTCATGTTGCTCTGGGTGCCGCTGCCGGTTTGCCAGACCACCAGCGGGAACTGGTCGTCGTGCTCGCCAGCGAGCACTTCGTCGGCGGCCTGTTCGATCAGCCGGGCAATATCGGCCGGCACATCCCCATTGCGATCATTGACCCGTGCCGCGGCTTTCTTGATCAGTGCCAGGGCATGCAGTACCGCCAGCGGCATACGTTCGGTGCCGATGGCAAAATTTATCAGCGAGCGTTGTGTCTGAGCGCCCCAATAGGCTTCATCGGGGACTTCCACCTGGCCAAGGCTGTCGGTTTCGATACGGCTCATCTTGCTCACTCCTGTAGGTCCGATTGCGCAGTTTAGGCCGTGCTGGACGGCCGGGGTTCCATCAATGTCGATTTGATCCATTCAACCCCTCTAATTCAGGCGCGACAAGGCTTGGGGTTGAGCGACACACTTTTTTAGGCGCAGAATGGACGCCCTTGGGGTTTTACCTCGCCTGCTAGAAAAGGAAACTCGATGACTCGTCTACGTGCCATCTGTACCGCGGTTGCACTGGTTTGCGCCAGCGGCCAGGTTTTTGCCGATACCGCCAGCCACAACGCCAGTGCCGAGGCTTTTCTGACCATGGCGCACGCTGACAAACTGGGCACTCCGGTGTACATGCAAGTTCAGCAGATGTTTGCTCAGCGTTTCGCACAGACCAAAGCCCCTGAATCGAAAAAAGCCGTACTGGAAACCTACCAGGCCAAGGCCAACGCCGCTCTGGACCAGGCCATTGGCTGGAACAAGCTGAAACCGGACATGGTCAAGCTCTACACCAGCAACTTCAGCGAATCCGAACTCAAGGATCTGGTTGCCTTCTACCAGTCGCCACTGGGCAAGAAAGTCCTGGAGAAAATGCCGCAACTGACCCAGCAATCGGCCCAGATGACCCAGGCCAAGCTGGAAAGCGCGGTGCCTGTGGTCAACAAGCTGCTGGCGGACATGACCACTGAGCTGACGCCAAAAGACGCAGCCGCGCCAGCCAAGAAAAAGCCTTAAGCGGAGTTCGGTATGACCATGCAACAACGCATCGAATCGACGCTGGGCCTGCTGCAGCCCGAGCATCTGCAAGTGCTGGATGAGAGCCACATGCACAGTCGTGGGCTTTCGTCCCACTTCAAGGCTGTGGTTGTCAGCGCGCAGTTCGAAGGCCTGAGCCGGGTCAAGCGCCACCAGAAAGTCTACGGCACGCTTGGCGAGCTGATGGACGAGTTCCATGCGTTGGCGCTGCATACCTACACGCCGGAGGAATGGGCACAGATCGATGCGGCTCCGGCGTCGCCGACCTGTGCCGGTGGCAGCAAGCATTGATGTCAAGGGCTGGAGGTCTGAGGGCTGAAGGCTGATGATTGCAGGGCTGTTGTGGTGAGGGGGCTTGCCCCCGTTCGGCTGCGCAGCAGTCGTAAATCCGGATATCTCGATTGGTCTGAACTGATGGTGGGGGGCCGCTCCGCGGCCCAACGGGGGCAAGCCCCCTCGCCACAGTCCAAATGCCTCAGTATTTTTGTTAGACTAAGCAGCGCGCCGCTAACCCGGCGCGTTTTTTTTCATATCCGGTTCACCCTTTGCGAGGGTAGCCACCTGGAGATTTACCCATGACACAACAGATTGTCGTGGCGGCACTGTATAAGTTCGTCACCCTGCAAGATTACGTCGCCCTGCGCGAGCCGCTGCTGCAAGCAATGGTCGACAACGGCATCAAGGGCACCCTGCTGATTGCCGAAGAAGGCATCAACGGCACGGTGTCGGGCAGCCGCGAAGGTATCGACGGGCTCATGGCCTGGCTCAAGAACGACCCGCGCATGGACGACATCGACCACAAAGAATCGTATTGCGACGAGCAGCCGTTCTATCGCACCAAGGTCAAGCTCAAGAAAGAGATCGTCACCCTCGGCGTCGAAGGCGTGGACCCGAACAAAAAGGTCGGCACCTACGTCGATCCGCAGGACTGGAATGCGCTGATCAGCGACCCTGAAGTTCTGTTGATCGATACCCGTAACGATTACGAAGTCTCGATTGGTACCTTCGAAGGCGCCATCGACCCGAAAACCACCAGTTTTCGCGAGTTTCCCGACTACATCAAAGCCAACTTCGACCCGGCCGTACACAAGAAGGTCGCGATGTTCTGCACCGGTGGTATCCGCTGCGAGAAGGCGTCGAGCTTTATGCTCAGCGAGGGCTTCGATGAGGTCTACCACCTCAAGGGCGGCATTCTGAAGTACCTCGAAGAGGTACCGCAGGAACAGACCAAGTGGCAGGGCGACTGCTTCGTGTTCGATAACCGCGTGACCGTGCGCCACGACTTGAGCGAAGGTGACTACGATCAGTGCCATGCCTGCCGTACACCGGTCAGCGTGGAAGACCGTGCGTCCGAGCATTACGTGGCCGGCATCAGTTGCCCGCATTGCTGGGATAAGCTGAGTGAAAAGACCCGTCGCAGTGCCATCGACCGGCAAAAGCAGATCGAACTGGCCAAGGCTCGTAACCAGCCTCACCCGATCGGCTACAACTACAAGCAAGCAACCTCCGAGGCCTGAACCATGTCCGCGCGCCTGCTCTATGTGATGGACCCTATGTGTTCCTGGTGCTGGGGCTTTGCCCCGGTAGCCAACGCACTGGTGGAGCAGGCGCAAGCTGCTGGCGTTGACGTCCACCTGATCGTGGGCGGGCTGCGTACCGGCAACGGCGCAGCGCTGGAGCCAGGCACCCGGCGTTATATCCTTGAACATTGGCAGGCGGTCACCGAAGCCACCGGCCAACCGTTCAAACTCGAAGGTGCGTTGCCTGACGGCTTTGTCTACGACACCGAACCTGCCTGCCGGGCGCTGGTGACGGCGCGCGGCCTGGCGCCGGATTGCGCGTGGACACTGTTGGGGCTGATTCAACAGGCGTTTTATGCCGAAGGTCGCGACGTCACCCGTGCCAGTGTGCTGGTGGAGTTGGCCGAGCAGGCCGGCGTACCACGGATCGAATTTGCTGCAGCCTTCGATCGTGCCGATATGCACGCTGCAACCAATGCGGATTTCAGCTGGGTGCAGGACTTGGGCATAGCCGGTTTCCCGACCCTGCTGGCTGAGCGTAACGGTCAGTTGGCATTGTTGACCAATGGCTATCAACCGCTCAGTGAGCTGTCCCCGCTGCTCGGCCGCTGGCTGGAGCGTGCTGCCTGTGCCTGATTTGCCCGACGATAGCCCTGCAGCAAAACGTGTCGACCGCCTGAGCTGGGCGGAAATCCGCCGCCTGGCCCTGCATCACAAGAAATCCCTGTGGATCGCCAACGGCGTGGCCGTGCTGGCAACCTTGTGTAGCGTGCCGATTCCGTTGCTCCTGCCGTTGCTGGTAGACGAGGTGTTGCTGGGCCACGGTGACGCGGCGTTGAAGGTCATGAACCACGCCTTGCCCGACGCCTGGCAGAAAGCGGCGGGCTACATCGGCCTGATGCTGCTGGTGACCTTGATCCTGCGTTGCAGCGCCCTGCTGTTCAACGTGGTGCAGGCGAAATTGTTCGCGGGGCTGGCCAAGGACATCGTCTATCGTATCCGCATACGCCTGATCGAACGGCTCAAGCGTATCTCGCTGGGCGAATACGAAAGCCTGGGCAGCGGCACGGTCACGACCCATCTGGTCACCGATCTGGATACCCTGGACAAATTCATCGGCGAAACCCTCAGTCGTTTCCTCGTGGCCATGCTGACCCTGGTCGGTACCTCCGGCATCCTGATGTGGATGCACTGGAAACTGGCGCTGCTGATTCTGCTGTTCAACCCGCTGGTGATCTACGCCACGGTGCAGTTGGGCAAGCGCGTCAAACACCTTAAGAAGCTCGAGAACGACAGCACCTCGCGCTTCACGCAGGCCTTGACCGAAACCCTCGATGCGATTCAGGAAGTACGTGCCGGCAACCGCCAGGGGTTCTTCCTTGGTCGCCTGGGGCAGCGCGCCCGGGATGTGCGCGATTATGCGGTCAATTCGCAGTGGAAGACCGATGCGTCGAACCGGGCCAGCGGCTTGCTGTTCCAGTTCGGCATCGATATTTTTCGTGCTGCCGCCATGCTCACCGTATTGTTCTCCGACCTGTCCATCGGCCAGATGCTCGCCGTGTTCAGCTACCTGTGGTTCATGATCGGTCCGGTGGAACAATTGCTGAACCTGCAATACGCCTACTATGCCGCCGGCGGAGCGCTGTCACGGATCAATGAGCTGCTGTCCCGTGCCGACGAGCCCGAATACCCGGGCGGAGTCGACCCGTTTCACGGTCGCGAAACCGTCGGGATCGAGGTCCAGGGGTTGAGCTTCGGCTACGGTGAGGAACTGGTCCTGAACCAGATGAACCTGTCCATTGCCCCCGGCGAAAAGGTCGCGATCGTCGGCGCGAGTGGCGGCGGCAAGAGCACCCTGGTGCAGCTGCTGTTGGGTTTGTACACGCCATTGGCCGGAACCATTCGCTTCGGCGGTTCGACTCAACAAGAGATCGGCCTGGAAACCGTGCGGGAAAATGTCGCCGTGGTCCTGCAGCATCCGGCTCTGTTCAACGACACCATCCGCGCCAACCTGACCATGGGCCGCGAGCGCAGTGACGAAGCCTGCTGGCAGGCACTGGAAATCGCACAACTGCACATTACAGTCCGACAATTGCCCAATGGCCTGGACAGCATCGTCGGGCGCTCCGGCGTCCGTTTGTCCGGCGGTCAGCGGCAACGCCTGGCCATCGCGCGGATGGTGCTGGCCGAGCCTAAAGTGGTGATCCTCGACGAGGCCACCTCCGCGCTGGACGCCGCCACCGAGTACAACCTGCACCAGGCCCTGGCGCGTTTCCTGAGCAATCGCACCACGCTGATCATTGCCCATCGACTTTCTGCGGTAAAACAGGCGGACCGGGTACTGGTGTTCGATGGCGGTCAAATCGCCGAAGATGGCGACCACCAGCAGCTGATTGCCGATGGTGGCTTGTACGCAAAGCTGTATGGGCATTTGCAGCAGTTGTAGCGCAGCCGGCAGGGTTTATCGATCTCCGTTTGAATACAGCAAGCCGTTGCGCACCCGAAGTTCACCACCATGGCGAATCGTCCGGGCAAGAGCTGAAGCTTGCCGGGAATGGATTCGCCACCTAGTCTAGCGATAGCAATTATCGTCCGGATGGCGATTGAGCAGTGCTAAGACAAGGGACCTCATGAATCAAACGCGGACTCTCGGAACGCCACGGTTGTTGGGCATCGTCTGGCCATTCATTGCCGTTGTGCTATTTCAGGCCCTGCTGGGTGGGGTCAGCCTTTATGTGCTGTCGGCGGTCCGTGGCTACGTTGCTGGTGAAAGCCTGTGGTCCAAGGGACAGAAAGACGCCATCTATTACCTCAACCTCTACGCTGACAGTCGCGATGAGGCAATTTTCCGCAAATATCAGAACGCCATCGCGGTGCCCCAGAGTGGTCATGAGTTGCGCTTGGCGCTGGACCAGCAACCCCCGGACATCGAGGTTGCGCGACTGGCAATCCTCAAGGGTGGCAACCACCCGGACGACGTCTCCAGCGTGATCTGGCTTTACCTCAATTTTCGTCATTTCAGTTATCTGGAAAAAGCTATCGAGCGGTGGATGGTCGGTGATACCTATCTGGTCCGGCTCGAAGAAGTTGCACAGCAAATGCATCTCGGCATCAGCGCCGATCAGGCATCCGAGGCTGATATCCGGCGCTGGAAGGAGCAGATTTTCGTTATTAACGATGGCGTGACTCCAGCGGAGAAAGCCTTCAGTGACGCCCTGGGCGAAGGCTCGCGGATGATTCTGCGTCTGCTGCTGGTCACGAACCTGGCCACAGCGCTGGGCCTGATCGTATTGGCCTTGTTGCGCACCCGTAAACTGCTCAAGCAACGCCATGCTTTCGCCGATGCCCTGCAGTTGGAGAAAGACCGCGCACAAATCACTTTGCAGTCGATTGGCGATGGGGTGATCACCACGGATGTTTCAGGCGCTATCGCCTACATGAACCCGGCCGCCGAAGCGTTGACCCACTGGAAAGCCGAGCAAGCCACAGGGTTGCCGCTGGCGGCGCTGTTCAATCTGCTGGACGAAAATGCCCAGACGGATGGCTTTACCCTGATCGAACATATCTTGAGCGGTCAGTTGAGCGGTGGCAGTGACCATTCCCGGCTGATCCAGCGCCTGGACGGCAGCACGGTGGCGGTTACCCTGGTGGGGGCGCCGATCCTTAACGCGGGTAAAGTCAGCGGCACTGTGCTGGTGCTGCACGACATGACTCAGGAGCGGCAGTACATCGCCAATCTGTCCTGGCAGGCGACCCACGACGCCTTGACCGGGCTCGCCAACCGTCGCGAATTCGAGTACCGCCTGGAGCAGGCGCTGCACAACCTGACACGGCACGCCGGACGCCATTCGCTGATGTTCCTGGATCTGGATCAATTCAAGCTGGTCAACGATACCTGCGGTCACGCGGCGGGTGATGAGTTGCTGCGACATATCTGCGCGCTGTTGCAATCGGGTCTGCGTGAAGGCGATACCCTGGCCCGGTTGGGCGGCGACGAGTTTGGCATCCTCCTGGAAAACTGTGCGCCAGAGGCCGCGGAAAAGATTGCCGAGAGCCTGCGCCAGACTGTGCAGAACCTGCATTTCGTGTGGAAGGGGCGTCCATTCGTCACCACCGTCAGTGTCGGGCTGGTGCATGTTACGCAGATCCCGACAACGCTCGAAGCTTCACTGCGTGCTGCCGACATGGCCTGCTATATGGCCAAGGAAAAGGGGCGTAACCGCGTTCAGGTCTATTACCCGGAAGATTCGGAGTTGTCCCTGCGTTTTGGCGAAATGGCCTGGGTACAGCGCTTGCACATTGCGCTGGAAGAGGACCGGTTCTGCCTGTACGCCCAGGAAATCGCACCCTTGGGCCATACCGAACACGGCAGTGGACATATCGAAATCCTGCTGCGCCTGCATGATGAAGCCGGGCGCATGATCCTGCCCGACAGTTTCATTCCAGCGGCCGAGCGCTATGGTCTGATGAGTTCCCTTGACCGTTGGGTGGTAGAGAACGTGTTCAAGATCATTGCCCAGTGTCAGGCCGAGCAGAGCGCGGCGGCGCTGGCCATGTGTGCGATCAATCTGTCAGGCACGACCATTGGTGATGAGGCCTTTCTGGACTTCCTCCGTGAACGGTTTGTTACGTACTCGATTCCCCCTGAAATGATTTGTTTTGAAATTACTGAAACCAGTGCAATTTCAAATCTTGGCAGCGCTATCAGATTTATTAATGAACTCAAAAGCTTAGGCTGCCATTTTTCGCTCGAC
>Ga0247818_10000731_pt1 | contig 20629 bp, 12 predicted proteins | sample 13C_Glucose_Day1_FD_192424 | JGI IMG/M metagenome (GOLD analysis project Ga0247818, IMG submission 192424) | Soil microbial communities from agricultural site in Penn Yan, New York, United States - 13C_Glucose_Day1 | ecosystem: Environmental > Terrestrial > Soil > Agricultural land | place... | reverse complement strand
TACATAGGTATTTGAGCTTGTCTACTGTCAGAAATCGCAGGTATGACGACCTTTCAGACCAGCGGTCAGGGTCTGCGCCAACGTCAGGAGACATCCAGCAATATCCCGCCTTTGCAATTGCCGGCGAATCAGTCCACCCTGCGCGCCGCCAATAGTTAGCGCGCAACTTTTTGCGCTTTCGGCCAATCCTTTGTTCAATACCTGTTTACCAACGAGCCTGCCGTCATGACGCTAGCGCGCGATCACCGGATCGATTTTTTTCGCGGTCTGGCACTGATCTTCATTTTCTGGGATCACGTGCCACACAATCCTCTGGGTCAAATTACCCTGCGCAATTTCGGCTTCAGCGATGCCGCCGAAGTCTTCGTGTTCCTGGCAGGTTTCGCGGCCGTCCTGGCCTACGGCAAAGTCCTTGCCCGGGAAGGTTTGCTGATCGCCTGTGTGAAAATCCTGCGCCGCGCCTGGGTGCTCTATGTGGTGCACATCTTCCTGTTGGCGATGCTGATGGGCATTGTGTTCTTCGCCAACAGCCACGTGGAAACCCGCGACCTGGTGGAAGAAATGGGCATGCACCACTTCATCAGCGATCCCCAGCAGGCCTTGATCGATGAACTGTTGCTGCGCTTCAAACCAAACCTGATGGACCCGCTGCCGCTGTACATCGTGTTACTGGCGGGCTTGCCGCTGGTGTTGCCGATACTGGTGCGCAAGGTCTGGCCGGTGGTGGCGGTGTCGTTTGCGCTGTACCTGACCGTGCCGCTGTTTGGCTGGAACCTGGCTGCGATCAAGGATGGCGTCTGGTACTTCAACCCTGTGGCCTGGCAACTGCTGTTTATCCTTGGCGGCGCGGCGGCGATTCATGCTCAACGTCCACGTGTGCCCGACACCCGGCCGCTGGTGCGCCAGCCGCTGTTCATGACGGCGGCGGTGTATGCGGTACTCGCCGCGGTGCTGACGGTCGCCTGGCGCTGGCCACAGGTCCACGACGCCCTGATGCCGGCGAGCCTGAGCAACCTGCTGTACCCGATCAGCAAGACCAACCTGTCGCCGGTGCGCTTGCTGCACTTCCTGGCGCTGGCCTACGTCACCGCGAAACTGGTGCCCGACACCGGCTGGACGCAAAACTGGCTGGCCCAGCAAAGCTGCCGCATGGGGCGTTTTTCCCTGGAGATCTTCTGCCTGGGGGTGTTGCTGGCGCCCCTGGCGGACATGCTCAATGCGCTGACGGACGATGCATTCGCCATGCAGATCTTCACCGCGTTGGTGGGGGCCGGGTTGATGGCGTTGCTGGGGGCGTGGCTGGAATTCAACAAGCGCTTGAATCGACCGTTGTCGGCGGTCACCGCCGTGTAGGTGAAAAAAAGCCCCGATCAACTGACCGGGGCTTTGCATTTCAGGCGTTACGGCTTACGAAGCCGAACTCACTGCACCTTGCGAAACATTGGTCGGTTGCAGCTTGAACATGTAGAACAGCACCGTCAGCAGCACCAGGAACGCCGGGCCGACATACAGCGCCACGCGGGTGTCCGGGAAGTACGCCATCAGGCCGACCACCAGCACCAGGAATGCCAGCGCCAGGTAAGAGCTGATCGGGAACAACCACATGCGGTACTTGAGGCCGGCACGCTCGCTGGCGCTCAGGCCTTTGCGGAACTTGAGCTGGGCCAGCAGGATCATTACCCAGGTCCAGATCGCGCCGAAGGTGGCAATGGCCGTCACCCAGACAAACACCTTCTCAGGCACCAGGTAGTTGAGCAGTACGCCCAATAGCAGGGCACCAATGGACAGCAGCAAGGCGCGACGCGGCACGCCGTTGCTGGAGGTCTTGGCGAAACCGGCCGGGGCCTGGCCGTTCTGCGCCAGGCTGTAGAGCATGCGCCCGGTGCTGAAGATGCCGCCGTTGCAGGACGACAACGCCGCCGTGATCACCACGAAGTTGATGATGCCGGCGGCGGTCTTGATGCCCAGACGCTCGAAGGTCATCACGAACGGGCTGCCCTGGGTGCCGATGTCGTTCCCCGGGAAGATCGACAGGATCACGAACAGCGCGCCAACGTAGAACAGCAGGATGCGCCAGAACACCGAGCCGATGGCGCTGGGAATGGTCTTTTGCGGGTTTTTCGCTTCACCGGCGGTCAGGCCGATCATCTCCACGCCGAGGTAGGCGAACATGACCATTTGCAGGGACATCAACACGCCCTGCACGCCGTTCGGCATGAAGCCACCGTGGGTCCAGAGATTGGCAATGCCGAGGGCCACACCGTCGTTGCCAAAGCCGAAGGCGATGATGCCGATACCACCGAGCACCATCGCAATGATGGTGACGATCTTGATCAGGGCGAACCAGAATTCGAATTCACCGAAGGCTTTCACCGCGATCAGGTTGATCGAACCCATGCTGACCAATGCCGCCAGCGCCCAGATCCAGCGCGGCACATCGGGGAACCACACGCCCATGTACACCGCCACGGCAGTGATTTCCGCGACACAGGTCACCAGCCACAGGAACCAGTAGTTCCAACCGGTGAGGAAGCCCGCCAGCGGGCCGAGGTAGTCTTGGGCGTAGCGGCTGAACGAGCCGGCGACCGGGTTGTGCACGGCCATTTCGCCCAGTGCACGCATGATCACCAGGATGGCCAGGCCACCGATGATGTAGGACAGCATGATGGCCGGGCCGGCCATTTCGATGGCTTTGGCCGAACCAAGGAACAGACCGACGCCGATACAGGCACCGAGCGCCATCAAGCGAATATGCCGTTCGCCGAGTTCGCGTTTGAGCGGGCCGCCTTGAGCGGTCTCGCCGTGGGGCAACTGATTGCCTACGGACATGGGGTACAACCTCGTCTTGTTATTGGATATATCCACCGAGTGGCGAAGCGCTGACCGATAAGCCAGTGCCTCCCGTAACCGGCCCTGCTTCATGGGCAGTACCGTCTGGCAGGGCAGAACCTGCGAGATCAGCGGGGGGTGCAGTATAAAAAGCTTGTGTCAGAGATTTTCACTCTATAAAACACAAAAATCAGGCGTAAATCTCGGAGAAACCGCTATTCACGGAGATGGATTATCTGATATTTACACGATTTTATCGATCCCTATAGGAGCCGGCTTGCTGGCTCCTACAGTCCTCACAATTTTTTCACCAACGCCAACCACCGACTAAGCTTCAAACAAGTCCGATAAATCTGCGCGTGAATGGATCAATCGACTATGGGCGCTTTAGAACAAACTGATTCGAGTAAAACCGTGGTCCAGACTGAACCTGTGGATGAAGCGCCAACACCTGAAAAACCACCTCGCAGTCGCGTCAAGCACGGCTGGAAAGCGTTCTGGCTGTTGCTGGTGATCATTGCGATCGTCCTGGGCCTGGCGGCGTCCAAGGAGATGCGCACGTCGCGGTTTCAAGCCCGGGAAGCCAGCAAGTTCGCCAAGACCCTGAGCTATGAGCTCAAACCCGGCCCCACCGATTCGATTCGCTACCCAGGCGCCGGGCCTTTCGACCTGCGCCTGGGCTACAGCTCGCTGGGCGAGTTCCTGCCGCGCCTGCTCAAGCGCGATTACGTGATTTCCGCCCAGACCCGGTTTTCCCCCGCCTTGATGGACTACACCAGCAAGGGCCTGTTCGTGCCCTATGCGGAGAAAATCCAGGCGGGATTGTCGATCACCGATTGCCGCGCCAACCCTCTGTACCAATACAAGTATCCGCAACAGCTCTACTCCAGCTTCGAGGCGATACCGCCGGTGGTGGTCAACAGCTTGCTGTTCATCGAAAACCGCTTTTTGCTCGACCCTCGCCAACCCCTGGCCAACCCGGCTGTGGACTGGCCGCGGTTCGGCATGGCGGCCTATACCCAGGTCGCCAAGATGCTGCACCTGCCCGGTCAATCGGCGGGGGGCAGTACCCTGGCCACGCAACTCGAGAAGTATCGGCACTCACCCGACGGGTTGACCGTGTCGGGCGGGGAAAAGATTCGCCAGATGGTTTCCGCCACCGTGCGCGCCTACCAGGATGGGCCGCAAACGCTCAAGGCCCGGCAGAACGTGGTGCGCGACTACCTCAATAGCGTGCCGCTGTCGGCGGTGCCGGGCCACGGTGAAGTCCATGGCATGGCAGAGGGATTGCGCGTGTGGTACGGCGCCGACTTCAACAAGGCCAACGAAACCCTGGCGAGCAATGCCACGGATCCCAAGAGCCTGGCGGACAAAGGCCTGGCCCTGCGCGAAATGCTGTCCTTGATGATTGCCCAGCGCCGCCCTTCCCATTACCTGACCAAGGGTCGCGATGAACTGGCCGACCTCACCGACAGCCACATTCGCCTGCTGGCACAAAATGGCGTGATCGATGCGCCCTTTGCCGCCGCGGCACTGGCCAGCAAAGTGACCTATCGCGACTGGGCGACCCAACCGACCATCCAGCCGATCGAAACCAACAAGGGCATCAGCGTGGCGCGCAGCCGCCTGGCCGGGCTGCTCAATCGTCCGCTGTACGATCTGGACCGGCTCGACCTCTCGGCCACCAGCACCCTGCAGGGCGAACTGCAAACCCAGGCCACCGCCTACCTCAAGCGCCTGGCCGACCCGGTCTATGCCGCTGAAATCGGCCTGATGGGCGAACGCTTGCTGACCCCCACCAGCACCACCCAGGTGCGCTACAGCTTCACGCTGTTCGAACTGACACCGGATGGTTCGCGGGTGCGGGTACAAACCGACAGCACCGACCAGCCGTTCGATATCAATGAAGGCAGCAAACTGGAACTGGGCTCCACGGCAAAAATGCGCGTGCTCACCACTTACCTGCAAATCATTGCCGAGTTGCACGAAAAATATGCCGATATGAGCGTCCCGGAACTGAAGAAAATCGAGGTGCCGGAGCAGGATCGCCTGAGCCGCTGGGTCGTCGATTACCTGATCCAGAACAAGGACCACAGCCTGCAACCCATGCTCGGCGCCGCACTGGATCGCAAGTACTCCGCCAGCCCCGGCGAAGCGTTTTTCACCGGCGGCGGTTTGCACACGTTCAATAACTTCCGCAAGGAAGACAACGGCCGCAACCCGACCCTGCGCGATGCCCTGCGTGAGTCGATCAACCTGCCGTTCATTCGCCTGATGCGCGACCTGGTGCGCTACACCACGTATTCCGGCGTCAACAACCGGGCCGAATTGCTCAAGGACGACCGTGACCCCCGACGCCAGGAATACCTGGCGTCCTTTGCCGACCGCGAAGGCACGTCGTTCCTGCTCAAGTTCTGGAAGAAATACAAGAACAAGGACACCCAGGAGCGGCTCGAGACTTTCCTCGACAGCATGCGCCCGACCCCCATCCGCTTGGCCGCCGTGCACCGTTACCTGTTGCCGAACGCCAGCCAGCAAAGTTTCAACACCTTTGTGCGTTCGCACCTCAATGGCGAAAAGGTCACCGACAAAGAGAAGCTCACCGACGAGCGCCTCGAACGCCTGTACCTCGCCTATGGGCCCGGCACCTACGACCTGCCCGACCAGGGCTTCATCGCCAAGGTCCACCCGCTGGACCTGTGGATGATGGGCTACTTGCTGACCCACCCGGACGCCACGTTCAAGGACATCGTCAAAGCCAGCCAGTTCGAACGCCAGGAAGTCTACAGCTGGCTGTTCAAGAGCCGTCACAAGGGCGCCCGGGACAACCGTATTCGCACCATCCTGGAGATCGAAGCCTTCCTCGACATCCACCAGCGCTGGCAGAAAGTCGGCTATCCGTTCGATCACCTGGTGCCATCGCTGGCCACTGCCATCGGCAGTTCCGGTGACCGGCCGGCGGCGTTGGCGGAGCTGATCGGCACCATCCTCAACGACGGCGTGCGCATGCCGACGCTGCGCATCGACAGCCTGCACTTCGCCGCGAACACGCCCTACGAAACCAAACTGATCAACGACCCGGATGTCGGCAAACGGGTGATGCCTTCCGAAGTCGCCACGGCCATGCGCGAAGCCTTGTCGCAAGTGGTGGACGCCGGTACAGCCAAACGCGTCGCCGGCAGTTTCATCACCCCCGATGGCAAGCCGTTGGCCATGGGCGGCAAGACCGGCACCGGCGACAACCGCATCGAAGCCATCGGTTCAGGCGGACGGATCCTGAGTTCGAAGTCGATCAACCGCACGGCGACCTTCGTGTTCTACATCGGTGACACCCATTTCGGCACCCTGACCGCCTTCGTGCCGGGACGCACGGCCGAGGCCTTCAAGTTCACTTCCGCACTGCCGGTGCAAGTGCTCAAAGGCATGGCGCCGATTCTTACCCCCTATTTGCAACCAGGGAGCAATACACAGTGCCTGCCCGTAGAGGTGGCACGGCGTTGAGCAACGAAGGTAGTAATTAATAATTTTCGGCATGGAAAATTCCGCTGTTTCGTCCAGACGAACAGCGGTTTAACCACAAGAATTCAGACTTTTACTTTGGGCGATGGAAGATAGGCTGGTGACTTCCATCATCGCTCAAGGATTGAAAGCACGATGTCTGATTTACAAGGAAGTGCCGCCGAGAACAAAGGCCACCACTACGACTTTATAAAAAGCCGTATTCCCGACACCTTCAAAAAAGCCTCAGTGCGCAGAGTCAAGGAACTCAGTGCCCGCCGAACAGGGCCAAATCAATGGCTATTCACGGCCTCCAACACGAGTCACAACTTACTGCGAGACGCCAACCTGAAACTTTGGGAATCACAAAGCCAGGTGGATACAACGCTTGATGGGCTACAGGATGTCTATACCTTCGCCGAACCCTTGCTAAGCGCCGCCCTGAAAGAACAGTACGGCGTCGACGATGATGTTAGAACAACTTACTTGCATCTTTACCTCCCCAAGGAAAGACCCTGGTATGCCGCCAACCTATCCAAGGGGGTGGTGACCCGCAAGGTTTCACTGCTTGATGCTGCACTGCATAACTTCGCCGAATCGGAAACCTGCGAAGCGGATTCCGACTTCATCAGCCAGCCCGATGAACGCGGCCACTTCGATATCAAGCCGATCAAGAAAAAAATGTCCATCGCCCAGTTCCAGACCCTGTGTCGCGAACTGGACATTGGCTCGCGTTATACCGAACACCTTGAAAGTTATTTGCTGTCCGATAATCCGGTTGCCCAGGCCTGGCTGCAAATCAAAGTGATCGAGAGTCAGAAGGCCGCACTCACAGCGGCGACGCATCTGGCGCAGATGACTGGCGACATTACGCACGATACCCGCGAGCTGATGCTGTCCATGATCGATGGCCAGCGCACGCTCACCCTCAAGGGCAAGATCGTGCAATTCGGCGAGCTGTCTCTTCTGGACACGCCCTTGACCGGCATCGTGCTGATATCAGCGGATCTGAACAAGACCGAGGATACCGTCCCGGTGATCGCCTACGTTCCCCAGGATCCCGAGCATCCGCTCAAGGAATACCCCTCGGTCACCGCCTTCATGAATGAGCTGGCTCGCCAATTTCGCGACAACGACTTCATCGAATCATCACAAATGACCTATTGCCAGTTCTTCAGCCAGTTCGTCGCCCAGCCACAGCGCGGGCACTTCTTTGCCGAACTCCAGCAACGCCTGTTCACGGTCACGCAACACGAAAAACAGGCACTGGACCAACGCCCGGTGTGGCGACAGGAGCCGGTGGATAACCCCAGGCTGCAATTGAGCGTCACTGCGATGACAGGCGATGTCTGGACCCACCTCTACCAGCAGAAACTCAACAAGATTCTCAATGACGCCAGGCACATTGCCGTCTCCACCGCCGACACGGATAGCGATGCCCGCTGGGCCTGGTGGGACAACTTCAAGAAAATCGTCTCGGACATCTTCAACTTCGCCCTGATGATCGTCACCCCGTTCGTCCCCGGCCTGGGCGAAGTGATGATGGTGTACACCGCGTACCAGATCACCAGCGACGTCATCACCTCCATCGTCGACCTCGCCGAGGGGCAGTGGATCGAAGCCGCCGAGCATGTCATGGGGGTGGTCACCGACATCATCCAGCTGGCAGCCTTCGCCGCAGGCGCCGAGATCGGCAAACTCGCGCGCCTGAAACTCTCGACCTTGATCGAGGGCATGAAGCAAGTGCAACTGCCCGATGGCCAACAGCGGCTGTGGCACCCCGACCTCAAGCCCTACGAACAGCCGGATCTCCAGTTGCCCGTCACTTCCCTTCCCGATGAGCAAGGCCTGCATACCCACGAGGACCAGAAAATCCTGGCGCTGGAGGACAAACATTACGCCGTGCAACAGGAACCGCTCACGGGCAACTACCGCGTCAAGCATCCAGGCCGCGCCGACGCCTATCAACCCGAGTTGAAACATAACGGCCAGGGCGCCTGGACCCACGAAGCCGAGAACCCCCGAGACTGGGAAGGCTCGACGTTGATGCGGCGCCTGGGGCACAGCGTGGCGGATCTGAGCGACATCGAACTCGAACAAGTCCGGACGACCAGCGGCACCGAGGACAACGCCCTGCGCAAGATGCACATGGACAATGCGCCGCCACCGCCGCTGCTGACCGACAGCCTCAATCGTTTCAAGATCCACAAGGACGTCGCCGGGATCGGCGAACGCATCCGCAACGGCCAGCCGCTAGACCCATCCTCCTACTGGTTCGAAAACCTCCCGACTTCGCTCGAAGGCTGGCCTGCCGACAAGGCGCTGAAGGTGTATGCCGATGCCAGCCAGACCGGAAGCTTTCGACAGTATGGAAACCCCGACGCGAGCCCCGGGCAGACACTCGCCACCGATCTCTCCCAGGTCATGGGCGCAAAGCTGCCAGAGAGCATTCTGGCCTTTCTTGATGAGGACGAACTCGGGCACTTGTTCGGCCGCCGAGTCCCCAAGGATGAACAGCTGCAAGCGCTGCGCAATCTATTGGCCGATGAAGCGGAGTCGCTGAAAACCGAGATTTTCAATCAGCGGTACCAGGCCAGTGAACGGTCGGATAACCCGCAGGTGCAGCAGCTCGTACAAAGCGCTCCGACGCTGCCGCGCAGTGCGGCGCAAAAGCTCTTGGGCCAAGCTGGCCAAGCTGATCTTACGCGCATGAAACAGGAACAACGCGTGCCGCTGGACTTGAAAAGCCAGGCCCGTGAAGCGGCATTCGAAGCGCGCGCCAGCCATGCCTATGAAGGTTTCCATGACGATGCCCTGCTGACACCCGACACTGAAAGTCTGGCGCTCAATGCGCTTAGAATCCACTCCGACACCTTCAGCGATTTACGCGTCGAAGTGCGTGACGCTACGTTTGACGGGGCATTGCGGTGCAGCGTTGGCAGCGACGAGGCCACAACCCTTCGGACCCTGATCAGGGATGAACATGGTAAGTACGAGGTGCACGACGGCACTAACAAAACCTTGCACGAAAGCGACGACTTCTACGACTCGGTGCTCTACGCCTTGCCGGCGGAAAAACGCACGCAACTGGGCTATCGGACGGGTCAGGGCAGGCAGTTCAAACAATGGGTGATGGCAAAAACCGAAGCACCCAGCGAGCGCCGCACAGCACTACTTGAACCACCGATTCGCCCGGTCGCAGCCCCGGAAACAGTCACCCTTCTTCGGGGGCCCATGATCTCCAGGATGCCAGCGACCTTGAAAGAACGCGTGCAGGATCTTTATCCCCGATTGACCGAACAGGAGGTCGATACGTTTGTTCAATCTCTTGGCGACTCGCACGACCAGGCGCTTGAGACGGTCCGGCGGCTTGAGCGTGAACTGGACACGCTTCGCCAAACGCTTGACCAATGGAGGTTCGGTCAAGTCGACGCCTGGCACCCGACTCGACAAGATTTCATTTCCCGCGGAGGAAAGCACATTGCAGACCGGATCCTGGAATGCTTCGAAAGAAAACCAAGCGTCTTTGGCGAACGCAGCGCCACCGTTGATGGGGGTTATGCACTGGATTTGTCGACAGAGCTCAGCCGTTACGATCTGGAGTACTGGTGGAAAAAACTGCCCGACATCAAGTACTACCTCGACCAGATAACCACCCTGAGCCTGGACCGTACAAGGTTTGCGACGGACGCCGGTGGCTTGTTGAAAGACTTTCCTCGTCTTTCTCAGCTCAGCGCTGCGCACTGCGAACTGACCGAACTCCCGGAAGGGATTGGCAAGATGCACTCGCTGCAAACACTGCGCCTGACAGATAACCAGATTACATTGACACCCACGGCGGTGGAGCAGCTGAGGAACCTGACTCGCATGGAAACGATCAGGCTCGATGACAACCCTCAGCTAGGGCTGCAGCCAAACGTCGAGCGCATGCCCAGACTGAAAACCCTGGGTTTGAGCAATACCGGTGCGACCACATGGCCTGAAGGCCTGTTCAAGAAACGCCGGCCGAGGGACTTCTTTCTCAACCTGCTGGAAAACCCACTGAGTGAAATACCCAGCGTGATCCCGGGCTCCGATGACGCCTACGTCGTCGCACGCGCGCGACTGGATGCACCTCGCCTTTCGGACGCCAATCGTAGTGCCTACGAAAGCTATCGCCGATCAGTCGGACTGAGTGCCACCCAGGCCTATTCCGCCGCGGCTGAGCGCGCGATCGAACAATGGCCGATACCAGAGGACTCCAGATGGTGGGGCGAAAACACCACAGGGCTGCACGGATTCCGAGTGGAAGCCTGGCATGACTTGATGGCTGAACCGGGAAGCCAAGGTTTTTTCGAACTGATTCAGAAACAGACCCTCTGCGCCGATTACCAGGCAGGGGGGGCGTTGCGCAAGCAACTATCGAATCGCGTGTGGCGCATGATCGAGGCGATGAACCTGGACAGCAGGCTGCGCAAGGAGCTGTTCGAAATAGCCACGGCCCCCACCACTTGCGCCGACGCCGGTGCGCAGGTGTTCAACCACATGGGAATCAAGGTGCTCGTCAGCGAAGCGTATGCCCTGTCCGCATCGCCTGCGAAACTTGAAAGCAGGCTGGTGCTCCTGGCAAAGGGCGCTGCCCGCCTGGCACGTGTGGATGACATTGCACGGGCGGATTTCGGCAGCAGGTCCGGCAATCCCGATGAGGTCGAGGTGTACCTGGCGTACGAAACCGGCCTGGCTCAGCGCCTCGGTTTACCCTGGCAATCCGCAGCGATGCTGCATCGAGATATTGCCGGTGTCTCCCCCCGCACGCTTGAGTCAGCCTTTAACACCATCGTATCCATGGAAGAAGGCGACGGCCTGGTCAACGACATGCTCGAGCAACCGTTCTGGGAAAAATACTTGCGCGACACCTACCCAGACGAGTTTCGCCGCAATGCCCGACGCTTCCAGACCAGGTCCGACTTGCTCGATCAGCTGCGCGACGCTCAGCATGCCTGGGTCGATTCAAGTGGATCGGAGCCCGCGCAACGGGAGCCGTTGGAAAAACGAGTGAAAGACCTCTGTGGACAACTTGGCATCGCGCAAGGTATCGCACTCACCGATGAACCCATGACCGATGAGGTGTATGACGGTTTGCTCAACGACATCGGTTACGAGGAAAAGCAATTGAGCAGAAACTTGACCCGCGCGGCGCTGCAAAAAGCCGGGCAGTCATGATCGAGTAACCAGCCCCTGAAGGCGCGATGAATCGCCCTCAGGGGCCCCCGCCTCAACCGACTTCCGAATCCCAGATAACCGTGACGCGTCCTGAATACTGACGCTGTTGCCCGGGGCGAATCATCTCGCCGACTACACTTGCAGGGATATCGAAATGCAGGGTTCCTGGCTTGCGATCCACATAGAACCCTGGCAAAAAGATCTGCATGACACCACCGTTGCGCCGTAATGGCAGGCGATTGACAGGTTGTCCTGCGATGTTCGTCAAGCCAGCAGGCAGGCTCACGCTGACATTCAGTGGTGCGACATGACCGCTCAGAGGATCGCTCACCGCGCAGGTCTGACCGTCCAGGCTGTATTCACACTCCATCTGCATCTTGAAACGCGAACTGGCGGAAATATTGAAGGTCTGGTCGCGGAACAGGCGCGTCGGTTTTCGACCCTGTGTGAGCCAGGATTGCCAGCCGCCTTCGGGCACCAGTTCCACGCGATTACCGCCCGGTGGTACATCGACCTTGAGGGTGTGCAGCACGCTCAACTCGAAATTCAATGCCAGGAAATTACTGCTGGGCAGCATGACGTCGCCCATGTCGAAATCCGCCCCAGGGCCGAGGGTGTAGGTCAGCTGTCCAATGTATTTTCCCGAGGACATGCCCAACGGGTTAGGCGTTACCAGTTCATAGGCAAAATCCAGGTACTGGTAGCGCAGCCAAGGCACATTGAACCTGGCCTGTTTTACGCAAGCGCCTTCTCTAGGCGTTCTCCAGAAAAAGCGATACCGGGTCGGACTGAAAAAACCCATACCGCTGTAACCGCAGGGAGCGGGTGCGTAGACCCAACTGCTGCCCCACAGTTGATTGTGGGCAAGCCGATAGTCATTACCCCCACCCACCAGCTTGATCACGTCATCAGATTCGGCGGCGGAGCCAAAACCGGCGATACGCACTTGTACGTCTTCCTGTTCACCCGTGGCCTCGTGAATGACGGTTAACGTTCTCCACTGCGCCGGAACCTTTATGTACGCTCCCTGACGTGGATTCTCATGGTTGGCCATGATCGGCCTGCTGGAATTGAACTGAATCGGGACCTGCAAGCTAAACATCGCATTTTCTTGACATTGCGCTGGGTAGCTGCCGCAGTAACCACTTGACGGCGTATCGTTTTTGAATTTATTGCGCTGCGGGTTCGCCGAGTCCGGCTTGAACGAGGCCTGAATCGACACCTCCGCAGCCCCTGCCGATGTCAGCCACAGCGACACAAAAACACCCACGCTCGCCCATCGCTTGAACAACTGAAAACGCTTCATCCCTTTAGCCTCATTCCTTTTCGTTTCTACAAAAGGCTACTAAACCTCCGAATCCCAGATGACGGTCACGCTTCCGGAATACTGTCGCTGTTGCCCGGGGCGAATCATCTCGCCCACGTCACTTGCAGGAATTTCGAAATGTAGCGTTCCCGGTTTCCGATCCACATAAAGCGCTGGCTGGAACAACTGCGTGCCACTGCCATCGAGTCGTAGCGGCCTGCGATCGACCGATTGCCCGTCTGTATCCGCCAATCCATGGGGCAGGCTCACGCTCACGTTCAGTGGCACGACGTGACCTGACAGCGGTTCTCGTAACGAACAGGTCTTGCCGTCCTGGGTGTATTCACACTCCATCTGCATCTTGAAACGCGAACTGGCGGAAATGTTGAAGGTCTGGTCGCGGAACAGGCGCGTCGGTTTTCGACCCTGCGTGAGCCACGATTGCCAGCCGCCTTCGGGCATCAGTTCCACGCGATTACCGCCCGGTGGTACATCGACCTTGAGGGTGTGCAACACGCTCAACTCGAAATTCAATGCCAGGAAATTACTGCTGGGCAGCATGACGTCGCCCATGTCGAAATCCGCCCCAGGGCCGAGGGTGTAGGTCAGCTGTCCAATGTATTTTCCCGAGGACATGCCCAACGGGTTGGGCGTTACCAGTTCATAGGCAAAATCCAGGTACTGGTAGCGCATCCAGGGCACATTGAACCTGGCCAGTTTTACGCAAGCGCCTTCTCTAGGGGTTTTCCAGAAAAAACGATACCAAGTCGGATTGTAAAAACCCACACCGCTGTAACCGCAGGGAGCGGGCGCGTTGACCCAACTGCTGCCCCACAGTTGATTGTAGGCAAGCCGATAGTCATTACCCCCACCCACCAGCTTGATCACGTCATCAGATTCGGCGGTGGAGCCAAAACCGGCGATACGCACTTGTACGTTCTCCCGTTCACCCGTGGCCTCGTGAATGACGGTTAACGTTCTCCACTGCGCCGGAACCTTTATGTACGCTCCCTGACGTGGATTCTCATGGTTGGCCATGATCGGCCTGCTGGAATTGAATTGAATCGGGACCTGCAAGCTAAACATTCCATTTTGTTGACATTGCGCTGGGTGGTTGCCGCAGTAACCACTAGACGGCGTATCGTTTTTGAATTTATTGCGCTGCGGGTTCGCCGAGTCCGGCTTGAACGAGGCCTGAATCGACACCTCTTCAGCTCCCGCCGAAGACAGCCACAGCGAAAACAAAATAGTCACGCCCACATATCGCTGGAACACTTGAAAACGGTTCATCCCTTTAGCCTCATGGAATCGGGGCTCAAGCCCCTGGCATGACCGCGTTGAAGATCATGTTGACGTTGCCAAAATAATTGCCGGGCTTGTAAACCCCATCGGCCGGCGGCATCGGCAGGATTTCCAGCAGCACGCGTTTGCCGGAAGCGGCGTCGCTCAGGGAAACCACTTCGCTGCTTTGCTGCTCGCTCAACAGCTTGCCGTTGAACAGCACCCGCATATCAATGTCGTGGGCGGCGGTGCCGTTGGACAGGTAGGGGCGGCCTTCAAGCCGGGCTTCGATCGAACCGGCTTCGTTCCTCACATCGAAATACTTGCGCAAACCGCCCAGGGTCGACGACGTGAGATTCCACGGCAATTGCTGCTCGCGGTGGATCCAGCCGGGGTCGGCCGGGATCACATAGAACGCCAGGGAGGGGATGGTCACGACCACGTCGAAACGATGTTCCTCACGGGCAGAAAAAACCGGCGTGGACGTCCCCGCGGCGATGGCCGAGACAAACACCAGAAGCAGCGATTTGCACATAGTCATCAGCCTTTAACGTCCAGTTTCTTGATGCTTTCACCCTCAACCAGCGTGAAACGGTACTCACGACCCGCCTGCTTCTCGAACTCGAACGTTCGCCCGGCGAGGATGTGATGCTTGGTCGTCGGCTGGCAGTCCTGCTCGTTCTTGACCGAGCAATCCTTGAACTCATCGATCACCACGACGGTGTTGCCGTTGTTGCGGATTCGATAGGTGCCCGCCGCGTTTTCTATCGCGCTTTCGAAGCGTGTGGCCTTGGGCCGTACGAAAAACACCGCGCCGTAACCCGCCAATACGTTGACCCCGGCAGAGAGGGTTTTCTTATAGTCCTCACGCTCCTCGCTGGAGACGGCGAATTCGTCTTCCTTTTCGGGCACCACCGGGACGAAACGCACGCGGAAATAGCGTTCCTTGTCGCGCTCGCCCATGAACAGCAATCGCGTGCCCTGCATGCCGTTGGCCGGCACGATCAAGCGCGCCGGGCTGGCCATCAAGCCGTCGCGGGATTTGCCGTCGGCCTGGGGCTTGAGGGGCACTTCCTGTGATTTTCCGTCGGCGTCATAGAGGATCTCGAGGATGTTGACCTTGACGAACGCGGTGCTGTCGCCACCGTTGAAAACCCGTTTCAGGTAGGTACTTTTGTCGCCGTCCAGATAGTCGTAGACGGTGCCGATATTGATGCTCGGTGTGGCGTGAGCAGTCTGGGTGAACAAACAAAAACCAAATAATGCCAACAGGCGTTTCATCGTCCTGTACCTCGTTGATTAATCACGTTCTGCCGGGCTATCAACCCGCTGTCCGATCGATAGGATTCACGTCCGCCAACGTATCCGGCGTGCAGCGCAGGTCACCAATCATCAACACGTTGTTTTCAGTGCGGCCATTGCGCGTGTCGAGGCGGAACTGGCACAGCAACTGGTTGCCGTGACGCACTTCCAGGGTCGGTGAGCCGGCGTTCATTTCCATGGAGAAGAAGCCGTCCACTTCGCTCACGCCGCGACTGGCGTGGTTGATGATGTGGTGGCCCTTGAGCGGGTTGCCCTGGGGGTCGATCAGGCGGCCGAGCACGGTCAGGGTTCGCATCACTTTCACCTGGCGATACTCCACGCCGCCCTTGTTCAAGTGATAACTGGAACGGGCCGGCTGGATGGTCGCGGCGGGCACATGATTGCCTTCGAAGTCGAAGCTGACCGAGCTGCTTTTGTAGGCGGTGATCGGCACGAAGTTGCGCCCCGGCCGCAGTACCGCGCTGCCGCCGCTCAAGTCGTCGGCGCGCAGGGCGATGCCATCGATATCCGATTCGACATCGATGATCATGCCGGCACCATCGCGGTGATACTGGCTGGTCATGACTATTTTTTGACCGCCCACGGCCACGGTGCTGTCCAGGTTCAAGCCACCGGTGAGGTCGTTGTTGAAGGACGAACGCTGGATGAAACCGTCGCCACTGACCAGGTCCGATTGCATGCTCGCCATGGCGTTCAACCCGACGCCGTAGGTGTCGGTGATGGCGGTGGCCGAGACGCTTTGCAACAGGTGATCCTGCAGGCTTTTGCGGTAGGTGACCGAGGCGTTGTTATCCCGGCCGCCCTCTCGGGCTGTGCGCGTGCCAATGCTGCCGGAGATCTGCTCACCCGGACCGCCCAAGGCAATGTTGACGCTCAGGTCGACGCCACGATTGCGGTCGTCACCCGAGCTGAAACTGCCGGGTCGGTCGAACAGGGCCAGGCGCCAGTTGGCATCGCTGCCAAACAGTCGGGTGCGCTGGGTCCAGCCCAGGTCCACGCCCGTGCCTTCGGTATTGCCTTCGCTGTGGGACACCCGGGCATTGATCGAGCTTTTGTTGGTGATTCGATGATTCACCGAAAGCGACGAGTTGCTGGTCTGACCGACAAATACATTGCGCTGGCGCACCCGCGTGCCGTCCGGCAGGGTGTCATAGAGCCGGGTGGTGTCGAGCCAGCTGCGGTTGTGACTGGCAACGATGCTGCCACCGCCGTAGGAATACAGCCCCTGCACATCCAGACCGGTGCCGTAGTCTTCAGTCTGGTAGACGTTGGCAAAGAGACTGGCATTGTTGACGATCGACCAATCGACCGAGGTGCCGTACTGAAACGAGTCGCGCACCTGGCGCCCGCTCAACCCCAGGATGACCCGTGGATGCAGCAGGTAGTTGAACGCCGCACCCGCGGTCATGTCGCCATCGTCCTGCTCGTCCCAGTTGCTGAACACTTTGGACTCACGGCCGGCGAACAGGTTGTAGCGCCAGCGTTCTTCGTGATCGCGCCAGTTGCTCGGCTTGTAGACCAACTCCTGGGTGCTGGAGGTGATCTGGCCGTCTTCGATCAGGCGCACTTCCACTTCATAGATGCCACCCGGTAGCGGGCGAGTATCGAGGGTCTGCAACCCGGCGGGCATCGCCTGGGTATTGATCAGCAAACCGTCGCGGTAGATTTCCACCGAGCCCTGGCGATTGGCCGTGACATAAATCGGATACACCGCCGGTTTGGGGTTGTTGATGGCCAGGCTGTCGGAGCTGCCATACATCATGCCCACTGCGGTGTCGGGGCTGGCGCCGAAAGCACGCGGTTGTCGGGTCAGCCCTTCGGACGAGGGCGTGAACAAACCCAGGCGCAGGAAACTGCCTTGCAGTTCGCGCTGGGTGTAGAGCTCGTTCACCGAGTGATAAAGCTGGTTATCCAGACCACCCAGGCGAGACAGTTGAATGTTGACCGCTTGAGTCCAGTTGCCCAGGCTGCTGCTGGCCTCAAGGCCATAGCGCCCACCCAGGTCCTGGTTCTGACCGCCGTTGAGGTTCAACTGATTACGCACGATCAAGCCGGTACTGCCGCCTTCGGGCAAGCTGTAGTAACGCTGTACCTGGTCGTCGCGCTCGGCGTTTTCGGTAAGGATCGAAACCAGTGAGTTTTCCAGGCTGTAGTGCACCGCCACCAGTTGCTCCGGGCAGTTGGCCTGACAGCCGCCCAGCGCTACACCTTGTTTCAGATAGTTCGACCAGGTGTCGCGCTCACTGGGTTTAATCGTACTGTCGCTGATATCCGTGAAATCAACGAGGGTGACGCGATCGTCGCGCGATAACACGACCATCGCCTCACCGAGAAATTGTTGGTCAAGCTCCACGCGCACAGCCAAGGGCACATCAAAAAAATGCTCTTCGAACTCGCTGGGCAAACCCTTGGCTTGTGCCAGCAAACTTCGAGGCGTATTAGCGTTATCCGCTGGCGCGGCCAAGGCCGTTGCGCAGAAAAAAAGGGCAAGCGCCGTCGCGATGGGAGTCATCGGGAACATGGACGAGATTCTCTGGAGATATGTGCGTTAAAACCCGATCGACAGGCAGAAGCAACCTATCGACCGGTAAGTTAACGAATCAGGACAAGTCTTGAATCAGGGCTGTATTACTGGATGCGCGGGATGGCATCAAAGATCACAACCGGAGTGGCGGTGTACAGGCCCGTTTGCGCTGCAGTGGGTTTGGCCGCGGCAATCACCAGGTCAGCCCGCATGCCACCGTTGGACTCGGTATCGCCAACCACTTCCTGAGAAGCGCCGGTCAAGGTAATGCCGTTGAAACTATAGGTCAGAGCAATGTTGCTGCTACCGTTGAACAGGGGTTGTGGCCCGCCTTCCACATAAGCACCGACCGAACCATTGGTGTGTCGAATATCGTAAGTCGCACGCACCGGGTCCAAGGTACCGGACGCCAGGTTGTAGAACATTTTTTCATCTTTACCAAAGTCAGGGTTGACCGGTTGGGCATGGAACACCTGGGTTGGAATGTTGGCGCTGATATTGATGGAGGTGCGCGCTTCTTCCGCAGCGAACGCCATCGAAGAGCTGAGGGCCAGGAGGGTCATCGGGACGGCGATTGCAAACTTCTTGAACATTGTCGAGTACCTGTTTTTTCAAAGGATTGGTCTGTAGAAAGTTCAAATTAACCGTGCCAACAAGCAGAGTGATGGCATTTCGGTTCAACTTTCGACAGGGAGGATGATCAACCAATTGCCTAAGAAAGTAAGTACGAAAACTCTGCGCAACATGTAGTAAAAGTGACTCACGCAGCTGTAGAAAAAGCAGGCAAAACAGCAAACTACGTTATTTACCCATCAGCCATATCCTACACACAGTTTTAACTGAAAAAGCATGCAGATATAAATTAAAACAACTTCTGTAAGAAGCATACTACTTTGCCCGCAACTAACGGCCAACAACAGTTGCAACACTGATGATTAGTTTAATTACTCTAAAATTACCAGCACTCCCGGCCCCCGCCTGACCGGTGGAGAGCCGTTGCCCTCCCGACCGTCGGTCAAAAAAGCTTGCACGCACCATAAGATATATCTTACGTTGTATCTAGACACGACAGGAGAAGGAAAAAATGAGAGACCATCATTCCCCGCACCGCGAACATGGCGACGGTCGCGACGGCTTCGAAAAACGCCCCGGCCGCGAACGCGGCGGTCGCGGTCCACGGGTATTCGCCCCCGGCGACCTGAAATTGCTGTTGCTGGCCCTGATCGCCGAACAGCCCTGCCACGGCTATGACCTGATCCGCCAGATCGAAGGCATGTTCGACGGCGCCTACAGTCCCAGCCCCGGCGTGATCTACCCCACCCTGACCTTCCTGGAAGAAAGCGAAATGATCCAGGGCGATGCCGAAGGTGGAAAAAAGCGCTACAGCGTGACTGACGCCGGTCGCCAGTCCCTGAGCGAGCAGGCGGTCGCCCTTGAAGGCGTGCGGGTACGCATCGATGTGAGCAAACGCTCGCTGCGCGGCCATGATCGCCCCCCGGAAATCCACGAGGCAGTGCATAACCTGCGCCATGCCCTGCAACTGCACCATGGCCGCTGGAGTGCGCAAGAAATCCAGCGCGTTGCCACCCTGCTCAACAACACCGCCAAAGCCATTGTCGACGGCCCTGCCGTTCAGGCTCGCCAGGAGATCGCCGAGTGACCACAGTCGATACCTCAACCATTCACCGTGTCATGCACGAAATCAAACGTCGCCGCCTTGAAGTCTTGCGCGTCGTCGACCTGACCCCGCGCATGCGCCGCATTACCCTGGGCGGGCCTGAGCTGGCCGGCTTCATCAGCCTCGGCACGGATGACCACGTCAAGCTGCTGTTCCCGCAGAACGCGGCACAACAGGCGGCGCTGGACACCCTGGTGCTCGGCGCCGGCAAGGACAACGGCGCGATGCCGGCCATGCGCGACTACACCCCGCGCCGCTATGATCTGGATACTCTGGAGCTGGACATCGATTTCGTCCTGCACGGCGACGGCCCTGCCTCGACCTGGGCCGAACAGGCTCAACCCGGGCAGTTCCTGCACATCGGCGGGCCACGGGGTTCAATGATCGTGCCGGATATCTTCGACAGCTACCTGCTGATCGGCGACGAGACCGCCCTGCCCGCCATCGCCCGACGCCTTGAAGGCCTGGCCGCCAATCGGCGCGCACTGGTAATTGTCGAAGTGGAAAACGGCAAGGAACAGCAAGTGCTGCACAGCCCTGCCGAGGTCAATGTGATCTGGGTGCTGCGCGAAGGGGGTAAAGATCACTTGTTGAGCACCGTGCGCCAGATCCAGGTGCCCACGGGCAATCTGTATGCGTGGGTGGCGACCGAGAGCAAAGTGTCGCGGCAGATTCGTCGGGTGTTGCTTGATGAGCATGGGCTGGATGAGCAGTTCGTCAAAGCCGTGGGTTACTGGCGGCTGGATGACACTGACCAGGAGTGACCGGCTTCAGGCCCTATCGCCGGCAGGCTGGCTCCCACATTGGATCTGTGTACACCACACCCTTGTAGGAGCCTGCTACAAATCCAGGCCTTTGGCACGACGCCCCAGCCACCGATCCCACCCGATCAGCAGCAACGCAATCAAGACAAACCCTGCCAACAATCCACCGGCATTGATGAACACCTGTGGATAACCCAGTTTCTCGACATCAATGAACGGGTAGG